>MDTG01351217.1_pt1 | contig 49991 bp, 58 predicted proteins | sample 811421 | NCBI WGS metagenome assembly MDTG01 (sample SAMN05326645, study PRJNA326480) | marine metagenome | isolation source: seawater | place: Pacific Ocean: South East | collected 2011 | reverse complement strand
TTTGTCAAAAGCACAAACTGGGGCTGAGGATTTCTCTTACTTTCAAGAAAAAGTACCAGGTTTATACTTTTTCTTAGGAGGGACCCCTACATCAGTACCTGAAAAAGACGCACCATCTCATCACACCCCAGATTTTTATGTTGATGATAGCGCACTAATTCTTGGGGTCAAGACAATGAGTAACTTAGCACTGGACTTTTTGAAAAATTAGAGAATCACTTATTTCGTCTTTTTAAGATTTTAATAGAGTTTAAATTTATTGTTTTGTATTTTTAATTATGGTTAGAAAAATTGTTTTAATTCTTATATCGATAATACATTCAATAGAAAAATCTTATTCTCAAGATTATTTCCCTGAAAATTCTGGTGTAAAAATATCCAATCAACCCTACAATGTTTTTATTAATGCCATGATAAAAGTAGACAAAAGTGCTACATTTTTTATTTCAAATGGTGATGCTCTTGATATGCGAACAAATATATTAAATCACGCTTTTATTGATGGTAGAGAAGTGTCCTTGAAAAGTCATCAAACCAAACTATGGCAACGATACCTGCAAAAATTCAGTATTAATAAGAATTAAAATTTAAGTGACTTGAAGAAAATTGATGAATTGTTTTTGAGTTTTCTTAAGGATGCGTTTAAATCGGTAATTAATTCACCAAATTCGCTTTCCGTTGATGAAATTCGCTCTCTGTCATCGAAAAAAATTCAAAAAGCTTTTTCTAAAACTAAATACGAAATTCATGGTTCTGAAAATTTACCAAGTAAAGGAAATTTAATATTCATTTATAATCATTTAAATAATCATCCGCTTTATTCAGTAGCTGAAAATTTCCAGATAACATTAGATAGCCATTTTATTAGTTCAATGATTATTGATAGGTATTACAACAATCCAGGAATCAGAGTTTCCAGACTTTCATTACCTAATGAAAAATTTCATAAAAATTACTATGATAAGCTAGATTATATTAGGGTTTATGCTAAAAATTTTATTCCAAAAAATACATCTGATGCTGAAGTGAAAACTATAAATAAAAAGTTTTATAAAAAAGCATCACAATATTTAAAAAAAGGGAATTGTCTAGTACTAAGTCCTGAAGGAGCATCGTATTCAACTGAAGAATCTCCTGGTGTTTTTAAAAAAGGTTTATTTAACCTCCTTTCTAAATTATCTATCCCCACTATTGTTGTTCCAATTGTAACACTCAATTTCGATAAACTTGCATCAAAATCTATTTTCAAATGTGAGATAAAAAAACCAATTAAATATAAAAGTATTCTTTCAAACAGAGACATAGAAATTGAAAGCCACAAGCTAAATAAAAAATTCAAATCGTGGGTTAATAAAATGAAACTTTACGACAGTGATTTTTCTCATGAAATAAAAAAACTTTTATTAAAAGCAGAGGATAATAAAAAAATAGAAGCACCAATAATTTTTTACGGTAGTTCTACCATCCGATTATGGAAATCTTTAAATAAAGACTTTAAAAATTTAAAAGTAATAAATCTTGGATTTGGTGGAGCATACATTGATTCATTATCAAAAAACTTTAATCTTCTAATGAATTTTTCAAATCCTAAAGCAATTATTATTTACCTGGGGGGTAATGATCTTAATTTAAGCTTAACCCCCAAGGAAATAATTTTTAAAATTAAAAAGCTTATTGAAAAAATTAACGATAGATATCCTAAAACAACAATTGGGTATATCACTATCAAACCTTCTCTTGAAAGACAAAATAGACTAAGTGAGATTAGGCAAATAAATAATGGGATAAAACTAATCACCAATGATTTTCATAATCTTATTTATATTGACATATACAACAAACTTTTAGATGAAGGGAGAGTAACATCGAAATTTCTTTTACAGGATGGTTTACATTTAAACAAAAAGGGGTACGGGGTTTTAACAAATGCTGTAAAAGAAAAAATTACAGGTTAGATATTTATTTTGGTCTAGCGTATTTTAACCTTTTTATAATTTTGGGTAATGCATACCCATCAAGACCGTTTACAGTCACAATATTACCTTTTGAAAGGTCTACCCATCCATCATTTTTTAGCAACCCCTTTTCTATAAAAATAAGTTCAATAGAAGCTATAATTAAGTAACATCCATTTTCTTTAATTGGATACTCATTTACAAATTTACACCCTAATTGAACTGACGAACCTTTTACAAAAGGAGCTTGCCAATTTTTTTTATATTCAGGTTCTAAATTAGTTTTATCGAATTCAGATATATCTTCTTCATATTTGGCACTGGAGTGGTGTGCATCTTCTATTTTTTCCTTACTGATATGATTGACAGTAAAAACCTTATTTCTCTTGATATTTTTGTATGTGTTTCTTGGAACAACATTTGGTCTAACAAAAAAACTCAAAAGAGCAGGATTACTTCCAAGATGAGTTATTGAACTGAAAATTGCAACGTTTTCTATTCCTTTTTCAGAAACAGTCCCTAGTAGGTTGGCAGATTTATAACCGGTTATGCTATTTACTAAATTTATTCTGTAGATTTTGTTAAGGGAATTTAGATCGTCAGAACTGAATAAAACCATCTACATTAATTTTTATTTAATATTTTTTTTGACGAAAAATAAATAAAACCTGAGCAAATAAGCATCAAAACTGAAGGGAAATATTTAATAGCAGGATCAGAAATTTTATAATGAAAATAGATAGCACCGATCATTAAAATTGCCATTAGAAGTGATGAATAAATAGATATTTTGGTTTTTAAAAGACCAATTATCAGGCCTAAACTGGCGATAATTTTTAATGTACCAACCAAATACATTGTATTTAAGTCTAGTCCGTATGCAGCAAACTCCTCAATCATATTTTTCGCATTACCACCTCTATAGGGTGTCTCTTTATTAAATCTAAATAACCAGACATTTGTGACTAAAAGTGAGACGAAAAAAGAAAGGCAGACATTCAATATCTTCATTTTAATGAATTTTTTATAATATAAAAATAATGTTTGTTATAATTATAAACTATTAGAAAACCAAAATATTTATAACAATAGTTTTAATATTGTATTATGATTAAAAACTTATCATATAATTCAAATAAAACTAAATCGCTTTTATTTGAACTTGTAGGGAGACCGTTATCATTGATAGAAAGACTTAAATTAAGGGGAATTGGTTCAAATAAATTAGTGATAACAGATGCATCAAAAGATATCATAGATTTACTCAGATTGGACAATAATATTAATTATTGTAATATTGAAATAAGAAAACACGGTATAATAATTAGATTTAGATCTTTATTAGAAACTTATGGATTGATAATACCATTCTATAAATTAGTGGTTTATAAAGGTGAATCAAAAATTTATTCATTTTACAAAGACAAATATTTCATAAAGTTTTTAATCGAAAATAAAAACACCATACTTTTTGTGAAAAAAGTGATTAAACTAAAAAATCAATATCAAAATCAGACAGGTTTAAATTAATTTATTTTATTCCTCGCTGTGTCTATCTTAAAACATACCTATCATATTTTCTTGAAATAAGTAGTTTAAAATAAGTTTTTTTATCAACGTATATTTGGATATGGAAAATTCTTATGGTCTATCAGATTTATTGACTTTAAAAAGAATAGATGCTTTTACTTTTATTGGCAAAAATTATAAAACTTTTTGGAAAAGAGTTTATGGTGGCCAGGTTTTGGCACAATCATTACATGCTGCAAATCAAACAATTACAAATGAAAGGTTTGTTCATTCCCTTCATGGTTATTTTATATTAGCTGGAAATATCGAAGTTCCTATTGAGTTTAAAGTAGAAAATTTAAGAGACGGAAGAAGTTTTAATACTAGAAGAGTTACAGCTTATCAAAAAGGAAAAGCAATTTTCGTACTTAGCGCTTCATTTCAGATAGATGAGAAAGGATTGAGTCAATATGAAAGATCACCTGCATCATACAATCCTGAAAATCTTATATCAGACAGTGAACTATTGACAAAAACTAAAGTTATACCTGATCAAATAAAAAAATATTTATTATCTCGTCATCCATTCGCTTTCGAATTTAGACCAGAAATAGATTATGATAAGTCTATTGATCATAAAAGCACTAGAAACATCTGGTTCAGGTTAAAAAATAAAAAAAAGCTTACCAGAAATCAGCAGTATGAATTTTTAGCATATGCAGTTGATTATGACCTACTTATAATGTCGGTTATAAGTCATTTTCATGACAAATACAATGATCCAGTGCAAACAGCTAGTTTAGACCATGCAATGTGGTTTCATAGAAAATTTGATGTTAACGAATGGCTTTTGTATTCAATGAAAAGTCCAAATATCTCAGGTTCAAGATGCCTTGGAACAGGCTATATTTATGATAGAAAAGGTTTATTAGTAGCAACTGTTGTACAAGAAGGTTTGGCAAGGATATTAAAATGAAAAGAAGTTTACAATTTTAATATTATAAAAAAATCTATTTTAAAACATTAAATTATTTTTTTTATCAAAAATTATATAAAAAAAAATCTTTAAATATGGCCTACTAATTATAAAATTTTTTAAATTTGCACCTCTTAATCAATTTCAAAATCCTATAAATATGGCTAAAGAAAATTTTGATCGGTCAAAACCCCACTTAAACATTGGTACAATTGGCCACGTAGATCACGGTAAAACTACTTTAACGGCTGCTATTACAAAAGTATTAGCAGATGCAGGATTATCTGAAGCACAAAGCTTTGATCAAATAGATAATGCTCCGGAAGAAAAAGAACGTGGTATAACAATTAATACCTCTCATGTAGAATATCAAACAAACAACCGACACTATGCTCACGTTGATTGCCCTGGACATGCCGATTATGTGAAAAACATGGTTACGGGTGCCGCTCAAATGGATGGTGCCATTTTGGTAGTCGCTGCTACAGACGGACCTATGCCTCAAACGAGGGAACATATTTTACTTGGAAGACAAGTTGGTGTCCCAAGAATTGTTGTTTTTTTAAACAAAGCAGATATGGTCGACGATGAAGAGCTTCTAGAATTAGTTGAAATGGAAGTTAGAGAATTGCTTTCTTTCTATGAATACGATGGTGATAACACACCTGTAATTCTTGGTTCTGCCCTTGGTGCACTAAATGGTGAACAAAAATGGGTTGAAACAGTTACAAAATTAATGTCTGAAGTTGATAATTGGATTGAGCTTCCTAAAAGAGATATAGATAAAGATTTCTTAATGCCAGTTGAAGATGTATTTTCAATTACTGGTCGTGGAACTGTAGCAACTGGTAGAATTGAAACAGGAGTTGCAAATACAGGCGATGAAATAGATATTATTGGAATGGGCGCAGAAAAATTAAAATCTACTATAACTGGTGTTGAAATGTTTAGAAAAATCCTTGATCGAGGAGAAGCTGGCGATAATACTGGAATTCTCCTAAGAGGAATAGAAAAAACAGATATTAAAAGAGGTATGGTTCTTTGTAAGCCTGGTTCAGTAAAACCCCATTCAAAATTTAAAGCTGAAGTTTACATACTTAAGAAAGAAGAAGGGGGAAGACATACACCTTTCCATAATAATTATAGACCTCAGTTTTATGTAAGAACAACTGATGTAACTGGTAATATTAATCTTCCAAGTGGTGTCGAAATGGTTATGCCAGGTGATAATGTTTCAATTTCAGTGGATCTAATATCTCCAATTGCTTTAAATGTTGGACTGCGATTTGCTATTAGAGAAGGTGGTAGAACAGTTGGTGCTGGACAAGTTACAGAACTACTTGATTAGCTTTTGTGTTTAATTTTTAATTGTGTTTTTAACACATTAATTTAAAATTTAAACGGGTTTAGCTCAGTTGGTAGAGCACTGGTCTCCAAAACCAGGTGTCGGGAGTTCGAGTCTCTCAACCCGTGCATTAAATATGACAACGATTATTAATTATATAAAGAATTCATACGAAGAGTTAAAAAGTAACGTATCTTGGACACCAAGAGCCGAGCTACAAAATCTTGTTTTAATTGTGTTAGTTTTTTCCCTTATATTTTCTTTAGCTATATGGGGTGCTGATTCGATTTTATCAAGAATTGTAAAAATATATTTAAACATAATTAACGGATAACTTTATGCCAGAAATCGAAGATAAGAAGTGGTACGTAGTTAGAGCTGTAAGTGGTCAAGAGTCAAAAATTAAAGACTATATTTCGTCGGAGATGAACAGATTAGGTTATGACAGTCATTTAGAAGAAATTCTTGTTCCAACAGAAAAAGTTGTTCAATTTAGAAATGGTAAAAAAATCAATAAAGAAAAAGTATATTACCCTGGATATATAATGATTAAGGCAGATTTATCCGGAGAGGTTCCTCATGTTATTAAATCTGTTACAAATGTGATTGGATTTTTGGGTGAGACAAAGGGAGGTGATCCAATTCCTCTTCGACCATTGGAAGTTAACAGACTTCTTGGTAAAGTAGATGAATTAGAATTAACCAAGGAGCATGTTCCCATACCATATATTGTTGGGGAAAATATAAAAGTTGTCGATGGACCATTCAATGGATTTACAGGTTCGATCGAAAATGTTAATGAAGAAAAAAGAAAATTGCAGGTAATGGTAAAAATATTTGGAAGAAAAACACCATTAGAGTTAAGTTACATGCAAGTAGAAAAAATTTAAATAAAGTTCTATGGCTAAAGAGGTTAGTAAAGTTTTGAAATTGCAAATAAGAGGTGGAGCTGCAAATCCTTCCCCTCCAGTAGGTCCTGCCCTTGGAGCTGCAGGTGTAAATATTATGGAATTTTGTAAACAGTTCAATTCTAGGACACAGGATAAACAAGGCAAAGTCCTTCCTGTTCAAATTTCAGTTTATGGAGATAAATCTTTTGACTTTATTGTCAAAACGTCTCCGGCAGCTGTCCAGCTATTAGAAGCTGTTAAACAGAAAAAAGGGTCATCCGAACCTAATAGAAATAAAGTCGCTTCAGTTTCGTGGGAACAAATAAAAAAAATAGCAGAAGATAAGATGGTTGATTTAAATGCATTTCGTGTTGAATCAGCAATGAAAATGATAGCTGGTACCGCAAGGTCAATGGGATTAAAAGTTGTAGGTGAGTTTCCAAGTAAAAATTAAAAATGTCGAAAATAACAAATAAAAGAAAAGCAATAATGTCTCAAATAGATGGAGCGAAAAAATATACATTGGAAGAAGCTTCTTCTTTGGTTAAGAATATTACTACAGTTAAATTTGATGCATCTGTGGATATTTCAGTAAGACTGGGTGTTGACCCTAAGAAATCCAACGAAATGGTTAGAGGTATTGTTACTCTTCCTCACGGAACAGGTAAGAATTTAAAAGTTTTAGCTTTAGTGACACCAGATAAAGAAGAGGAAGCTAAAGGTGCTGGAGCAGACTATGTTGGACTTGAAGAATTTCTAACTAAAATTAAAGGTGGTTGGACTGATGTTGACGCCATTGTTACAGTTCCAAGTGTTATGGGAAAACTTGGACCTTTAGGTAAAATATTAGGACCTAGAGGATTAATGCCAAACCCTAAAACAGGTACAGTAACTTTAGATATTAAAAAAGCTGTTTCAGATATTAAAGGTGGTAAAATAGATTTTAAAGTAGAGAAAGCTGGGATAATCCATGCCTCTATTGGTAAGATTTCTTTCGATTCAAAAAAAATATTTGAAAATGCGGATGAACTGATTAAAACTATTATTAAATTAAAACCATCTTCGACCAAAGGTAATTATGTAAAAAGTATTTTTATGTCATCTACGATGAGCCCATCCATACAAATCGAATATAAAATATAATTCTCATTATGACAAAAGAAGAAAAACTTGTTCAAATTAAAAATATTAGTAGGGATTTATCAGAATCCTCAAATTTTTATTTGGCAGATATTTCTGGTTTAGATTCTAAATCCACTTTAAATCTTCGAAGAGCGTGTTTTAAAGCTAATATTCGTATGTCTGTTGTTAAGAATACCCTTCTTAAAAAAGCAATGGATGAATCTGAAAAAGAATTTGGCGAGTTAAAATCAATACTAAAAGGTAATACATCGTTAATGTTTTCAGATAAAGAAAACATTCCTGCAAAGCTGATTAGAGATTTTAGAAAAAGTTTTGATAAGCCAATTCTAAAAGGAGCTTTCATTGGAGAGTCAATTTATATAGGAGACGATAAAATTGATATCCTAGCGGAGTTAAAATCAAAAGAAGAATTACTAGGTGAGATAATAACTCTACTGAAATCTCCAGTCAATAAAGTTATAGCATCTTTAAGTTCCAGCAGTCACAAAATTGCCGGTATAATTAAAAAATTATCAGATAAATAGTAAAAACAAATAAATAATTAATAATAAATAAATAAAAAACGTCATGGCAGATTTAAAAGATTTCGCAAGCAAATTAGTTGGTTTAACTGTTAAAGAGGTAAACGAATTAGCAGATATTTTAAAAGAAGAATACGGTATTGAACCCGCAGCAGCAGCAGCTGTTGCAGTCCCGGCAGCAGGTGCATCTGATAGCAGTGCTGCAGCGGACGAAAAAACTGAGTTTAATGTTGTACTCAAAGCGGCTGGAGGTTCTAAACTAGCTGTTGTAAAATTAGTTAAAGAATTGACAGGATTAGGGTTAAAAGAAGCTAAAGATTTAGTTGATAATGCCCCATCTCCGATAAAAGAAGGGGTTTCAAAAGATGAAGGAGAGGGAATGAAAAAATCTCTTGAGGAAGCTGGAGCGGAAGTAGAATTATCATAAATCTTAATTTAAAATAACTTATTAATCTTATCATTTTAACTAATACTCAATAATGCACAAAAATAATAGTAGGTTCAGCTTTGCAACTTCAAAACTGAAGGCAGAATACCCTGATTTTCTTGATATACAAATAAAATCATTTCAAGATTTTTTCCAACTTGAAACAAAATCTGCTGAAAGAGCCGAAGAAGGCCTTTTTAACACATTCAAAGAAAATTTTCCAATAACTGACACAAGGAACCAATTCGTTTTAGAATTTTTAGACTATTTTGTTGATCCGCCTAGATATTCAATTCAAGAATGTATTGAAAGAGGGCTTACGTATTCAGTTCCTTTAAAAGCAAGGTTAAAATTATTTTGTACCGATCCTGAACATGAGGACTTTGAGACCATTGTCCAGGATGTCTTTCTAGGTACTATACCTTATATGACTCCAAGTGGTACGTTTATTATTAATGGAGCCGAAAGAATAGTCGTATCTCAGCTTCATCGATCACCTGGCGTTTTTTTTGGACAGTCTTTTCACGCTAACGGAACAAAACTTTATTCAGCAAGGGTGATTCCTTTCAAGGGATCTTGGATTGAATTTGCGACAGATATTAATAATGTTATGTATGCTTACATAGATAGAAAGAAAAAGCTTCCGGTTACAACTCTTTTCAGGGCAATTGGTTATGAAAGTGATAAGGACATATTAGAAATATTTGACTTAGCTGAGGAATTTAAAGTAACTAAAACAGGAATTAAAAAAGCAATAGGAAGGAAATTAGCTGCAAGGGTTTTGAATACTTGGCATGAAGATTTCGTCGATGAAGATACTGGTGAAGTTGTATCTATCGAAAGAAATGAAATTGTAATTGATAGAGATACGATCATAGAAAAAGAACATATTGAACAAATAGTTGAGACTGGTGTTAAAACAGTACTATTGCATAAAGTAGATGCTCATATGTCTGATTATGCTATTATTCATAATACTCTTCAAAAAGACCCTACAAATACTGAAAAAGAAGCTGTAGAGCATATATATAGACAACTAAGAAATGCTGAGCCACCAGACGAGGAAACAGCTAGAGGTATTATAGATAAACTATTTTTTTCAGACCAAAGATATAATCTTGGAGAAGTAGGAAGGTATAGGATGAATAAAAAACTAGGTAATGATATTGAACTAGACAAACAGGTACTCACCAAGCAGGATATAATAACTATAATAAAATATTTGATTGAGTTGGTAAATTCTAAAGCTGAAATTGATGACATAGATCATTTGTCTAATAGACGTGTTAGGACTGTGGGAGAACAATTATCAACTCAGTTTGGTATCGGACTTGCACGAATGGCAAGAACCATTAGAGAGAGAATGAATGTTAGGGATAACGAAGTATTTACTCCAATTGATTTGATTAATGCTAAAACTTTGTCTTCAGTTATAAATACTTTTTTCGGGACAAATCAGCTTTCACAGTTTATGGACCAAACTAACCCCCTTGCTGAGATAACTCATAAAAGAAGGTTGTCAGCTTTAGGACCTGGAGGATTGTCTAGAGAGAGAGCAGGTTTTGAGGTTAGAGATGTTCATTATACTCATTATGGTCGTCTTTGTCCGATAGAAACACCTGAAGGTCCTAATATAGGACTTATTTCATCATTAGGAGTATTTGCAAAAGTCAACTCATTAGGGTTTATTGAAACACCATACCGAAAAGTTAATAATGGAGTAATCGATTTAGATAATCATATATATCTGAGTGCCGAGGAGGAAGAAAATAAGCTAATTGCTCAAGCAAATATACCTTTCTCAGAAAATGGAAAAATTACCGCTGAAAAAATTATTGTAAGACAAGAAGCAGATTATCCTGTTGTTGACCCTAAGGATGTGCACTATACTGATGTCGCTCCAAACCAAATTGCCTCTATTTCAGCTTCTTTAATTCCCTTTTTAGAACACGATGATGCTAATCGAGCATTAATGGGATCAAATATGATGAGGCAAGCTGTTCCTCTTCTTAAACCAGAGGCTCCAATAGTTGGTACAGGGTTGGAAAGACAAGTTGCCTCTGATTCTAGAGTTCTTGTTAATTCTGAAGGTAATGGAATTGTTGAATATGTTGACTCTGAAAAAATAATAATTAAATATAAATTTTCCAAAGAGGAAAAAATGGTTCGTTTTGAGGAAGACACTAAAGAGTATGACCTTATAAAGTTCAGAAAAACCAATCAAGGTACTTGTATAAATCTTAAACCCATCGTAAAAAAAGGCGATAAGGTTACAAAAGGCCAAGTACTTTGCCAGGGATACGCAACACAAAATGGGGAGCTCGCATTAGGACGAAATATGAAAGTTGCATTTATGCCTTGGAAAGGTTATAATTTTGAAGATGCAATTGTAATTTCAGAAAAAGTTGTTAGAGATGATATATTCACATCTATCCATATTGATGAGTATTCTCTTGATGTTAGAGATACTAAATTGGGTTCAGAAGAATTGACTAATGATATACCTAATGTTAGTGAGGAAGCAACAAAGGACCTTGATGAATATGGAATGATTAGAGTTGGTGCAGATGTTAACCCTGGAGATATTTTAATAGGAAAAATTACCCCAAAAGGTGAATCAGACCCGACTCCAGAAGAGAAACTTTTAAGAGCAATTTTTGGTGATAAAGCAGGAGATGTAAAAGATGCTTCGCTAAAAGCACCACCCTCTTTAAGAGGAATTGTGATTGATAAAAAGCTTTTTACTCGATCTATTAAGGATAAAAGAAAAAGAAATCAGGATAAAGTTGAGCTTGAAGAGCTAGAAAAGAGGTATGAGAAAAAGTTTAGTGATTTACAATCTGTTATGGTAGAAAAATTGTTTTCAGTTGTAAATGGAAAAACATCGCAAGGAGTTCAAAATGATTTAGGTGAAGAAGTACTACCAAAGGGAAAAAAATATACCCTTAAACTATTAAATAATGTTGATGATTTTACCCACTTAACAAAAGGAGTGTGGACAACTTCATCTGAAACTAATGCTATGGTTGCCGATCTTATTCATAATTATAAAATTAAAGAAAACGATCTACAAGGTGCTTTACGAAGAGAAAAGTTTACAATTAGTGTTGGAGATGAGTTACCTGCAGGGATAAAAAAATTAGCAAAAGTTTATATTGCCAAAAAAAGAAAACTGAAGGTTGGAGATAAAATGGCAGGGCGACATGGAAATAAAGGAATTGTTGCAAGAATTGTAAGACAAGAGGATATGCCTTTTTTAGAAGACGGAACACCAGTTGATATTGTTTTAAATCCTTTAGGTGTACCTTCAAGAATGAATATTGGTCAAATATATGAGACAGTTCTCGGTTGGGCGGGACAAAAACTTGGTGAGAAGTTTGCCACACCAATTTTTGACGGTGCTAGTTCGACTGAAATAGAGGATATAATTGAAAGGGCTGGTATTCCAAAGTATGGACACACATATCTTTATGACGGGGGAACAGGAGAGAGATTTGATCAACCAGCAACAGTTGGTGTTATATACATGTTAAAATTAGGGCATATGGTTGACGATAAGATGCACTCAAGGTCTATTGGTCCATATTCATTGATTACACAGCAACCCTTAGGAGGTAAAGCACAATTTGGCGGTCAACGATTTGGCGAAATGGAGGTTTGGGCACTTGAAGCTTATGGAGCCTCAAGTACTCTACAGGAAATTCTTACTGTAAAATCTGATGATGTAGTAGGAAGAGCAAAAACTTACGAATCCATTGTTAAAGGTGATTCTCTCCCTGACCCAGGTTTACCAGAATCATTCAATGTTTTAATGCATGAATTAAAAGGTTTAGGATTAGATATTAGACTAGAAGAGTAGAAATAATTTTATAATAAGTTTATGAAAAGAGTTAACGAAAACTTGACACAAAAAAAATTTGATAAAATCACTATAGGTTTATCATCACCCGAGGTTATTTTAAATAATTCTCGTGGTGAAGTACTTAAACCAGAAACAATAAATTATCGAACACACAAACCAGAGAGAGATGGACTCTTTTGTGAAAGAATATTTGGTCCAGTAAAGGATTTCGAGTGTGCATGTGGTAAATACAAAAGAATCCGTTACAAAGGAATCATTTGTGATAGATGTGGTGTCGAAGTGACAGAAAAGAAAGTAAGGAGAGATAGAGTAGGTCACATTAATTTAGTAGTACCAGTTGCACATATTTGGTACTTTAGATCATTACCTAATAAAATTGGATATCTTCTAGGTTTAGCATCTAAAAAACTGGATATGATTATATACTATGAAAGGTATGTCGTTATACAACCAGGTGAAGCTGTTAACGATGACGGAGAAAAGCTCCAAAAAATGGATTTTTTAACAGAAGAAGAATATTTGAATGTTATGGATAGACTCCCTGATGAAAATCCATATCTTGAAGATAGTGATCCAAAAAAATTCATAGCAAAAATGGGTGCTGAATGTTTGATTGAACTTCTTTCAAGAATTGATCTAGAAAGCTTGTCTTACGAATTGAGACATAAAGCTAATAATGAGACATCTAAACAAAGAAAGACAGAGGCGTTAAAAAGGTTGCAAGTTGTTGAATCTTTTAGGGATGCAGATAGCAGAAAAGAGAATAAACCAGAGTGGATGATAATGAAAGTTATACCTGTAATCCCCCCTGAATTAAGACCTTTGGTTCCATTAGATGGTGGAAGATTTGCTACATCAGATTTAAATGATTTATATAGAAGAGTCATTATCAGAAATAATCGTTTAAAAAGACTTGTTGAAATCAAAGCTCCAGAAGTTATATTAAGAAACGAAAAAAGGATGCTGCAGGAATCGGTTGACTCTTTATTTGATAATACTAGAAAATCATCTGCAGTTAAAACAGATTCTAATAGGCCGTTAAAATCTTTATCGGATTCTTTGAAAGGTAAACAAGGAAGGTTTAGACAAAATTTATTAGGAAAAAGAGTAGATTATTCTGCTCGATCAGTAATTGTAGTTGGTCCAGAATTAAAATTGTATGAATGTGGGTTGCCTAAGGATATGGCAGCTGAATTATATAAACCTTTTATAACAAGAAAACTTATCGAAAGAGGTATTGTTAAAACTGTTAAGTCAGCAAAAAAAATTATCGATCGAAAGGAGCCTGTAGTCTGGGATATTTTAGAAAATGTTTTAAAAGGTCACCCAGTACTACTAAATAGAGCACCAACTTTACATAGACTTGGTATTCAGGCGTTTCAACCAAAATTAATCGAGGGTAAAGCAATACAACTCCACCCTCTCGTATGTACCGCTTTCAATGCAGATTTTGACGGTGATCAAATGGCAGTTCATCTTCCGTTAGGACCAGAAGCAATTCTTGAGTCTCAATTGTTAATGCTTGCTTCGCATAACATCTTAAATCCTGCTAACGGTTCTCCTGTGACAGTTCCTTCTCAAGATATGGTTTTAGGGTTATATTATATGACCAAAGCGAGAAAGTCAACTAAGGAACATCCGGTAATAGGGGAGGGTCTTACTTTTTATTCCGTTGATGAAGTTCATATTGCATATAATGAAAAAAAGGTTGACTTAAATGCTATTATTAATATAATGGTTAAAACTGAAAAACATTCTACTAATAAAAGCGCACATTTAGTTGAAACAACTGTTGGGAGGGTCCTTTTTAATGAGGTTGTCCCGAAAAATGCTGGTTTTTTTAATGAAGTTTTAACGAAGAAAAATTTAAGAGACATTATTGGAAAAATTTTAAAAGAAACAAGTGTACCTGAAACAGCAGAATTTTTGGATAAAATTAAAAACATGGGGTACGGGTTTGCTTTTAAAGGTGGACTCTCTTTTAGTTTAGGTGATATAATCATTCCTTCTGAAAAAGTTTCTTTGATTGACCAAGCAAATAGTAAAGTAGATAATATTTTAGGGAATTATAATATGGGTTTAATCACAAACAATGAAAGATATAATCAAATTATTGACGTTTGGACCTCTACAAATTCACATTTAACAAGCCTTGCCATGAAAAAAATAAGCGAAGATCAGCAAGGATTCAACTCAGTATACATGATGCTTGATTCGGGTGCAAGAGGTTCAAAAGAACAAATCAGACAATTAACTGGTATGAGAGGGCTAATGGCAAAACCTAAAAAATCTACTGCAGGTGGTGGTGAGATAATTGAGAATCCAATACTTTCAAACTTTAAAGAAGGTTTATCGATTTTGGAATATTTTATATCAACTCATGGTGCAAGGAAAGGTCTAGCCGACACAGCTTTAAAAACTGCGGATGCTGGATATTTGACTCGTCGTTTAGTAGATGTTTCACAGGATGTAATTATTACAAAAGTTGACTGTGGAACTTTAAGAGGAATTGAAATTAAAGCATTAAAGAAGAATGAGGAAATTGTTGAACCTTTATCTGATAGAATCCGAGGTAGAGTTGCACTTGAAGATATTATCAATCCTTTAGATGGAGAAGTTTTGGTTAATGCTACTGAAGAAATAAATGATGCAGTTTCTGATTTTATTGATTCTTTACCTATAGAATCAGTAGAAGTAAGATCTCCTTTGACTTGTGAAGCTAAAAAAGGTATTTGTTCTTCCTGCTATGGGAGAAATTTAGCAACAGGAAGAATGGTTCAAAAAGGAGAAGCTGTAGGAGTAGTTGCTGCACAATCGATTGGTGAACCAGGAACCCAATTAACTCTTAGAACTTTTCATGTGGGTGGAGTTGCAGGTAATATTTCAGAAGAAAGTCAATTACTTTCTAAGCACGAAGGAATAGCTAAAATCGACGACTTAAAGATTGTTAAATCTGTTGATAATGAGGGAAAAAAATCCAACATAGTTATATCTAGGACAACTGAAGTCCATATTATTGATAACATTACTAAAAATATTTTGAGTACTAATATAATTCCATACGGATCAATATTAAATATTAAGAATGGTGCTAAAATCAAGAAGGATGATTTAATATGTTCTTGGGATCCATTTAATGGTGTCATAGTCTCAGAGTTTTCTGGAAAAATATCTTATGAAAATATTGAGGCAGGAGAAACCTACCAAGTCGAAATAGATGAACAAACAGGATTTCAAGAAAAAGTTATTTCAGAATCGAGAAATAAAAAATTGATACCAACACTTTCTATTTTAGATAGTAAAAAAAATATTTTACGCTCTTATAACTTACCTGTTGGAGCTCACTTAATAGTTGATAATAATGAGAAAATATCAGAAGGTAAAGTATTGGTAAAAATACCAAGGAAATCAGCTAAGTCAGGAGACATAACTGGAGGACTCCCTAGAGTTACTGAACTTTTTGAAGCAAGAAACCCTTCTAATCCTGCAGTTGTTTCCGAAATTGATGGAGTAGTTTCGTTTGGGAAAATAAAAAGGGGAAACAGAGAAATAATTGTTAAGTCAAAATTTGATGATGTTAAAAAATATTTGGTTAAATTATCAAATCAAATTTTAGTTCAAGAAAATGATTTTGTGAAAGCTGGGATGCCTCTTTCTGACGGTTCTATAACTCCTGTAGATATTCTTAAAATAAAAGGACCATCAGCAGTTCAGCAGTATTTAGTTAATGAGGTTCAAGAAGTTTATCGTTTACAGGGAGTAAAAATTAATGATAAACATTTCGAGGTCATTGTTAGGCAAATGATGAGAAAAGTAAAAATTAATGATCCAGGTGACACTCTATTTTTAGAAGATCAGTTAATTCATAGGGATGATTTTATTGATGAAAATGACTCCTTGTTTGGTAAAAAAGTAGTTGAAGAGATTGGAGATTCAGAGAATCTTAAATTAGGACAGATGATATCTTCTCGTAAATTAAGAGATGAAAACTCAATGTTAAAAAGGGAAGGAAAAAAGATTGTTGTTGCTCGTGATGCCCAACCAGCTACAGCTACACCTGAACTTCAGGGCATTACAAGGGCATCTTTACAAACCAAATCTTTTATTTCTGCGGCATCTTTCCAGGAAACGACGAAAGTATTGAATGAAGCAGCAGTTAATGGGAAAGAAGATAATTTAGGGGGACTAAAAGAGAATGTCATAGTTGGACATAAAATACCAGCAGGAACTGGATTAAGAGAATACAGTGATTTTATTGTAGGTTCTAAAGATGAATACACTAGTCTACTAGTGAACAAAGAAGAGGAAGAAAAATATAATTATGACGAAGGCGTTAAGTAAAAAAAAAATCGATATAGAGTTAGATAATGATACAATTGACGGGGTTTACAGTAATCTTGTTGTTATTAATCATTCTACTTCTGAGTTTGTTTTGGACTTTGTTATTATAACTCCTGGGGCTCCAAAGGCTAAAGTTAAGTCAAGAGTGATTTTAACTCCGGAACACGCAAAAAGGCTAAATTATGCTCTTAACGAAAATATATTAAGATACGAACAGTCATCAGGTGAAATAAAAATTAAGGAAAATAAAAATATCCCTATAAACTTTGGTCCGAAGGGTGAAGCTTAAATTTCTTTTAGTGAAATAATATTTTTTTTAGGATTTTCTGATTTAAAAATAAAATTACCAGCTACAAGTATATCCGCACCATTTTTAACAAGTTCTTTTGCATTTTCAGCATTTACTCCACCGTCAACTTGAATTTTACAATTAGATTCCTTTGATAGGATGTTATTTTTGAGTTTTTTTACCTTATTAATTGAATTATGGATAAAATTTTGACCACTAAACCCAGGATTTACACTCATTAAACAAACTACATCTATATCAGAAATGATTTCATTTAAATGGTTAACATCAGTGTGAGGATTAATTGCTACCCCAGCCATTATCCCATGTGATTTTATTTCTTGTATTGTTCGGTGGAGATGTTTGCTAGCTTCTAAATGAACGGTCAAAACTTTAGTATTGTATTTTAAGAAATCGTGAATATATCTCTCCGGTTTTGATATCATAAGGTGGATATCAAGGGGTTTTTTTGATATAGAGTTAATAGAATCTATAATAGGCATCCCAAAAGTTAAATTAGGGACAAAGTGACCGTCCATTACATCTACGTGTATCCAATCAGCTTTACTTTCGTTTAGCATTCGAATTTCGAGGCCCAATTTACTAAAATCAGCAGATAAAATTGACGGTGCAACAATATTCGACATTATAAAAGTTGAAATTAACCTAAATAAGTTTTTAATATTTTGCTTCTAGAAGTATGTTTAAGTCTTCTAATAGCCTTTTCTTTAATTTGTCTAACTCTTTCTCTGGTAAGATCGAAAGTCTCACCTATCTCTTCCAAGGTCATTGCATGCTGTTCACCAAGACCAAAATAAAGTCTAACTACATCAGCTTCTCTTGGTGTAAGAGTTTCCAGGGCTCGTTCAATTTCAGTTTTTAGTGATTCGTGTAATAAAGACCTGTCTGGATTAGGAGATTCACCGCTATTAAGAACATCATAAAGATTTGAATCCTCTCCTTCAACTAATGGTGCGTCCATTGAGACATGTCGACCAGAGTTTTTAAGTGATTCTTTTACGTCATTAACTGTCATATCTAATTCTTTGGCGATTTCTTCAGCAGAAGGTTCCCTTTCGTGAGCTTGTTCAAGGAAAGCATATGTCTTATTAATCTTATTAATGGAACCTATTTTATTCAATGGAAGCCTAACGATTCTAGATTGTTCCGCTAGGGCTTGCAGAATAGATTGTCTAATCCACCAAACAGCATAGGAAATAAATTTAAAACCTCTTGTTTCATCAAATCTCTTAGCTGCTTTAATCAATCCTAGATTACCTTCATTAATAAGATCAGGTAGTGTAAGCCCCTGATTTTGATATTGTTTGGCAACTGAAACAACAAATCTCAAGTTAGCTTTTGTCAAAATTTCCAGTGCAATTTGATCTCCATTTTTAATTTTTTGCGCTAATTCAACTTCCTGTTCAGCTGTTATCAAATCAACTTTCCCTATTTCTTGAAGATATTTATCTAATGAGGCGGTTTCTCTGTTTGTAACTTGTTTTGTGATTTTAAGTTGTCTCATATTTTAAATCTTGTATTAGTTATACGAAAAAAAAGGTTTTTTGTTTCAATTTATTTGAAATAAGTTAATTATTTCCAGGTTTCGGTAGAAGAGCCTTTCTTGATACCTTTTGCTTCTTGGTTTTCGGATCAATCCCAAAATATTTGACCTGAATAACATCTCCCAAATTTATTTCATCAGTTACTTTGTTTGTTCTATCCCAAGAGATCTCAGAAATGTGCAATAACACCTCATTTCCTGGTACAAACTCAACTACAGCTCCGAAGTCAAGGATTTTAACTACTTTAACATCGTAGGTAGTACCTACCTTGGGTTTAAAAGTAATATTATCTATTTTTTTTAGAGCTAAATCTATTTTATCTTGGTCAACACCTAAGATTTCAATAATACCCTGGTCCCCATCTTCCTCAATTACTATAGTTGTTTCTGTTTCTTTTTGCATTTCTTGGATAACTTTTCCTCCTGGTCCAATCACAGCACCGATAAATTCATTTGGGATCTTTTTTGTAACCATCTTAGGAGCGTGTGCTTTAACAGAATCGTTATACTGATTTATAGTTTCTGACATATTTTTCAGAATGTGAAGGCGTCCTTCTTTGGCCTGATTTAGAGCTTTAACAAGTATATCGTAGGATAGTCCTTTTATCTTGATATCCATCTGGCAGGCAGTAATACCCTTCGTAGTTCCAGTAACTTTAAAATCCATATCTCCTAGATGGTCCTCGTCTCCTAATATATCACTAAGAACTGCGAATCTTTTTCCATCAGAAATTAATCCCATTGCAATTCCTGATACAGCTCTTTTTATTTTTATTCCAGCGTCCATCAATGCCATTGTTCCAGAGCACACCGTTGCCATTGAGGAAGAGCCATTGGACTCTAGTATTTCACTAACTACTCTTACAGTATAAGGACAATCTTCGGGTATCATGTTTTTGAGTGCTCTTTGAGCTAAGTTTCCATGACCAACTTCTCTTCTAGAAGTTCCTCTTAGAGGTCTGGCTTCTCCTGTTGAAAAAGGGGGAAAATTGTAATGAAGATAAAATCTCTCTTCTCCTTCATAAGAAGGCATATCGATCTGATTTGCTTCTCTTGAGGTTCCAAGTGTAACGGTTGCTAAGGCCTGTGTCTCTCCTCTAGAAAAAATTGAAGAACCATGTGTTGATGGGAGATAATCAACCTCACACCAAATAGGTCTAATTTCATCAGTTGACCTTCCATCAAGTCGTAAACCTTCGCCTAAAACTAGTTCCCTGACTGCTTCTTTTTGAACTTTTGAATAATATTTTTTAATTAAATTGATTCTTTCCTCACTATCTTCTTCATTTGAAAAAATTTCAATTATTTCATCTTTTAGCGCGTTAAATAATTTTGATCTTTCTTCTTTTTTGGTACCTTTTTTTGCTACGTCGTAACATTTTTTGTAAGCAGCCTTTGATATTTCTTGATAAAGTTTGTCATCATTTTCTTCTGATTCGTAATCACGTATTTCTTTTTTACCAACTTTTTTGGAAAGGCTCTTTTGAGCCTGGATTTGAATTTTAATCGCATTATGAGCAATTTTAATAGCTTCAATCATCTCATTTTCAGAACACTCTTTCATTTCCCCTTCCACCATCATGACAGAGTCTTCAGATGCGCCAATCACCATGTCTATGTCAGATTCTGATAATTGTACCCTATTCGGGTTAATAATAAATTTCCCATTAATTCTTCCTATTCTAACTTCTGATATTGGGCATTCAATAGGAATATCACTTAACTGAATTGCTGCAGATGCTGCCAGCCCAGCTAAAGCATCTGGCATTACGTTAGGATCATTCGACATAAGTTGAATCATAACTTGTACCTCGTTGTGGTAATCCGAGGGGAACAAGGGTCTTAAAACCCTGTCAACTAACCTCATAGTTAAAATTTCTCCATCACTGGGTCTAGCTTCTCTTTTAAAAAAACCTCCAGGGTATCTTCCTGCAGACGCAAATTTTTCTCTGTAATCAACTGTTAAAGGTAGAAAATCAACCTGTGCAGAATTGTAATTGGAAACCACTGTGCAAAGAAGCATACATCTTTCCATCTTTACTACCACCGAACCGTGAGCTTGTTTTGCTAGCTTCCCAGTTTCTAAAATAATTTTTCTACCATCTTCTAAATGGATTTCTTCTTTAAATGTTTTTGGAACCATAATCTTTCATTTTATACCTTGTGAATGTTGTTTAGATTGAGGTATTGCAATGAAATATAATTTGTTAAGTATTATTTTCTAATTTCAAGTTTCTTAATAATGGATCTGTAGCGCTCTATATTTTTGTTTTTTAAATAATCTAAAAGTTTTTTCCTTTTTCCAACCATCTTAACTAGGGATCTTTCAGTGTTAAAATCTTTGGGATTCTTTTTAAGATGATTAGAGAGATGATTAATTCTAAAAGTAAAAAGGGCTATTTGCCCTTCGGCTGAGCCTGTATCTTTTTTAGATGCCCCATTTTCGCTAAAAATTCCTTCTTTTATAGTATTTGTCAAATACATTATTGTATTGTTTAGGATTGCAAATATAAATTAAAATTTAATAACTTTTAAATCCTTACAGGCTTATTGAGAATTAAATCTAAATATAGGTTAATCTTATTTTTGAGATTTTTTCTGTGAGTTATAAAATCTAAAAATCCCTTTTCTAATAAAAATTCACTTTTTTGAAAACTTTCAGGCAAATCTTTCCCAGTGGTATCTTTTACAACTCTAGGACCGGCAAATCCAATAAGAGCACCAGGTTCAGCAATATTTATATCTCCAAGCATAGCAAATGATGCAGTTGTTCCACCAAAAGTTGGGTCTGTACAAAGTGAAATAAAAGGTATTTTTGCTTCTGAAAGACGACTTAAAAAACTAGTTATTTTTGCCATTTGCATTAGCGAAAATGCACCCTCCATCATTCTTGCGCCTCCTGATTTTGAAATAATTAATAAAGGATGTTTGTTTTCTATTGCGTAATTGATTGATCTACTTATTTTTTCACCGACAACAGAACCCATTGAACCTCCAATAAATCTAAAATCCATGCAGGCTATAACTATCATTTTGCCTTTAGATTTTCCTACTGCCGTTCTTACTGCGTCTTTCAGACCAGATTTTTTATTTTCATCCTTTATCCTATCACTATAACTTTTAGAATCTGTAAATTTTAAAAAATCTAACGAACAAACAGATTCATTCAACTCTTTGTATCTTGAATCATCAAATAAAATTTTAAAGTATTCTTCGCTACCAATTCTAACATGATATTCATCTTCAGGACTAACAAAAAAATTATCTTCTAGCTCTTTAGTTTCAATTATTTTTCCAGTGGGTGTTTTATACCAGAGCCCTTTTGGTATGTCTTTTTTTTCTTCTGTTTTTGTTTGTATCCCTTTTTCACTTCTTCTAAACCAACTCATAATTAAATTATTTTATAGATAGAGTATCAATATTGTTTAAGTCCTCAAATGCTTTTTTAAGTCTATTTTTGAAGGAAATTTCACCTTTTCTTAACCAAACTCTTGGATCATAGAATTTTTTATTTGGTTGATCAGATCCATCTGGATTTCCAATTTGAGATTTAAGATACTCATATTTTTCATTCATGTAATCTCTAATTGACTCGGTGAAGGCATACTGGAGGTCAGTGTCAATATTCATTTTAACAACTCCATAACTTATTGCTTCTCGTATTTGACGTTTGCTTGATCCTGAACCTCCATGAAAAACAAAGTTGATGGTTTTTTTTGGGACTCCAAATTTTTTTGAAATCAATTCCTGTGATTCTTTTAAAATTTTCGGTGTTAATTTAACATTACCTGGACGGTATACTCCGTGCACATTTCCAAATGCTGCCGCAACAGTAAATCTATCACTTATTTTGACCAAATTTTCATAAGCAAATGCAACTTCTTTGGGCTGTGTATACAATTTAGACGTCTCAATATCAGTATTATCTACACCATCTTCCTCTCCTCCTGTGACACCAAGTTCAATTTCTAAACACATATTATTTTTTTTTAATTTTCTAAGATACTTTTTGCAGGTCTTAATATTGTCAGCCAAAGGTTCATTTGAAAGGTCAATCATGTGTGAACTAAATAGTGGTTTACCGGTTTTTGAGAAATGTAACTCACTCTCATCAATTAAACCATCTATCCATGGTAAAAGTTTTCGTTCACAGTGATCAGTGTGAAGGATAACTGTTGCAGAGTAATTTTTTGCTAACTCATGCACATGTTTCGCTCCGGAAATAGCTCCTTTAATGGATGCAATATGGTTGTTATTATTTAAACCTTTTCCGGCATTAAAGTGAGACCCTCCATATGAAAACTGAATTATTACAGGGCTGTTTAACTCAGAAGCTGTTTCCAAAACAGAGTTAATTGAGTTATTTCCTATTACATTTACTGCTGGTAAAGCGTAATTGTTTTCCTTTGCATGGCTATATAAATCCTGAACTTCTTTTCCAGTCAATACACCTTTTGAGAAGATAGTTGACATTTTATTTTTTTTTTTTTGGAATATAAATTTAACTAAATTGGCCTAAAACGGAAAGTTAATACCAACATTAAAAACAGCTTTTTTTAGATTCAATTGTGAAAACCATCTATCTGACTTTAAAAGAGAAGGGTCGTAAGTTTTAAATCCAGTGTCTAGTCTAAAAATAAAATAATCAAAGTCATATCTTAATCCAAATCCAGATCCAATAGCTAACTCGCCTAGATCCTTGAGGTTATTGAAAACCTGTTTACTATCAGAAACATTATTTTGAAAATTCCAAATATTTCCTGCATCAATGAAAAAAGCACCATTTAGTCTTCTGATAATCGGATATCTGTATTCAAGATTAAGAGCGATTTTAAAGTTTGCTTCATTAAATTCATTAAACCTGTTACTAGAACCTGGACCAAGATTATAAGCCTGCCAAGCTCTGTTGTCATTTGAACCCCCGGCATAATATGATCTTGTAAATGGAATAAAATTAGAATTTCCAAATGGAATTGCTATACCTATAAAGGTTCTAAATGCAAACACCCTCTTAATTCCAACAGACCAATGTTTAATATAATCAATTTCACTTTTAAAATATTGTGAAGGTGCAAGGTTAAAAATTTCTCGATAACCAGCTTCATTAAGTTTAACACCCCCAATTTTCATTCCAAGACTCAGTAAATTTCCAACTAACTCAGATTTAAATTTAAATTGTGAGAAATTTTCATCTAAAATGCTTTCTTGATTGTTTTTGGAAAACATGAAAGACGACCCAACTATAAAATTATTTGCTGTTAATCTATTTTTTCTTTCGTTGATGTTTAAAATGTTCGAAAAAACTTCATCTTCTGCGTCAATACTAGTATTTAAATTTAAAATATCATTTATAAAACTATCAGTGCCTGATGGAATCAATAGATTACCCTCTGAATCAAAGTAAGTAGTATCTAAACCAAAAACTGTTTTAGAAATATTATTTAATCTTTCATATGAATTTCTATATACATTAAAATAATTATTTGTAGCTCTGTTATCAACATATTCTATGTCAACTAACTTTATATTTAATGATCTGGTTTTATCAGGCTTCCAATAATATTCGAAATTACCAGTAAATGTTTGCCTGTCAAGTCCAATGTTCTCTTGTACAGATACCCCTAAAGACATCTTTGTTTTAACGTAAAATTTGTCAAAATAAATTCTTTTCAAAAATTTAGGGGCAATAGGCCTGGGAACTTTTAGTCCAAGGTCTAAACCAACCTCGAATAAATTAAAAAATGATGACTTTTCTTCAGCTACATCTCTGGAGGATCCAACTGAACCTTTAATTCCAAATTCTAAAATTTCAGCACCTCTGAAAATATTTCTGCTTATTATAGAGGAACCTATAGATACACCAATATCTTGTATGTTGGAATGTGATAGATCAAAATCAAAACCTAGTGAGAATTTTTCTTTCGGGACTAAATAAATTTCTGCATCTAATTTTGTAGAATCAATTTTGTTTTCTTTATAAGTAATTGAAGGATATTTAAAAATCTGAAGTTCATTAAAAAAATTGTATGTTTTTTTTCTATCGTTTAATCTATAAGGGTTGTTTCTTTTAATAGCAATCCCATCGCTAATTATAGATGGATTATACTTGAGTTTACCTACAGAGAAAATTTTTAGATCACCAATATTAATTGAGTCTGTAAAAATTTCAAAGTTTTGTTCTGGATTGTCAACAAAAACAGAAAGCGATTTAATTTTCTTAATAATATAAGGTACATCTAAAAGTGTCTCTTGATTTCTAATCTTTGAATTTTTTATTTCTAATAAAATCGGAATTTTTTTATCGATTCCACTAGTATCCTTGTATGCTTTAAATCGAATACTCCTTTGCTGAAAATTATAAATACCGTTGTTGCTAAAAATATTTATTAGTCTTTCCCTTTCCTGATTGAGTTTTTCTACTTCAAATGGTGCATCCTTCTTTAACAAGCTTTCACTTTTGTAGGCTTTATATAATGAGTCTATATCTTTAGATGATATTATATTTGAAATACTATCAATTATAAATTGCTCTCCTGTAATAATTGAATGTTTAATGGATACTTTTTTTTGTTTTATTTCGGATACGGTTGAAGTCGATTTAGAATTATAATATCCAAGATTATCATAATATTGTTTGAAAAGCTTATTTGTTAAATTTATTTTGACTGAGTCATATAAAGATGGAGGTTCACCAATTTCTCTTAACCAATTATTAAATGCAATTTTATGTTTTTTTAATTTATAGACTTGTTTTGAAGAGATTAATCTTTCTAATCTCAATCTTCTTTTATCAACTTTATTTATCCATTTTTCAAAATCCTCCTCTGCATCTTGATTACTAAGATTATAAATCATCAGTTTTAGAGGGATGCCAAAGATTTTTTTATTAATACTTGTTTTAGAAAGGATTGTAACAGGGTTTTGTTTGAGTTTTTTCCCATTTAATTCATAAGTCTGTTTAGAAATTAATTTTTCCTCATTATTTAATTTTTTTGTCACACTACAACTGCTAATCAGTATCGAGATAAAATTAATTATTATTATTTTTAAATTAGCTTGATTCAATCCAGAGTGTTTAGGTAAAAATACATCATTTATGATAAAAAATTCTGAGTTAAAATATATCAAAAAGTTAAGAAGAAAGAAGTATAGAAATCTTCACTCACATTTCGTTGTCGAAGGAGAAAAAGTATTTAAAGACTTTTTCGATTCAAATATTCCCATATTTAAAAGTTATTCAACAAAGCAGATAACTGGTCATAAAAGTATAATAGTAACTGATAATTGTATGAAAAGAATGACTTTTTTAAAAAGCCCTTCTAATGTTTTAGGAATTTTTTCAATGCCAAAGAAAAAAAGACCTCCAGTTAACACAAAAGTTTTGGTTTTAGATAATGTTTCGGATCCAGGAAATCTGGGTTCTATAATAAGATTATGTGATTGGTTTGGATTTGAAAATGTTGTTTGTTCAGAAAAAACTGTTGACTGTTACAATCCTAAAGTAATACAGTCGTCAATGGGGTCTGTTGCTCGCGTAAATATTTTTTATGAAGATTTAAAATCTTACTTATCAAAATTATCCATTCCAGTTTATGGTACTTTTCTAAATGGAGAATTTGTAAATAGAGTTACTTTTCCAAAAGAATTTGTTTTGATTTTTGGCAATGAGTCAAACGGTATTTCTAAATCAATAAACGAATTTGTAAGTCATAAAATCACAATAGCTAAAGCAAGTAAATCGACAGTTGATAGTTTAAATATTAACAGCGCCACAGCAATTATAATGAATGAAATTACAAATCAATTATTCAAAAGTTAAATTGATTGCAACCCCTTGACTTAACAAACTTTTTATATTTGATGTCCATGGGCTATTTATATTATTATCCTGTATCAACTCATTTTGTAAAGAAAATATTCCTCTAATTGATGGTGAGAATTTAAAATAGACCAAGTAAAAGTCAATACCAAAGCCTATTTCATAATTAAAATTTTGGGTAGTTACTCTAAAAACATTGCTATAGTTATCGTCGTTGTTTTTTTCGTTACTTGATAAATTAAATGAGGTAGAAACGCCAGCCACTAAATATGGTTTAAAATTATTAATTCTTTTTGCATTAAACTTGATTAGAAGAGGGATGTGTATGTAGGTCGATTTTACCTCTCTCAAATAATCTTCATCATTTGTAAGTCCACTTGTGGCTTCAGGATAAATTAAATCTCTTTGAGTATAATATAGTCCTGGTTCTAATCTGATATTTAAATATTTATTTAATCTCAGGTCTCCAATTAAACCTACATTAAATCCAGTATTTTTAATTAATTCAATATTAGGCAAGTTTAAACCTCTTTTATTATTTGGAAAGTTTCTATTACTTGGAACAGAATAATTACTGTTGTATTGAATTTGAAATCCAAAATTATTAAATCCAAGAAAATATCCATAGTGTAATGGTTTTTCATCGAATGTTTGTAAATGCATTATTCTCTCTTTAACTGTATAATACTGCGCATACGCGCAGTTATTACAAATTATGATACTTAATAATAAAAAATAAAATTGTCTTTTAAGATCTATTAAATTGTTATGAGGGTACACTTGGGATATTTAAATGCATATATAAATAACACATTTTTATCTCATATATTGTCCCAACAGAGGAAACAAATTAGGATCTTTTTTTTGAAATATGATACAGAGAAATCCCACACGCTACAGATACATTGAGAGATTTAATCTCTCCTTTCATTGGGATAGATACTTTTTTATCAACAATATTAAGGGTGCTTTTATTTATTCCTTTCCCTTCTGATCCAAGAATAAGAACTGTTTTTTGATTAAAATTTTCATCAAAAATATTTACACTAGATTTTTCCTCCAGACCAACAATTTCGTAATTTCTTGCTTTTAATTCATATATCGCATCATTAAGGTGATTAACCTTCGATACTGGAATATAAAAAATTGCTCCTGCAGAAGCTTTGATAGTGTCAGAGTTTATAGAAGCACTGTTATTTTCGGGAACTATTATTCCACTAACATCAGTTGCTAATGCGCTTCGGAATATTGCACCGAAGTTTCTAACATCGGTAATTCCGTCTAATAAAAGGTAAATTTGATTTTTCTTTTTTTCATTTTTTTTAAGTAGATGTTCAAAATCTACTAAATCAAAGGGTTTTATTTGTGCTAAAGCACCCTGATGAATTTTTCCAGATAATTTATCAAGTTTCTTATTAGATGTGTAGACTAATTCGATTTTTTTCTTTGAGGCATAACCTTCAACCTCTTTAAATAATTGATTTTTTTTATTTTGTAGGAGCCAGATTTTATAAATTTTAACACCTGCCTTTATGGCTTCAATGATAGGCCTTATTCCGTATATTATTTCGTTATCCATATATTGCTAAATTAAAAAGCCACTTTTTCGAAGTGGCTTTTTTGATTTAAATAAATCTAATTTACTTGATTAATAACTAGTAAATAGATTAGTTGGATCAAAGAAATCGGGCAATGATGCAGGAATATTGGGATTAGTATCCAACTCACTTTGAGGATATAAATATCTTTGTGGAAAATTAGAAGAACCTATAGCTCCTTGCTTATTAGGAACACCAATCGCATTCCTAGTTCTTCTAAGATCATGAAATGTAACTAACTCTCCCATGAGAGTAATATACTTTTCCTCTAAAATCTGAAGATGAAGATCTGTTCCGGTTGCAACTGAATCAGGAAATCCTGCTGCATCAGAAGAGTATTGAATTCTTAGATCAGATCGAACATTGTTTAAATGTTGTCTAGCACCAGCTTCGTCACCTTGCATAAATTTCGATTCAGATAAAATAAACTGGGTCTCATGGAAACTAGCAATGGTCATAGGCGCTGTCATACCAAATTTTCCATCACTATTGGTATTTAAAGCAACTTCACCTCCTAAGTCAGGAATAAAATAAAAATCATACTGTGCCTGTTGACCAGGAGTAGTAAGTTTTCTTGTAGAAGTTCCATCTAAAAGGTATACTAAATGGGCTTCATTTGCTTTTAAGTAGTCCTGTCTTTCATCAATAATAAATTGATAAAATAAGTTACGGTTTTCTAAAGATGTTCCGTGTTGTGTAACGAGGTCATTTGCTCTAGAAGAAATACCCTGATTAGCATGAGAAATAGCTGATGCGTAGTTTCCAGCTAATAGACTATACCTAGCGGCAAGAGTGTGACCAGCTTCAGCCCATGTTCCACCTGATAATCTATTTCCCCCGAATCCAGCAGAAATAGAAGTATTTCCAACTTGAGCAATACCTTGCTCAATAAGAGCTATACCGCCGTTCACAACATCTGCTTGAGGGTCATAAACGGGATTTGGAAACTCATTTGGGTTAACTGCTTGAGAAAAGGGGACATCTCCGTAAAGAGCAGCCATATCTGCATATAATGTCCCTTGTATAATTTTTGCAATTCCCTTTACTAAATCTCCAGCGTTTTCATCATTAATAATAAGTTGAGCAGTATTAATACCTTGTAAATAAGTGTCGCCCCACATGTCATCATAATTAGATCTGTTAGGAGAATAAGTATTTAGTGTAAGATACTGTCTGTCAGCACCAGACATGGTATTGGAAAAAATACCAGCATATCGAGCATTGTTACTACCCATGTGTTGCATTAGTGCTAGTTGCGATTGTCCAATAATTAGGTCAGATGCAGCAACTATAAAATTGTTTGGATCGTCATTTAGATCCTCTGTGTAACTCTCACAGCTTCCCACTACTATTGTAGCGAATAATGTTAATATGTATATATTTATTTTCATAATCTTAAAATTAAAATCCAAATCTTAATGTTGTTAAAATTGATCTAGTACCAGGGTTAGAAAAATATTCTAAACCTCTACCCCGAGATGCACCAGTTAAATTGTTTTCAGGATCAAATTCTTTAATATTTGACCACGTGAACAAGTTTCTACCTGAAACAGAAAGAGAGAGATTGTCAAGACCTAATCTTTCTACTAAAGATCTATCAAAGTCATAACTTAAGGAAATCTCTCTTAATTTAACCCATGAAGCGTCTTCAACGAATTGACTTGTTACGTCTCCGAACCCTCCACCGTTAGCAGTCCACCATTCATGATCTACTGCTACTGGACCAGCTCCAAAGTCTTCGATATAACCCCTAAACTGAGCTCCAGCAGGAATTGGATCACCCCACGCATTGAAGATGGTAGATCCAGTGTCATTAGTAGTTAATATATCTGTACTTTCATGTATCCCCCAAAATAACATAACACTGTATGTACCATTCCACACGTCATTACCTTGAGATGTTTCGAATTGAGTTGTAAAATTAAAGTTTTTATAGCGTAAAGAAGTTCCAAGTCCTGCTCTAAAATCTGGATTTGGATCACCAGCAATTAGAAGTTCTGGATCTGCCTGAGGAAAACCATTAGAGCCTAAGAGTAAACTACCGGAGGCATCCTTAAGGAATTGTCCGTGTCTTTGAATTCCGTAAGGTTCACCCTCTGCAATTCCAGATTCAGTTCCCGTAAAACCATTTAATCCGAAGTACGCAGCACCCTCTAAACTTTCAACAATATTTCTATTTTGTGTAAAACTACCATTAATATCAAAACTCAAATCTTCAGTATTGATAAGATTTGCAGAAAGATCAATTTCAATACCTTTATTTGTTATTAAAGTAGCATTTTGGAAAGTAGTGTTAAAACCTGAGGAAGGTGTTATTGGAAGAGCCAATATTCCGTCCTCTGTTTTGTTATCATAATAAGTAAAACCGAGTGTTAGATTGTTGTCAAAAAATCTACTATCAAAACCTATCTCAAATTCTTTTTTTCTTTCCTCTTTTAAATCAGGATTTCCTCTAGTTGTAGATTGAGTGAATGGGTTACCGTAAACAGAACCATCTAATCCATCTCCCCATGAAGAACCTATACCACCTGGTCCAAGAACCGTTGAGGTTATATAAGCTGGAGGTGCAACTCCAACTTCACCGTAAGAAGCCCTTACTTTTAAAAAACTTAAAGCATCCAAATTAACTAAATCAGTTAGTTTATAACCAACTGAAGCAGACGGATAGAAAATAATTCCAGCATTTGGCATTGTTGAAAACGTTTCTCCTCTTCCAGTTAGTTCTACTAATAAATTCTCTCCGATATTAAAGTTTAAAACACCATACACACCGTTTTGTCTTCTCAACTCACGAAATCCGGAAGGAAGTGAGTTTTGAGATGCAGCATTACCTGGGTTTAAAAACTCTTGGTCTGGATTTGTAAATACTGCTTCAAAAGCACTAAGTCTTCTATAATCAGATTCAAATTGTTGATAACCAACGGTATAGTTAAGTCCAACGTTGCTAGTTAAGTCAAGTCCACCAGTTAGGAACATATTTAGTTGTGAAAGCTTGTTACTGTACCTATCTTCTGTATACTGCCCATTATTTCCTTCACTAGCAGATCCAGGAGGCCTATAGTCCAATCTGTTATCTTGATAATAATCAACGCTATACCTAACAGCTAAATTCAAATTATCATTAAAACTGTAATTGACTTCAGGTGAAAAAATAAACCTATTAACATCATTTAAGTTTTTCTGTTCTTTCATAGTCCACAGAGGATTATTATATGATGGAGCTAAGTAATTAAAAGCTCCTGTTGCTGTATTAAAGGTTCTATATGAACCTGTGTTTCTTCTGTAGGATCTATGTGAATTAGGAGTAACGGTTGTAACTCCATCCACAATTCTATAATTGGTCCCTTTGTATTCTCTAAAGTCAAAGTCAGGTGAATTTCTTAAGTATCCTAAATAAAGTCCACTAAGATTAGAACCTGTTTGTACTCTGTTAGATGATATATTTGTATACGAGGACGATAATTTGAAAAGCAACTTGTCAGTAGCTTGGGTTGTGTTGTTTAATTTCAGGGAAGTCCTTTCATAGTCTGAATTACCTTTCATTATACCATCTTGGTTAACATTTGAAATGGAAATATAAGTTCTATTCTTTTCTCCATTGTATGAAAAACTTACTGAGTTGTCATAAGTATATCCGTTTCCAAAAACAGCATCCCTGTTAATTTGATTATAATTTGTTTTGTCATTTTTTTGGGCAATATTACCTATTCTATTCCCATCTTGAGTTTCAAACCAACCGCCTGAAAAATCATAAGTGTCAGCCCCACCTGATCTCAGGCTCATTTGATCTCCGAATGAGAAACCAGTGTTTTCAACAAATACACCAGTCCCTGGCTCTCCACCTACCCACTGACCTGGAAAGCCTTGACCCCAAGAGCCTTGTTTTTTCCATTCAGCGTTAATAGTCTCCACAGAAAGAGAAGACTTTGCATTAACACTCCAACCCTTTGGACTATCAGATCCTCTTTTTGTGTTGATTACTAATACCCCATTAGCTGCACCTGTACCATAAATAGCCGCTGCAGCTGCTCCTTTAATAACAGATATAGATTCTATATCGTCAGGGTTAATATCATTAAGTCTAGATTGCTGAACAACTCCTGCAGTATTACCACCTATATTGTCGTTAGATATAATTGCACCGTCTAAAATTATGAGGGGTGAAATGTCACCAAAGATAGTATTTTGACCACGTATTTGAATGTATGCGCCTGAACCAGGGTCACCAGAATTACGAGTTATGTTTACCCCAGAAGTCTTACCAGACATTCCTTGTAAGATTCCGGATTCTCCAGACCTTTGGACTCCATCAACCTCAATTTTGGTTGTTGAGGTTAAGTCGTCATCCTTTTTCTTCTCAAGTCCTAAGGCAGTTAGGACTACTTCTTCGAGTTCTGTTCCTGATTCAAGAGAAACGTTTATTGAGTCATCGGTACCTACAGTTAATTCTTGAGAGGTATATCCTACAAAACTAAAAATAAGAGTAGAACCTTCACTTACAACAATAGAATAATTTCCGTCAAAATCGGATGTGACACCGTTATTAGTACCTTTTTCAACAATTGAAGCTCCTGGCAATGGCAAACCATCACTATCATTAACAATTCCTGATATAGTCTTTTGAGCATAGACCGATATAATGGATAACATCAAAACTATGCATGTTAAAAAATATTTTTTCATAGTAACCTATTAATTTTGGACTGCAAATATAAAAACTTTTTATTAAATATCTTAACATTTTCTTAGGAAATTACTCCATAAAGCATTGGTAATCAGGATATACTTACATTGAGTGTAAATCTCTATCTAAACCATTATGAACTGCTTTAACTATTATTGCTTTAATTTTTGGATTAAAAACTTGAAAATCAAATAATTATTTTCTTTCCTACAATATATTTTTTGGATTGAATAATTTCATTTAACAAAATTTTAGGAATCTAGAAAAAATAGTTCTAAATTTGCGGGCCTAAAAATCTGAGATATAAATGCCAACCATTGCTCAATTAGTTAGAAAAGGTAGACTAAGTATTACAAAAAAAAGTAAGTCTGCTGCTCTTGATTCATCTCCACAAAAAAGGGGTGTATGTACTAGGGTTTATACAACTACTCCAAAAAAACCAAATTCAGCAATGAGAAAAGTAGCTCGGGTAAGACTTACAAATGGGAAAGAAGTTAATGCATACATACCAGGGGAAGGCCATAATTTACAAGAACATTCAATAGTTTTAGTAAGAGGTGGAAGAGTAAAAGATTTACCCGGTGTACGTTATCATATTGTAAGAGGCGCGTTAGATACTGCTGGTGTAGAGGGTCGCTTGCAAAGGAGATCAAAATATGGAGCAAAAAAACCCAAAAAATAATTTGACAAATGAGAAAGAAACAGGCTAAGAAAAGACCGTTACTTCCAGATCCAAAGTTTAATGACCAATTGGTTACTAGATTCGTTAATAACCTTATGCTTGATGGGAAAAAATCAACAGCGTATGGTCTATTTTATGATTCTATGGAAATTGTTGATAAAAGAAAGCAAAACGAAGAAAAAACAGCTGTTGAGATATGGAAAGATGCATTGTCAAATGTAATGCCACATGTTGAGGTGAGAAGTAGAAGAATTGGTGGAGCAACTTTTCAAATTCCAATGCAAATTAGACCTGACCGTAAAGTATCCCTTGCTATCAAGTGGCTAATTAGTTTTGCGAGAAAAAGAAATGAAAAATCCATGGCTGAAAAACTGGCAAATGAAATACTTTCAGCTTTCAAAGAGGAAGGTGCAGCTGTTAAAAAAAGAGTAGATACGCACAAAATGGCTGAGGCCAATAAAGCCTTTTCTCATTTTAGATTTTAAAAAGATGTCAAGAGATTTAAAATATACTAGAAATATAGGAATCGCAGCGCATATCGATGCTGGAAAAACTACTACCACTGAAAGAATTCTTTTCTATACTGGTGTAAGTCACAAAATAGGGGAGGTTCATGACGGAGCTGCAACTATGGACTGGATGGAACAAGAACAAGAGAGAGGAATAACAATTACTTCCGCAGCAACCACTTGTAATTGGAAATTTCCCACGGAACAAGGAAAACCTCTTCCTGATTCTAGAGATTATCATTTTAACATTATAGATACTCCAGGACACGTTGATTTCACGGTTGAGGTAAACAGATCACTGAGAGTTTTAGATGGTCTTGTTTTCTTATTTTCCGCAGTTGACGGGGTTGAGCCTCAATCAGAAACAAATTGGAGACTTGCTGATAATTATAAAGTTCCTAGAATTGGATTTGTAAACAAAATGGACAGACAAGGTTCGAACTTTTTAGGAGTTTGCCAACAAGTAAAGGATATGCTAAGATCAAATGCTGTTCCAATTGTGCTAAATATTGGAGACGAAGAAGATTTTAAAGGTATTATAGATTTGGTAAAAAATAGGGCTATCGTTTGGCATGATGAAAACTTTGGATCCACGTTTGACGTAGTTGATATACCAGAAAATCTTAAAACTGAATCGGAAAAACTGAGAGGTGAATTAATCGAAGCGGTAGCTGAATATGATGAAAATCTTCTTGAAAAGTATTTTGATGATCCTAATTCAATTACTGAAGACGAAGTTCATAATGCTCTTAGAGCCGCAACTCAGGAAATGAAAATTATTCCAATGATTTGTGGGTCATCATTTAAAAATAAAGGCGTCCAATTTCTGCTTGATGCTGTTTGTAGATATTTACCATCGCCAGAAGATAAGAAAGCAATTTCTGGAATAGACCCTGACACAGATAACGAAGCTATAAGAAAACCTTCTAAATCTGAACCTTTTGCCGCCTTAGCGTTTAAGATAGCAACCGATCCATATGTAGGCAGGTTAGCATTTTTTAGAGCTTATTCTGGAAGATTAGATGCTGGTTCATATGTTCTAAATAACAGGACTGGTAATAAAGAAAGAATTTCTAGAATTTACCAAATGCATTCTAATAAACAAAACTCAATTGATTTTATTGAAGCAGGAGATATAGGAGCCGCTGTTGGATTTAAAGATATTAAAACAGGTGACACTCTGTCAAATGAAAAATCACCCATAATACTTGAAAGTATGGATTTTCCAGATCCTGTAATTGGAATAGCTGTTGAACCTAAAACAAAAGCTGACGTTGACAAACTTGGAATGTCCTTGGCAAAGTTAGCTGAAGAGGACCCCACTTTTCAAGTTAAAACTGATGAATCTTCAGGCCAAACCGTTATTTCGGGTATGGGTGAACTTCACTTAGATATAATAGTGGATCGACTCAAACGTGAATTTAAGGTTGAGGTTAACCAAGGGAAGCCTCAGGTTCAATATAAAGAAGCTTTGACAGCAACAGCTGATCATCGAGAAGTTTATAAAAAACAAACCGGTGGGAGGGGAAAGTTTGCTGATATTATTTTTACAATTGAGCCTGGTGAGGAGTCCAAGACAGGTTTGGAATTTGTCAATGAAATAAAAGGAGGTAATGTACCCAAAGAATACATTCCATCCGTAGAAAAGGGCTTCAGAGACTCAATGTTAAATGGACCCCTTGCTGGTTTTGAAATAGATTCAATGAAGATCACTTTGAAGGACGGTTCTTTTCATCCCGTAGATTCTGACTCTCTGTCCTTTGAGCTAGCTGCTAAGTTAGGATTTAAAGAAGCATCCAAATTAGCAAAAGCAGTTATTATGGAACCTATTATGAAGCTGGAGGTTATTACTCCTGAAGAAAATATGGGAGATATAGTTGGAGATCTAAATAGAAGGAGGGGTCAAGTTAACTCAATGGACGACAGGGCTGGTTCTAAAGTTGTAAAAGCAGAAGTACCGTTGTCGGAAATGTTTGGTTATGTAACCTCTCTGAGAACGTTATCATCTGGAAGGGCAACTTCAACTATGGAATTTTCTCATTATTCAGAGACGCCAACAAATGTCTCGGAAACAGTAATTTCAGAAATTAAAGGTCAAAGTGAATAAACATATGTTATGAGCCAAAAAATAAGAATTAAATTGAAATCCTACGATTATAACCTTGTTGACAAGTCTGCAGAAAAAATTGTAAAGACTGTTAAGACAACTGGAGCTGTTGTAACTGGTCCGATACCGTTACCAACACACAAAAAAATTTTCACAGTGTTAAGATCTCCCCATGTTAATAAAAAATCAAGAGAACAGTTTAAATTATGCTCTTACAAAAGATTGATGGATATTTATAGTTCTTCATCAAAACAATTGACGCGCTAATGAAACTTGAATTACCAAGTGGAGTTGAAGTAGAAATAAAAGTTTAAATATGTCTGGTTTAGTAGGAAAAAAAATTGGTATGACTAGTCTTTTCGATGATAAAGGGAATAATATACCTTGCACAATAATAGAGGCTGGACCATGTATCGTAACTCAAGTAAAAACAAAGCAAAATGATGGTTATGATTCTTTGCAATTATCATTTGATGAGAAGAAAACCAAATTATCAACTAAATCACTTTCAGGACATTTTGAAAAAGCTAAAACTACCCCGAAAAAAAAGACTTTCGAATTTAAAGGGTTTGAAAAGGATTTTATACTAGGAGATGAAATAAACGTTACCTTGTTTAAAGAAGGTGAATTTGTTGATGTTTCCGGTATATCTAAAGGTAAAGGATTTCAAGGTGTTGTAAAACGTCATGGATTCAGTGGTGTTGGACAGTCAACACATGGTCAACATAACCGGCTCAGAGCTCCGGGGTCAATTGGTGCTGCCTCATATCCAGCAAGAGTTTTTAAAGGAATGAAGATGGCAGGGAGAATGGGAGGTAAAAAAGTAAAAGTTCTAAACCTTAAAATTTTTAAAGTCATACCAGAAAAAAATATCATTATTGTTAAAGGGGCAATTCCTGGTCATAACGATTCATTTTTAAAAATTGAAAAATAATGAAATTAAATGTTATCAATATAAAAGGTAAAGATACGGGAAGAAAGGTAACCCTTTCGAACAAAATATTTGGAATCGAACCGAATAACAATGCTATTTATTTAGATATAAAAGCTCAGATGGCTAATAAAAGACAAGGTACTCATAAAACAAAAGAGAGATCAGAAATTGTTGGTAGTAATAGAAAAATTAAAAAACAAAAGGGATCGGGAACAGCCCGTGCGGGTTCAATTAAAAACCCTATTTTTAGAGGTGGTGGTAGAGTATTCGGGCCCAGAGTAAGAGATTATTCTCAAAAGGTGAACAAAAAACTAAAAAGAATTGCGAAATTTTCTGCTTTAAGTATTAAAGCTAGATCCAATTCAATTTTTATTGTCGAAGAGTTTACTTTTGACAAACCAAGTACAAAAGGATTGGATAAATTTCTAAAGCTTTTAAAGATTGACACAAAAAATTCTCTGATGGTATTTGCAGAGGAAAATAAAAATGTATATTTGTCGTCGCGAAATTTAAAAAAAGCTGAAACTGTAATTGCTTGTGAATTAAATACTTATTTGATATCAAAAGCAAAAAATTTAATTTTTTTCGAAAATTCGATTCCAAAATTAGAAAAACTACTAATTTGAATTTATGATGATAATAAAAAAACCTCTTATATCGGAAAAAGCTACAAGTATGAATGAGCTGAGTAATTGTGTTTCTTTTGTTGTAGATTCAAGAGCAAACAAAATACAAATCAGAAAAGCTATTGAAAGTTCGTATAATGTAAGAGTTTTAAAAGTAAGAACTATGATATATGCGCCGAAAAGGAAAAATAAATACACTAAAACTGGTTTGCAGAAAAGTAAAAGTGTTTCTTTTAAAAAGGCTATGGTTCAATTAGCTGAAGATGATAATATTGACTTCTATTCAAATATTTAAATATTCCTCATGCCAGTTAAAAAACTTAAACCAATATCAAATGCACAACGATTTAGAGTTGTAAACAAATTTGATATGGTTACAACTTCTAAACCTGAAAAAACCTTAATATCTCCTAAAAAAAGAACTGGAGGAAGAAATAATAGTGGAAGAATGACGATTAGACACGTAGGTGGAGGGCATAAAAAGCAGTACAGATTTATTGACTTCAAGAGAGATAAGTATAATTTAGAAGGAGAAATAGTTTCCATCGAATATGATCCTAACCGCACTTCATATATTGCATTGGTTAAATATTCTGATGGAGAAAAAAGGTATATAATTGCTCAAAGTGGACTTCAAATAGGGCAAAAAATTTCCTCAGGTAACGTGAATATTAGTCCTAATATTGGTAATGCAATGCCATTATCTTCAATACCTCTCGGTACAATAATTTCTTGTTTGGAGTTGTCTCCTGGAAAAGGTGCGAATATTGCTAGAAGTGCTGGGTCCTTCGCGCAACTTATGGCTAGAGAAGATAAATATGCAACAGTCAAACTACCCTCAGGTGAGACACGAATGATATTGACAAACTGTTTTGCAACAATTGGAGCTGTATCTAATTCAGATCATCAACTAGTTGTTTCAGGCAAAGCTGGAAGATCAAGATGGTTAGGTAGAAGACCTAGAACAAGACCTGTTGCTATGAATCCGGTTGATCACCCTATGGGTGGAGGTGAAGGAAGAGCGTCTGGTGGTCACCCGAGAAATAAAAATGGTGTCCCAGCAAAAGGTTTCAAAACCCGTTCTAAGACTAAAAAGAGTAATAAATTTATAATAGAAAGGAAAAAGAAATAAATTATGCCAAGATCTTTAAAAAAAGGACCATATGTTAGACTTAGTTTGGAAAAAAAGGTTTCAAACAATATAGAGTCAGGTAAAAAAGATGTTATTAAAACGTGGTCTAGAGCATCATTGATAACTCCTGATTTTGTTGGACAAACCATTGGAGTCCATAATGGGAGACAGTTTATACCAGTATATATTACAGAGAATATGGTTGGGCACAAGCTTGGTGAATTTTCTCCAACTAGATCCTTTAGAGGTCATTCAGGAGGAAAAAACAAATAAATTAATGGGAGTAAGAAAACGAAATAAAGCAAATATTTTAAAAGAGCGGAAAAAGAAACTTGCTATCGCTCGCTTAAATAATTGTCCTATATCTCCAAGAAAAATGAGATTAGTTGCAGACTTATTACGTGGAAAAGAGATTGGGCAAGCACTAAATATTTTAAAATTTAATCCTAGACAGGCATCAAAATTTTTAGAAAAACTTCTTCTTTCGGCAATATCTAACTGGCAATCTAAAAATGAAGATAAAAGTATTGAAAGTTCAAATATTTTTATAAATGAAATTAAGGTTGATGGAGGTAAAATACTAAAAAGATTAAGACCTGCTCCACAGGGAAGGGCCCATAGAATTAGAAAAAGGTCTAATCACGTTACTGTAGTACTCGAATCTAATAATGAATTGAAATAAAAATGGGACAAAAAACAAATCCAATAGGTAATCGTTTAGGAATAATTAGGGGTTGGGACTCTAACTGGTATGGAGGAAGAGATTATGGTGATAAACTAGCTGAAGATGAAAAAATACGAAAATACATATATATAAGACTAAATAAAGCTAGTGTTTCAAACGTAATTATAGAAAGAACTTTAAAAATTATTACTATCACTATCACTACATCTAGACCTGGTATTATCATAGGAAAAGCAGGGCAAGAAGTTGATAAGTTAAAAGAGGAATTAAAAAAAATTACTGGTAAGGAAGTTCAAATAAATATTTTTGAGATTAAAAGACCAGAATTAGATGCTAAGCTTGTTGGTGCTAGTATTGCTAGACAAATTGAAGCTAGAATTTCATACAGGAGAGCTATTAAAATGGCAATTGCTGCTGCAATGAGAATGAATTCCGAAGGTATCAAAGTACAAATTTCAGGGAGATTAAATGGAGCTGAAATGGCTAGATCAGAAACTTATAAGGAAGGAAGAATTCCACTTTCAACTTTTAGAGCGGATATTGATTATGATATGCAAGAAGCTCACACAACCTATGGAAGGATTGGGATAAAAGTATGGATCATGAAGGGTGAAGTTTATGGTAAGCGTGAGCTTTCACCATTAGTTGGAATGAATAAGAAAAGCAATCAACTAAACAAAGGTATAAATCAAAGAAAAAAAGCTAGAAATTAGAAAATGTTACAGCCAAAAAAAACAAAATTTCGTAAAGCTCAAAAAGGAAGAATGAAAGGTTTTTCTAACCGAGGTCATAGGTTATCTAATGGAATGTTTGGTATTAAATCATTGGATTCTAAATTCATCACTTCGAGGCAAATTGAAGCTGCTAGAATAGCTGCAACTCGTTACATGAAACGTGAAGGACAACTTTGGATTAAAATTTTTCCAGACAAACCAATTACCAAAAAACCCTTAGAAGTTAGGATGGGTAAGGGTAAAGGTGCTCCTGAATATTTTGTTGCTGTTGTAAAGTCTGGTAGAATTCTTTTTGAAGTTGCCGGCGTAAGCAAAGTTATCGCTCAAGAAGCTTTAAGATTAGCTGCCCAAAAACTTCCAGTTAAAACTAAATTTATAATTGCAAACGATTACAGCTAAAATATTTAAAATGAAACAACCAGAAATATCTAAGTTAAACCTTAAAGAATTAGAGATCAAAATAAATGAACTAAAGAAAAGACTCTTCGATCTAAAAATGTCTAGCTATGTTTCTGAACTGGAAAGCCCTATCCAAATAAGAAATACTAGAAGAATTTTAGCTCGTCTAAAGACTGCTGAAACAAAATTGAAAAAAGATTTAATTAGCTAATATGGGAGATAGAAAATTAAGAAAAGAGAGGATTGGAGTTGTTACAAGCAATAAAATGAACAATTCTATTATTGTTTCCGAAGTAAGACGTGTAAAGCATCCTAAGTACGGGAAGTTTGTCCTTAAGACCAAGAAATATGTTGCCCACGATCACAAAAACGATTGTAAGTTAGGCGATAAAGTAAGAATTATGGAAATAAAACCCATGAGTAAGACTAAGTCGTGGAGATTAATGCAAATTATTGAAAGAGCTAAGTAAATGTTACATCAAGAATCAAAATTAAAAGTTGCTGACAACACTGGTGCTAAAGAAGTACTCACTATTCGAGTTCTAGGTGGCACAAAAAAAAGATATGCTTCAATTGGAGACAAAATTGTTGTCACAATCAAGGAGTCTACTCCTTCTGCTACAATGAAGAAAGGACAGGTTACAAAAGCAGTTGTTGTAAGAACAGTAAAAGAAATTAGAAGAAAAGACGGGTCATACATTCGATTCGATGATAATGCTTGTGTTCTTCTAAATCCCTCTGGTGAGATGATAGGTACAAGGGTATTTGGACCAGTCGCTAGAGAGTTGAGAGATAAAAAGTTTATGAAAATTGTTTCATTAGCACCAGAAGTTCTATAGTTTATGAGAAAGTTTAAAATAAAAGTAGGAGATTTTGTAAAGGTAATTGCGGGTTCAAATAAAGGGTCTGATGGCAAGATAGTTAGTGTTATCAAAAAGAAAGAAAAAGTCATTATTGAAGGATTAAATATGGTTAAAAAACATATAAAACCAAATTCTAAAAATCCACAAGGAGGGATAGAAGAAAAGGAAGCACCCATACATATTTCTAATGTTTCTCTTTTGGAAAAAGATCAAAGTAGGACAAAAAATAAAGTATCGCAGGTAGAAAAAAATTCTGGTAAAAAAAAAAGTAAAGAAGAAGTATGACAAAGCAATATACTCCTAGACTAAAAAATGATTTTGAAAAATCTGTTTCAAAATCTTTGACTAATGAGTTTAGTTACAAAAACTCTATGCAAGTTCCTAGAATTGAAAAAATTATTTTAAGCAGGGGTGTTGGGGCAGCAGTTGCTGACAAAAAGTTAGTAGACCAGGCTGTTGACGAACTTACAATTATTTCAGGTCAAAAAGCAGTTGCAACTATTTCAAAGAAAGATGTTGCCTCTTTTAAGTTACGTAAAGGAATGCCAATAGGAGCTAAGGTTACACTAAGAGGTAATAAAATGTTTGAATTTTTAGATAGACTAATTACAATTGCACTTCCTAGAGTAAGGGATTTTCAAGGAATCAAACCTAGTGGTTTTGACGGAAGAGGTAATTATACATTGGGTGTAACTGAACAAATTATTTTTCCTGAGATAGATATTGATAAGGTAAATAAAATATCTGGTATGGATATTACATTTGTTACATCCGCTTCTACTGATAATGAAGCAAAATCTTTATTAAGTTTAATAGGTTTACCATTTAAAAAGAAATAATATGGCTAAAGAATCAATGAAAGCACGAGAAATTAAACGTGCAAAAATCGTTAAGAAATATGATGCTAGGAGAAAAGCTTTGAAGGAGCAAAATGATTATTTATCTCTTCAAAAGCTTCCTAGAAATGCCTCACCAGTAAGATTGCATAATCGTTGCAAGATAACTGGAAGACCCAAAGGATATATAAGACAATTTGGATTATCAAGAGTAACATTCAGAGAAATGGCTAATAAGGGTTTAATTCCCGGAGTAACTAAAGCAAGCTGGTAAAATTTTAAAATATGAATACGGATACTATAGCAGATTATCTTACTAGAATCAGGAACGCTTGTCTTGCGAAACATAAGACAGTTGAAATCCCGGCCTCCAATACTAAAAAAGAGATTACTAAAATTTTGTATGATCAGGGTTTTATTTTGAGTTACAAGTTATTAGAAACTGTTAATAAACAAGGTAAAATTAAAATTGCATTAAAATACGACAGTTTAACAGGCCAATCAATAATTAGAAAAATAAATCGAATATCAACCCCAGGACTAAGGAAATATTCTAATGCCAAGAATTTGCCCAGAATTTTAAATGGTTTAGGGATATCAATAATTTCTACTTCAATGGGGTTAATGACTGGTAAAGAGGCAAAGAAAAAAAATATCGGAGGTGAACTTATTTGTTATTTATATTAATTATTATTTATGTCTAGAGTAGGAAATAGTCCGATTAAAGTACCAGAAGGAGTAGAAGTAAGTCTACAAGATGGAAATATCACTGTTACTGGTAAGTTAGGTTCGTTAACACAGAAATTTTATGATATAAAGGTTAGCTTTGAAAATAACTTAATTACATTATCTAGAAATTCTGAAGCTAATGATATAAAATCAAAGCATGGGTTGTATAGAGCTTTAATAAATAATATGGTTGCAGGTGTAAGTTCCGGTTTTGTCAAAGAACTTGAACTAGTTGGTGTGGGTTACCGCGCTTCAGTGCAAGGACAAAGATTAGATCTTTCATTGGGTTTTTCTCACAATATTGTATTTGAAATTGCTCCTGAAGTTAAAATCGAGACAATTTCCGAAAAAGGTAAAAATCCAATAATTAAATTATCTTCTCACGATAAGCAACTTTTAGGATTTGTTGCTGCAAAAATTAGATCTTTTAGAAAACCTGAACCTTATAAAGGTAAAGGAATAAGGTTTGTTGGTGAACAAGTGAGAAGAAAAGCAGGAAAATCAGCATAATTCATCGATATGAAAACAATAAAAACTAAAAGGAGATCGAAGATTAGATTAAAGTTAAAGAAAACTATTAGAGGTAAAAGTGAGATGCCCCGTCTTTCTGTATTTAGAAGCAATAAAAATATTTATGCGCAAATTGTTGATGACGAAAAAGGTAATACTTTGGTTTCAGCGTCATCAAACAGCAAAGACTTTGACAAATTTAAAAATAAAAGTGTGGCTGCAATTGAGGTTGGAAAAACTATTGCTAAAAGAGCCTTAAAAAAAGGGATAAGTTTGGTTAAATTTGACCGCGGGGGATACCTCTATCATGGAAGGGTTAAGTCACTTGCTGATGGTGCAAGAGAAGGAGGTCTTAAATTTTAAAGTATGTATAAAAATTATAAAAGTATAGAATTTGTAAAACCAGGAGGACTAGAACTGAAAGATAGATTAGTGGGTGTCCAAAGAGTTACTAAGGTTACCAAAGGAGGAAGGGCTTTTGGTTTTTCAGCTATTGTTGTTGTAGGAGATGAAAATGGAATTGTTGGTCATGGTTTAGGAAAATCAAAGGAAGTTTCAGAGGCTATATCTAAAGCTGTTGAAGATGCTAAAAAAAATTTAATACGAATATCTCTTAAAAAAGGAACTATTCCACACGAGCAAAATGGAAAATTTGGTGGAGCAAAAGTTTTTATTAAACCTGCTTCTGAAGGTACTGGTGTAATTGCTGGAGGAGCAGTTAGAGCCGTTCTTGAATCAGTAGGGGTTCAAAATGTACTCTCAAAATCTCAAGGTTCTTCAAACTCACATAATGTTGTAAAAGCAACTTTTGATGCATTATTAAATTTAAGAAGCCCTGAAAAAATTGCTAAGCAAAGAGGAATTTCTGTTGATAAACTTTTTAATGATTAAAATAATGGAAAAAATTAAGATCAAACAGATAAGAAGTAGTATCAAAAAATTAAAAAAACAAAAGCTTACACTACACGCCCTTGGTTTAAGACATATTGGAATGGAAGTGATTCATAAAAATACTCCAAATATCAAAGGTATGATAAGTAAAGTTAAACACCTTTTGAAGGTTACTAAATTATAGAACAATGGATTTACACAACATAACACCAATAAAAGGGTCAAATAAAAAAGCTTCAAAAAGAGTAGGTAGAGGTCAGGGTTCTGGAAAAGGTGGCACCTCCACTAGAGGCCACAAAGGTGCAAAATCTAGATCAGGGTACTCAAGAAAGATTGGATTTGAAGGTGGTCAGATGCCATTGCAAAGAAGAGTCCCGAAATTTGGATTTAAAAATATTAATAGGATTCAATATCAAATATTAAACCTTGAAAAAATTCAAGAGTTGGTTTCCAATAAAAAAATTAAAAATAAATTGGAAATTGAAAAAATTTATTCTTTAGGATTAGCTAAAAAAAATAGTTTAGTAAAAATTTTAGGAAAAGGAAAAATTTTGTCGCCAATTAAAATAACTGCGCATAAGTTCTCAATTAAAGCTCAAAAGCAGATCGAGTCTGTGGGAGGAGAAGTTAATTTAATTTTAAAAAATGAGTAAATTTATACAAGCTCTTATTAATATTTATAAAATCGAAGAGTTAAGGCTCAGAATAGGTGTAACTCTTTCTATTTTGTTAATATACAGAGTAGGAGCTCAAATCACACTTCCTGGTATTGATGCTCTTCAGCTTGCTGAATTGGGAAACAAAACAGGTGGTGGAGGGCTTCTTGGAGTATTAAATATGTTTACTGGAGGAGCTTTTGCTAACGCCTCAGTTTTTGCACTTGGTATTATGCCTTACATCTCTGCATCAATTGTTGTCCAGCTTATGGGGGTTGCGCTTCCATATTTACAGAAACTTCAAAAAGAAGGTGAAAGTGGAAGAAAAACTTTAAATCAAATTACAAGATGGTTGACAATTGCTATATGTGTTGTACAAGCTCCAGCATATTTATTTGGTCTCAGTGCATTAGGTGTTCCAGATTCAGCTTTTGTGTTAGGAAAAGGGTTTTCTTTCATGCTTCCGTCTGTCATAATTTTAGTTACAGGAACAATATTTGCAATGTGGCTTGGAGAAAAAATAACTGACAAAGGAATTGGTAATGGGATATCTTTGTTAATAATGGTAGGTATAATAGCTACCCTTCCAATGTCTTTTACACAAGAAGTAGTCTCTAGGGTTTCAGAGAATAATGGAGGACTGATTCTTATTTTAATTGAGATGATACTTTGGATTGTTATAATTTTACTTTCAATTTTACTTGTTTTGGCTGTACGACAAATTCCCGTTCAATATGCTAGAAGAACTCAAATGGGTTCTAGTAATAATCAAAGTGTTTTTGGAAGAAGACAATATATTCCACTTAAACTAAATGCTTCAGGTGTTATGCCAATTATTTTTGCTCAGGCAATAATGTTTGCCCCTTCATATATTGGGAGATTAATAGGTAATAACGAGGTAGGTCAGTGGATTCAAGTTAATTTCTCAGATATTTTTGGTTTGTGGTATAATATAGTTTTTGGTTTACTTATAATTATTTTTACTTTTTTTTACACCGCTATTACAGTGCCAACAAATAAAATGTCAGATGATCTTAAAAGAAGTGGTGGTTTTGTACCTGGAATTAAACCAGGTAATGACACTAGTGAGTTTTTGGATAATGTTATGTCTCAAATTACTTTTCCTGGTTCATTGTTTCTAGCAGCCTTAGCAGTTTTCCCTGCCATTGTTGTGAAATTAATGGGAATGCAACAAGGATGGGCTTTGTTTTACGGAGGGACATCTTTGTTGATAATGGTAGGTGTAGCAATAGATACAATTCAACAAGTAAATTCATACTTATTAAATCGCCATTATGACGGACTCATGAAAACTAGTAGTAACAGAAAAATTTCAATATAAAATGCCGAAGCAAGAAGCTATCGAACAAGAAGGAAAGATAATTGAAGCTTTATCCAATGCTATGTTTAGGGTTGAGCTTGAAAATGGGCATGTTGTTACAGCCCATATTTCTGGAAAGATGAGACTTCATTACATTAAACTTTTACCAGGTGATAAAGTTAAACTTGAAATGAGTCCATATGATTTAACTAAAGCAAGAATCACTTTTAGATTTTAATTTATAATTATGAAAGTAAAAACATCGATAAAAAAAAGGAGTTCAGATTGTAAAATCGTAAGAAGAAAGGGTAGATTATATATAATTAACAAAAAAAACCCAAGATTTAAACAAAGACAAGGATAATATGGCTAGAATATCAGGGGTAGATTTACCTAAATCAAAAAGAGGCGAGATTGCTTTAACCTACATATACGGAGTTGGGAGAAATCGCGCGTCAAGTATATTAAATGAAGCGAAAGTAGACTTGAATAAAAAGGTTTCAGATTGGACAGATATTGAAATTAAATCAATTATTCAATCAATTTCAAAATTTAAAGTGGAGGGAGAACTTCGTTCAGAGACACAACTAAATATCAAGAGACTTATGGATATTGGTTCATATAGGGGTATTAGGCACAGGTTAGGCCTTCCCCTCAGAGGTCAAAAAACTAAAAATAATTCTCGAACAAGAAAAGGAAAGAGAAAAACAATAGCTAATAAAAAGAAAGCAACTAAATAATTTAAGATGGCTAAAACTTCAAATAAAAAAAGAAAAGTTTCTGTAGAACCCGTTGGTGAAGCATATATTAACGCTTCTTTCAATAATATTATCATATCAATTACAAATCTTAAAGGAGAGGTTATCTCATGGTCTTCAGCTGGTAAAATGGGATTCAGAGGTTCTAAAAAAAACACTCCCTATGCAGCTCAAGTTGCAGCTGAAGATTGTACAAAAATAGCTCAAGATTTAGGTTTAAGACAAGTTAAAGTCTATGTAAAAGGGCCTGGAAATGGAAGAGAATCTGCTATTAGAACAATTCATAACAGTGGTATTGAAGTTACTGAAATTGTTGATGTAACACCTTTACCTCACAACGGGTGTCGCCCACCTAAAAGAAGAAGAGTATAATTAAAAAAATATAAAATGGCTAGATATATAGGTCCTAAATCAAAAATTGCTAGAAAATTTGGTGAACCAATTTTTGGTTCCGATAAATCTTTTGAAAAAAGAAATTATCCACCTGGGCAGCACGGTAACAATAGACGGAGAGGAAAGAAGTCTGAATATGCAGTCCAATTGATGGAAAAACAAAAAGCAAAATATACTTATGGTATTCTAGAAAAGCAGTTCAGAATAATCTTTAATAGAGCTTCACGAAGTAAAGGTGTAACTGGTGAAGTTTTGCTTCAACTGTGTGAATCTAGATTAGATAATATTGTTTATAGACTAGGAATATCCCCATCGAGAACTGGTGCAAGGCAGCTTGTCTCGCATGGGCATATAGTTGTAAATAACAATATAGTGAATATACCCTCATGTCAAATCAGACCTGGAGATAAAGTAGGGGTAAGAGAAAAATCTAAGTCTTTAGTTTCAATCCAAGTTTCTCTTCAAAACAATTCTTCAGTATACGAATGGCTTACATGGGACGAAAGTAATTTAACTGGAACATTTGTTAACATTCCTGATCGAATTCAAATCCCTGAAAATATAAAAGAACAATTAATAGTAGAACTCTACTCAAAATAAATAACAAATATAATATCACAAATATGGCAATTTTAAATTTTCAAAAACCGGACAAAGTAATTATGATTGATTCTTCAGAGTTTGAAGGTAAATTTGAGTTTCGTCCTTTAGAACCTGGTTATGGCTTAACAGTTGGGAACGCATTGAGAAGAGTTTTACTTTCTTCATTAGAGGGGTTTGCAATTACTTCAGTTAAAATAGAAAATATAGATCATGAGTTTTCAACAATTCCAGGAATAGTTGAAGACATAACTGAGATTATTCTTAATATTAAACAGATTAGATTTAAAAGGCAAATTGAGGATCTTGAAAATGAAAAGGTTAAAATCTCCCTTGGCGGTCAAGATCAGTTCAAGGCCGGTGATATCCAGAAATTTATATCAGGTTTTCAAGTCTTAAATTCAGATTTAGTTATATGCAATCTAGAAAAGGGAGTTCAGGTTAACATGGAGTTAACCATCGAGAAAGGCCGTGGATATGTCACAGCAGAAGAAAACAAAAAAATTGACTCTGAGATAGGAGTTATTTCAATTGACTCGGTTTTTACTCCTGTTAAAAATGTAAAATATAGCATTGAAAATTATCGTGTTGAACAAAAAACAGATTATGAAAAATTGATTTTTGAAATTAATACTGATGGCTCTATACATCCAAAAGATGCTTTAACTGAGGCTGCCAAAACTCTTATACATCATTTCCTATTGTTTTCCGATGAAAGAATTACATTAGAAGCTGACGAGATTGCTCAAGCTGAGACATATGACGAAGAATCTTTACATATGAGGCAGCTTTTAAAAACTAGACTGATAGATATGGATTTATCTGTAAGGGCTTTGAATTGTCTTAAAGCTGCAGAAGTCGAGACTCTAGGGGATCTAGTTTCTTACAATAAAAACGACTTAATGAAATTTAGGAATTTTGGAAAAAAGTCATTAACTGAATTAGAAGAGTTAGTTATTCTAAAAGGTTTGTCATTCGGAATGAATTTATCAAAATATAAATTAGATAAAGACTAAAATAATCTTTTTATGCGACACAGAAATAAAAAAATAAAATTAGGAAGAAAAACAGCTCATAGAAAGTCTACACTTGGAAATATGGCGTGTTCACTTATTGAGCATAAAAGAATAAACACTACAGTCACTAAAGCAAAGGCTCTTAAACGATTTATCGAGCCACTAGTAACAAAGACAAAAAAAGACTCAACTCATAATAGAAGAATTGTTTTTAGACATCTTCGTGACAAGGAAAGTGTTAGTGAGTTATTTAGAACAATATCTAACAAAGTGGGAGATAGACCCGGGGGATATACAAGAATTATTAAACTAGGAAAAAGGATGGGTGACAACGCTGACATGGCAATGATTGAATTTGTTGATTTCAATGATCTGTATGCAAAATCAGACACACCCAAGAAAACTACTAGAAGAGGAAGGAGTAAACCAAAAGCTAATAAAACTAAAACTTTTGAGGACGATGTTAAATCTTCTAAGGATAATTTAAAAGAAAAGACAGTTAACTTATCTTCAAAGTCAGAAGATAAAAAAGGTTCGGAGTCAGAAGACAAAAAAAGTTCAAGGTCAGAAGATAAAAAAAGTTCGGAGTCAGAAGATAAAAAAAGTTCGGAGTCAGAAGATAAAAAAAGTTCAAAGTCAGAAGATAAAAAAGGTTCGGAGTCAGAAGATAAAAAAAGTTCAAAGTCA
>MDTG01095342.1_pt1 | contig 50018 bp, 54 predicted proteins | sample 811421 | NCBI WGS metagenome assembly MDTG01 (sample SAMN05326645, study PRJNA326480) | marine metagenome | isolation source: seawater | place: Pacific Ocean: South East | collected 2011 | reverse complement strand
TTAAAAGAAGATTTTAAGGTTGTGGGAACTTATCATAAAAATAAAGTTGATATCGATGGTGTTCTAGCTATCCCGTGCGACGTGCTTAAAAAAGAGCAGGTGCGATTAACTATGCTCGCCTTTAAGCCAGATATTGCGATTTATTGCGTTGGCAATGCTTCAATTTATTTTTGCTCAGAAAACTCAGAGGTTTCAGACGCTTTAAATACGGGTGGCCTTGTAAATGTAATCGATTTTTCACAACGCTATAAAACACAAGTCTGTCTTGTTTCTTCATCGAACGTTTTTTCTGGAGATAAGGACAGTTACTCGGAACTTGATATTCCTGATCCTAGCACTACCTATGGTAAGCAAATGGCTTCAAGTGAATTTTATCTTCAAAAAAATTGTTTAAATTATTTAATTTTTAGAGCTTGTAAGTTATACGGGCACTCCTTTAGATTAAGATCTGAAAATATTTTTGAAAAAGTTGGAAAAGCACTGATGGGTGATTCTGTGAACACTTTTGATAATCGAATCGCTTTTGGTTGGCTTGATGTTTTGTTTTTGTGTTCGATAATGAAAAATGTTTTAAAAAAAGAACCGACAAACCGCTTATTTCAAGTTTCAAGTAGTGACGTAAAGACCACCTATGAATTTGCTACAGCTGTCGCAAAAATTAATGGCTTCGATGAACAATTGGTTAATAAGGGAAGAGTTTCCTATCCTATGATAAAGGACATTGAGACTAAGTTTGATGATGGGCATGAGCAAAAGTACTCATTGGAGACGGCAAATATCGAAGGTTATCTAAATTTGAAAATGCCTACTGTAGAGGAATCTCTACATCTTACCAGAGATCGTTTTTCAGGAATTTAACGAGCTGAATTCTTGATGAACTCTTCCAGGTAGTGTCTAACCATTGCATTTGTATCCACGACCTCACCTTGAAATCTCCATGATATTTTATTGAAAGCGCCTACGTGAGCAGTTATTTCATGACATGAAAAGTCACTTTCACTTTGCCCTGGCATTCTTGGTGCATATAAATCTTTACCGTTAACAAGTAATCCGATTGAAATTAAGTTTGTGCTTTTTCTAGAAAATATGAGTCTCAGCGAATTCCTAAAAAGCATAAAATCATTTACGGTGTTTGAGATCTTGAAGATTTTAATTTGCGCGCCAGAACTTTCTCCGCCTCTGCAATGATTAAATTTATTAATGTAAACTTCGAACAAATCTCTGATCTTGTTCATAAAGCTTATGGATTCCTCCTCGAGAAGTCCATTGGGATTTAGGTGGTCATTGAAGTTTACAACGCCTGCCTCGTCCATATTTAGTTCGTCAAAGGCAAGATTTTCGATCCAGTTAGTTGAAATGATTTTTTCTTCGTTCATTATCTAATGATCCAAGATGCTTGGATTTTAGTCAAACAGAATGTGTCGCACCTTTTTTGTCAGACTTGTAGAAGGGTGTTGTCTTAAAATTCTATGGGATTTGAAATTCTATAAAGTGAGCGCGAGGACTTTGGTGTTTCCGCCCGCCATATGACAGGTGGACGCAGTAAATAATCACTTTAGGCTTCCCACTGTTTGTGGGCTTGCTCACCGTGACCAGGGACCACTTCCTTGAAAAAGATTGTAGGGCGGAAAATGCACTGCCCCGCACTCATTGACTCAGTATAACAGTTTTCCTCGTTAGAAAATAAGATTTTGCCAACTTTTTTTACTAAATATGAATTGTCTAGTTTTATGTGTTTACGGTTACTTATCATCAAATTGAATAGAACAATTGCAACCAATTGCGCAATGCGATATAATAACCCTAAGTAATTTTTCTTAAGTCCTCATAATTATTTCCGTAAAGGAGAAATAACGGACCTAAGATATTACAGGAGTATGGGTATGTTTCAATTATTAGTTGAATACTTTAAAGACGAGGAAGGCCAAACTTCTACAGAGTATATTTTGCTAGTTGCTGTTGTTGCTATGATTGTTCTCAAATTTAAGGAAAAGTTGAACACAAAGCTAAACTCTGTACTTGATGGCGCTTTCGGAAAAGTAGAAGGTGGTATTAGCGATTTCTAAAAGTTAATAACTTAGAGATCATTTTGCCCTCTATTCTTCTCTAGGAACTATGACATCATTAAATTTATAATGGTGTATGAAAAACTGTTTTCAATTTTCAAATCAAATTCTGGTCAAGCATTAGTAGAATATATGTTGATTTTCAGCTTGTTTGCATTAATTGCATTTGGGTTAACAAACAGTTTTAACAACTTAATGGGTAATTTTACAACTTCCTTTTCGGTCATTCTATCGCAGCATCTATCAATAGGTGTTTGTGAAACTGAGTGTTTTTTTAATGGCTATGGAAACTAAAGATATCTTTCCCGTATCATTATTTTTTTATTTAATGCTTCAATTGCTGATTGTTTCTTACACTGACCTTAAAACAAAAAAGATACCCAACGTTTGGCCTTTTTCCAATTTACTTACATTTTTTATTCTTTTCTTTTTATTCCCAGGACTCTTTGAGTTAAGCTTAAGGACCTTATTTTATCCGACAGTATTTTTCTTTGTTGGATTGTTTTTTTTCTCGATAAAAATAGTTGGCGCAGGAGATTCAAAGTATTTAGTTAGTTTGTTTTTATTGGTGCCTCTAGGGTTTCAAGAAGTGGCTTTGGCATCTCTTGTTGAAATTACATTTATTACAGGTGTTGTTAGCTTTTTGATAAACACAATTAAAAACTTTAAAAAAATATTTCGCGCATTTAAAGAAAAAAAGATTAACTTAATCAAAGAATGTTATGGAAAAAAATTCCCATTTGCGCCAGTGATCCTTGGATCATGGATAATTTTTGGGTGGAAGATCCAAAAAAACCTTTTTTAATGAATAGTCATGGCCAAGCATTAATGGAATATATTCTTCTCATAAGCGTTATCAGCTTGATGTTTATTTCCATTCTTAGAAGTGATCAGTTTCAAGATGTTTTTGGAGAGGAGGCAAATTTTTTTAAGCAGATGAGAATTAAGATGGCGTACGAGTATCGACATGGCATAAGCCGTAAAAAAGGGAATAATGACCCAACAAATAATTCATATGCAGGCCGTCATGAGACTTATACTAATGGTAGTACAACTAGATTTTTCATAACAAAGAAGCCATATGAAAAATAACAAAGGTCAATCAACAGCCGAATTTATTTTAGCTTTTGCTTTTATGGCGTTATTTGTAATTGTATTTATTCAAATGGCAGAGAACTATGTAAAAGGGTATGCGATTCATTATGCAACATTTATGACCTCTAGATCATTTATGGTTCAAGATAATGGTGCAGATAGTATTTCCTCTGTAGACTTAGGCGCTAAAAATTTCGCAGAAAGTAAAGTTTTAAGAAAAATGCTCAAAGTGAATAATAAGATGAAGTTTCAATTCCGAGATCCTGGCTCTGGTGGAAAAAAACTTTTTTCTGGCACCACCATTACATTTAGTGAATCTTTTAGCCCCTCAGAAATGGTTGGAGGTGTGGATAAAGTCAAATTTGTGAGTGAATCTTTTTTAGGGCGAACATTTTCCTCAGCAGAATGTGCAAGAAACACTTGCCTTCTTTTGGAGAAAACCATCTCGGGCGGAAGTCTTAAATGTAATAGTGGGCATATGACAGTATTTGATAATGGATGTTGAATGATAAGAAGATCGAAAAGAGGACAAGCAATGTTTGAGTTCATTATCTTCCTACCTTTTGTAGTTGTACTTTTTAAAATGTTTCTAAATATTGGTGGTGCAATTAATGGTTCTATTAATCAGCAAAAGTCTCTAAGGGGTTATTTCTTCTATCTAAACAAGGGGAATTCATATTTTCCTGATAAAAGTCTTTTGGATAATGAACTTAAGAGTTTTGCTCAAGTTGGTTTTTATGCACTTGGGTATATTGAACAACTTAAAGGGGAAACGCCAATTGCTCCTTGCTACAAAATTGAGCCATTTTTTGGTGAAGATTTTGATAAATGTTTAGACAAGCCTAAAGAGAATAAAAGTCAGTTTATTAAGCCAAAAACAATGTTTGGTTTATGTGGCCCGGTGTTTGTTAACAATGGTGACTCATGGGGAATTGCCCATCAAACATCAGGAACTTGTATGACGAGGTAATTTTTTCCTAGGCCTTCATCTTTTTAAACCTGATAAAATGTAAGTAGCAAAAAAGGACGTTTGATGAATTCAAAAGCATTTACACTGGCGTTAGTTATCGCAGGTTTTTCAATGTTTATGGTCTACTCTTATATTGAGGATCAAACTAAAAGTCTTTTTAAAAAGTTTGGGCAAGAGCAAACTGTAGTTGTTGCTAAACAGGATATCTTGGATTTAGAACTTATTGATGATTCAAAAGTAATGCTTATAACAGTACCCTCAAAGTTTTTAGCGCCGGGTCATTATAAAACAATAAAAGACATTCAAAATACAATTGCCTTAACTCCAATTATGAAAGGTGAGCAAATCACAAAGCCAAGGGTAGCCTACCCTGGTGAAAAAACTGGATTGTCACGGCAGGTGAGTGTTGGAAAAAGAGCGGTTGCTCTTTTGGTAAATGAAAATCAGGCCGTTGGTAAATTGATTAAACCTGGTGATAGAGTGGATGTTATTGCAAATATTTCGTACGTTCCTGGACGAAAGGATAAAACCAATACAATGACAGTTCTTCAGGATGTATTAATTCTTTCGACTGGTTACAATATTTCTAACAGTATACCAATGGTTGGGTTAGAAACGGCTAAAGAAATTAGAGCATTGAATCTAAACACCTATAACCAATACAGTAGCGTAACCCTTGAGTTGGATCCATTTCAAAGCCAGAAATTAATTTTTATAATAAAAAATATGGATAGTACTCCATTTTTTAGCTTGAGAAATAATGATGATAAAGATCAATTAAGAATACCTGTAACAGAGATTTTTGACATTCTTGATGAAAATAAAGCAGATGCAAGGGAATATTTTAAGAAGCTTGATGAGAGGCAAAATTGATAAAAGGATGTTTATTCCTATTTACTCTTTCAATTATTGCAAGTGTCTCTTTTGCTCAAGACCTTAAATCAAAAAAGATTGAAGTGGTAATTGGTCAAGACAAGGTTATAAACTTAGACTTTGCACCGTATACTAAAGTTGAGATTGGTAATGACTCAATACTTACTTATAAGATCGCTCCTCAAAAAAGAAGATTAACTTTGAAGGGCATAAAGCCTTCAAGCACTCCCACGTCAGTGCGTGTTTTAAATACAGTTGGCGATATTAAGGCAATATACGAGGTAACGGTTACGGAGACAGCAAAAGGCAAGCTTGTCCAAAAGTTAAAAACCTTTCTAGGTGACATTGAGGGACTAGAAATAAAAATCAAGGGTGGCGAAGTAGTTTTGGAGGGAAAGATTATCGTCCCTGATGATTTGGGTAGAGTTTTTACAATCATAAATAGGGATGAGTTTAAAGAGGTTATATTTCTCGTTGAGGTCCACCCTCAGGCGCAAGTTCTTATCGCAAGAAAAATGCAAGAAGAGATTAGAAAACAGTCAATGAAAAATGTGACAGTTAGAATTGTTAACGGTGTTTATTGGTTGGAGGGAGTTGTAGACTCTGACTCCAAGAAAGGGAAAGCCGAAGAAATCGCAATGGCATATTATCCGGCAACACTTGATTCAACTGCAAGGAGAGAGAGGCTTGTAAAAACATTGAAAAGAGATATTATCCAAAACTTTATTCAAGTGAATAAAAAAAGTTCACCCCCCTCTATTCCAAAGCTCATTAAAATTACAGCTCAATTCGTTGAGCTGACAAGGGACTATAATAGAGTTTTTGGGTTTAAGTGGATTCCATTAATGAATGCAAGTGGTGGCTCAATCTCAATCGGACGAGGAGCCTCAGGTGATCTAACCTCTGAATCCTCCAATACACTTTCTGCGACGATATCAAATTTGTTCCCTAAACTGGCATCAGCAAGAAATGCAGGGCATGCGAGAGTTATTCAATCAGGAGTAATAATAACTCAAAATAATGAAAAAGCTCAGATTTCTAAAACAAATACGATTCCCTTTGCACTGGGAACGGGAGAGTTTACTAAGGCAGAAAATGCAACGGCCACCTTTGCAATTAACGTTCAACCTGAAATTCTTCCTCAAGAAAAGGTAAAGCTTGATATCGGGGTTGAGGTCTCTGCAAACTTTGGCAACCCTCCACAAACGAATAAGAACTCCCTAAAAACAAAAGTAGTTGTTAAGTCAAAAGAATCAGCTGCGATTGGCGGAATGGTCATCAATAAAACTCAGACAGACTTCGATAAAGATCCACCATTTGGAAGAGCAGAGTTTAATGAAGCCGAGGGTAACACTCCCTTGTTTTCATTTTTAAGATCTAAAAACTTCAAATCTAGTAAGACTCAGTTTGTTGTTTTTGTGACACCTGAACTCGTGGACTCCGCATCAGAGGGCACCGCAGAGATTAAAAGAAAATTTAGGCAGAGGGGAAGGTAGAGCTTATGCCTGGATATATATTATCAGTCATTGGTGGAAAAGGTGGTGTTGGGAAGTCCCAAGTCGCTGCAAATTTAGCTTTTGCATATGCAGGTGCAACTAAGCAAAAAACACTTCTTTTAGATTTTGATAAAAAAGCAGCTGGTGATCAAAATGTTATCACTGGGATTAAGGCGAAGAAGAATCTAAAAGACTTATCAGAATTTTCAGGTGCAATTGATCCAAAAAGTTTTCAACAATTTGTCACACCACATCCAAGTAATGTTCATTATATAGGTATGCCTAATGATTCAATGGCCGCAGAGGGTATTAATGCAGAAGCTTTAGGAAAAACTCTTAAAGCCGTGACAAGTATGTACCAATTGACCGTCATTGATGGTGGTTCTAGTCTTGATGACCTATGCTTAAAAGGCCTTGAGTTTTCAACGATGATATTCATGGTAGTGACACCTGATATTCTTGTTGTAAATCAAACGAGAAGATTGTTTTCTGAATTAACAACAATGCTCTTTCCCAAAGAGATGACCTTTCTTCTTCTTAATCAAATGGTAAAGGGTCATCCAGTTTCTCCTGATATTGTTCAAAAACAAATTGGAAGACCTGTTTTTTCAATGATCCAAAAAGATGATCAAACATGTACCACTTCCCTATCTCAGTCAAAGCCAGCTGTACTTGTATCTAAAAATGGTTTGTTTTCAAAAGGTATTCTAGAAACTATTTCCAAGATAAATCAAAAGAATGTCTTTAAGTCACTGGCTTCTTTAAATCGTCCTTCAGAAATGGGGAAAAAGAAATCGGGTGATGCTGGTGGCAGTACAGGTAATGCCTGGAGAGATTTGAAAAAAAGAATTCATCACGCGCTTGTTGAAGAAATGGATGTGTCTAAAGCAGATTCTAATGACCCTAAGGCTCAAGTCATTTTAAAAGAAAAAACGAAAAAAATTGTCGTCGAGCTTTTAGGTAAAGAAGATACAACAGGAATAATTAACTCAAGAGAAGACATGAATGGAATCGTTAAAGAGATTCTTGATGAAGCTCTTGCCCTTGGCCCATTAGAGGATCTGCTTAGAGATAGAGAATGCTCAGAGATTATGGTTGTTGGGCCAAATAAAATCTTTTATGAAAAAGGTGGGAAGATTCGAAAGTCAGAAATTGTTTTTACTGACGATAGACAAGTGTTAAATGTTGTTGAAAGAATTGTCGCGCCTATTGGACGAAGAATTGATGAAAAAACTCCTTATGTTGATGCTAGACTTCAAGATGGTTCGAGAGTCCATGCTATTATTCCACCCTGTGCTCTTGATGGTGGAACAATTACGATTAGAAAATTTCCTGAGAACAGACTCGGTTGGAAAGACCTAGTTAATTTTGGGTCAATGACTCAAAATATGGCCGACTTTCTTCGTATTGCTGTTCAAGATGCTCACAGAAATATTGTTATTTCAGGGGGAACTGGGTCAGGAAAGACGACACTTATAAATGTTCTTGGTGGGTTTATTCCAACGAATGAAAGAATTATTACTTGTGAAGACTCTGCGGAATTAGACTTTCCTCAAGAACACGTAGTGCGTCTTGAGACAAAGCCTGCATCTCTTGAGGGTGAGGGTGAAGTTGATATTAGATGTTTAGTTAAACAAACCCTGAGGATGAGACCAGATAGAATCGTTGTTGGAGAGTGCCGTGGAGGTGAAACTCTGGACATGCTTCAAGCAATGGGGACAGGTCATGATGGTTCAATGACGACAGTTCACTCTAACAATCCGAGAGAGTGTATCGGGAGACTTGAGACATTAGTCCAATATGCTGGTGCTGGGTTATCTCCAAAAGCTATCAAGGAGATGATCGCAAATGCTGTTCACATGATAATTCAGCAATCAAGACTAGACGACGGATCTAGAAGAGTTACATACGTCACAGAAGTAGCAGGTATGCAAGGTGACGTTGTAACCTTACAAGATATTTTTACTTTTCAGCAAAGAGGATTTGATAAAAACGGAAAAATTCAAGGAGAGTATCAGGCTTCTGGTTTTATTCCAAAGTTTATCGAACTATTAGAAAAGAAAGGTTTTAATATACCTAGAGGTCTATTTAAAAATGATGCGCCAGCGCCAAAAGCTCCTGCGCCAAAAGCTCCTGCGCCAAAGCCAGGTGCAGCTTCAGGGAAACCTGCTTCTCCACAAGGAAAACCGGGAGCACCTAAGCCAAAACCAGGGGGAGGAAAACCTCCAGCAAAAAAAGGATAAATAATGGAGTTCATTGCATCCTTACTTGGTAAAGGTGGTTTGGTATTTGTTATTGGCATCGCCGCATTTTTATTTACTTATAAGTATTCTGTCGGGATTTTTGATTGGTTCGAAAGACAAACACTCGGAACCAGAACGTTTATTTTAGAGAAATGTGATCTTTTGATGATGGAGATAAAAGAGGATCATATTACTTACGGCTTACTTGGTATGTCCCTTGGGTTGGGGTCACTAATAACTGTCCTTTTGGGGTTTGGTGTTAATTGGGTATTCGGTCTCATAGTGGGTGGAATAGTCACATTTTTTAGTTTTAAAATACCAAAACCAATTTTTAATTATATGGTTTCTCAAAGAATTATTGCCTATCAAAATCAAATGGTCGATGGACTTACCCTTCTTTCAAACGGACTTAGAGCTGGTTTGTCAGTTCCCCAGTCTTTGGCAATGGTTGTTGATGAAATGCCTGCGCCAATATCTGAAGAGTTTAATGTGATACTTCAACAAAATAAAATTGGTGTACCTTTGGAGGAGTGTTTTGAGAATCTCTCCCGAAGAATGCCCACGGAAGATAACGATATGTTTGTTTCGTCGGTAAATATTTTAAGGGAAACGGGTGGTAACCTCGCAGAAACTTTTGACACCATCGTAGCAGTAATTAGAGAGAGAATTAGAATTAAACAAAAAATAGATACCCTGACAGCAACGGGTCTCTTTCAAGGCTACACAATTGCTGCCATGCCTTTCGCTATCGGTGGAATTTTTGCCTCATCCGACCCGAAAGGTTTCAGTATGATGATTGGCCATCCTGTCGGAATTGCAATGATTATTTTAGCGATAATATCAGATGCAATCGGGTTGTTTATAATCATGAAAATTGTCAAAATAAAAATATAAAAAAGGCTAAAACTAAAATTAGTTTTAGCCGATGAGACTATAAATTCTTTAGAAGAAGAGGATTAAATGAATAAACTATTATTGTTGGGTCTATTAATATTTTCATCAGTAGCGTTATCTGGAGTTAACATTAAAAATGGTAACTTTTATGTTGTTTATAAGGACTTAGAGGTACCTGGTGGTGGAAAAGACCTTGTTATTTCCAGAACATATAACTCGTACAAAGGCAGAGTTGGATGGTTCGGTTTAGGTTGGGCCAGTGAATTTGAAACGAGACTTGTTTCTAGTGCTGATGGTTCTGTTACGATTCACGAACACGGCTCTGGTGCACAAAGAAGATTTACTCCAAAAAGTTCTGTCGATCCTGCAGCAGCAGCTGATAAGATAATATCAGAGTTTAGAAAAACAAAAACCCTATCTGAAAAAGCTGCTAAGACATTTAGAGATAATCTTATCGGAGATTCTGATTTAAGACTGGCTTGGTCAAATAAATTAAACATTAGCGTAGAGTTAGCAAGTGGTACCAAACTTTATTCGTCTGAAAGAGGTTTGCAACATGTAGAGGTTAAGAAAAATGGCTATGTAAGAATTAAGCAAGACGGTTCTGAACATCATTTTAATAAATCAGGCCAACTAATTAAGCTCAAAGACAAATATGGTTACAATGTAGATATCAAATACAAAGATGGAGCAGTAGAAAAAATCGTTGATTCTCAGGCGAAGGCCATTTACTTTGAATGGTATTCAGGTTCCCCAAAAAAAGTAAAGCACGTATGGTCCGCTAACGACAAAAAAGCGTTATACAAGTATGAAGACGACCAAATGGTAGAGGCAACAGATGTTGCTGGTAATAATTATAAGTACAGTTATGACAACCGATTTAAAAACTTAAGTAAGGTCACTTACTCTAATAACGAAACAATGGAAATTGATTACGACCTTAAAAAAGGCTGGGCTATTAGGGTGAAAACTCGTGATGGCGATGAGACAAAATATGTCTATGGTGCAGATAAGAAAAATCCTGATATGCACTATTGGACGGAGGTAAAGAAAAAAGGATTTGACGGTAAGTGGAGATCTAATAAATACGAATATGAAATTAAAAAAAGAAAGGACGGCTCAAACTACACATATAAAACATATACTAACTTAGCTGGCAGAGAAACAGAGACAATTTATTCGGAGTGTTGTGGGCTTCCATTAAAAATTAATCAAGGTAAGCATACAACGACTTTTACCTATAAAGATGGTTTGATGACTTCAAAGGTTTCTACCAAAGGTGAGTCTGTTAAGCTTCAATACGATGACAAGCTAAAGAAGATTACCTATGTGAAAAACAACGAGGGCGAAACCTTTTTTAAATACTCTAAAAAAGGTGACCTTAAGCAAGCAAAGAATAAAACAAGCCAAGTGAATCTTTTTTATGACAGAAAGGGTAGAATCAAGAAGATGATTAACGCAGATCGAGTTTCTAAAAATAAACAAGTTCTTGAGTTTAAATACAATAACCAAGGAAAGCCTGTTCAAATAAAAATGGGCGGTATTGGAAGCATCCAGGTTTCATATGACAACTATGGGGAAATTAAAAACGTCAACTCCAAGCAAGGTCATAAAATGGCGCTTAAGGTTACTCAAGCATTTCAGTCACTGCTTGCGATCGTGAAGCCTGCCGGCGTTAACTTAAATCTTTAGGAGGTAAAATGAAATATTTATTACTTATTACATTACTTTTTTCATTTTCCTTAACAGTATCGGCATCGGCGGAAGGTGAAGTAGAAGCTACTAGTTGTGATCAAATCGCAGACGGAGGAGGATCTGACAGTCCTCCAGATGAGAAAACAAAAGAGGTAGAATCTACTACCAATCCTGCAACTGATATTTAAATTAGCTTTAAAATTTATCTAAGACCCTGCTTATAAAAGGCAGGGTTTTTTTTTGTGTATAGATATTAGTCAATTAGGTGTTTTAAGTCGTCAATTATACAACGTCTAAATTGGCACATTGATTGCTCCAGTCAAAAGAAAAAACAACACGGAGCAATTATGAAAAAACTAATTTTATTATCACTGACAGCAACATTTATCTTTTCTTCAGTTTCTGTATTTGCGTGTGGAGACGGCGAAGCAAATGGATCTAGGGCGTCAATTCAAACGGAGTCTAGTACAGAGTCTTCATCAAGTGATGATTCTTCTGTTGCTGGAAGATAAAACTCAATAATTTAGCCCTACTGTATGGTAGGGCTTTTTTGATTAAATAAATCTTATTTAATCTTCTGTTGTTATTCAACACTGTTAATTTATTCCACATGCATTAAACTATAAGTTACCGCTATCTTGCACGAAAAGTGGCATTGCACCTGCAGCGTTAATTATTATTAATTAACAACAGAGGTTTCAAAATGAAAAACTTAATTTTACTAACAATTTCTTTAATGGTTCTTTTTTCTACTTCACTCGTTTTTGCTTGTGGGGATGGACAGGATTCTTCAGCTAGAACAGTGCAAAGCTCAGTTTCATCGGACTCAAGTCAATCAACGTCTTCGGATGAACCTGCAGGCAGTAGATAATTTTAAAAGTCATGATTGCTTAAAAGCCCTCTTTCATGTGCAAAAGAGGGCTTTTTTTTTTATAATATGTGAAAAGAGGTACCATGGAAGTTGCTACACGTAAGTTTCTCATAAATGAGATAAAAAATGATATTTTAAAATATGAATCAAAGATTCTTAATGCGTTAAGAATTGACCTAGGTAAATGTGAGTTTGAGGGTGTCGTGGCCGAGGTTCAATATTGTCTTAATGAAATTGATCACATCTTAAAAAAAATTGATAAATGGATAAAGCCTAAAAAAGTATTTACGCCTTTAGTCCACTGGCCAGCTAAAAGTTTTGTGTTTTATGAGCCATATGGACATGTATTAGTGATAGCACCTTGGAATTACCCTTTTCAACTTTGTGTTTCTCCATTGGTGGGTGCGATTAGTGCAGGAAATAAGGTTACACTTAAGCCAAGTGAAGTGACTTCAGAAACTGAAAAAGTAGTCACTGAGATTTTTTCCTCTGAAAAGTATAGAAACTATATCGATTTAGTTACAGGCGGTGTTGAAGAAACCACGGCTCTTTTAAAGAAAAAGTTTGATTATATTTTTTATACAGGTAGCACTGCTGTCGGGAAGATTATTATGGAGGCAGCTTCTAAAAATCTTACTCCTGTAACTCTAGAGCTTGGTGGTAAGTCACCTGCTATAGTTTTAGAAGATGCCGATATTAATGTCACAGCAAGAAGAATTGTTTGGGGGAAGTTGATGAACTCAGGGCAAACCTGTATCGCCCCTGACTATGTTTTGGTAGCCCCATCGGTAAAAAAAAATCTACTTGAAAATATGGTAGTTGAGATTAAAAAATTTTACGGTGATAATCCCATGAGCTCTTCAGATTACGGTCAAATCGTAAACCAGAATCACTTTAATCGACTCAAGGATTTAATACCTAAAGAATGTTACTTTGGGGGAGAGTGCGATGAGAAAGCACTTAAAATCTCTCCAACGATTATAGAGTCTTCAAATGATGACCCTTTAATGAAAGATGAAATTTTTGGCCCTATATTGCCCGTTCTTGAAATGGAAAGTCTTGAAAGTGGTATTAAGTTAATTAATTCAAAAGAAAAGCCACTTGCATTGTACGCATTTACAAAATCAGGCAATAGCCAAAACAAAATAATAAAGGGGATATCTTTCGGGGGCGGAGTAATAAACGATACCTTAATTCATATTGCCAATGGGCATTTACCATTTGGAGGAGTAGGTTCCTCTGGCTTAGGGAGCTATCATGGAGAAAATAGTTTTTATACATTTAGTCATAAAAAGAGCGTCATAAAGCGAAGCTTTGCCCTAGATTTGTCTTTGAGATATCCACCCTACCTAGGAAAACTAAGAGTTATTAGGTGGTTGTTAAAATATATTGGCTAGTGTCTAAAGTTTAGTCAGTTAAATTCGTAAATTCACAATTAGTGCCACTTATTCTTGGCATATTGATTGCTACCTATAAGGAAAGCTGTGATGTCGCGGAGGTTGCAAATGAAGATGTTAATTGCGTTGTTGTTGTTGTTGATTGGAACTACATTTTCCACTTTTGCTTCTGATCTTGGTGAGAGTTTAAAGGGCGAGTGTATTTACTCACCATCTAACTCAAGAAAGGCGGATTTGCCTGTCTGGACTGAGGACTCTGAAGAAGAGGAATCAAAAGCATCAGAAATGTAAAAAAACGGCCATTAGGCCGTTTTTTTATTCTAAAAGCTCTAAAAGCTTCTCTCTGTCCTCATAATGATGATTGTCGTGATGACTGTTTTCAGAGTGTTTACTAAATTTTTTATTTAACTCAACAGCTCTATGTTTTATTTGATAAAATACTTTTTTTTGTTTCTTCATGCCGCTAAGCTTTGTGGAAACTGAATCAACCTTCTTGTAAATGGATGTTTCTATTTTTTGAACTGATGGCTTAACAATATCTTCGTTTAATTCATTTTTTAAGTGGGTGAAATTTTTGTAGATGATTCCTGTAGCTGTACTTGTGTGTTCGTGCATGTAAAGAAAGATTGGTTTGTTATTAATTGGATAACTCAAAAATATATAAAAAAATACAAATGAGATGCATGTTTTTATGACAAAAATCATTTTAACGTCTCCTCTTTATAAAATTTTCTCTTTGATAGCACTCTCGTAAAGTCGATCAACTGACTTTATTAAATCATTTTCTTCGAAAGGTTTTTTTAAAAAGTCATTTGCTCCTGCAGATATTGCCTCGAGCACATAGGTTTCAGAACTTAAGCTCGATGTAACTAATATATTTTTAGGTGACGGTATTTCTCCTAATGATTTTATTAAATCTAAGCCACTAGTTTCAGTTAGGACAATATCTACAATATGCAGGTGGTAATTGTCTTTCTTACTTTTAAAATATGCCTCTTCCGCGGATGCGGCAGTGGCCAAATTTGTGAATCCGCTTTTGGTCAAGATTTCACATACCACTTTTCTTGAAAGCAAAGAATCGTCAGTAACTAAGATTTTTAAGTCTTCTTTTTTTATTTTTTTTTCGCTCATAGATAATTCCACCTCATTCAAAATTTTACTAAAATTTCAAATAATTAATAGAGAGAGCTTGAATTACCGCTTAAGCTGCTACATTTGGTGGGGTTGAGGATTTTTTATATTTCGGTTTGTGACTTTCTTCAGATTTTTTATCAACAAGTGCTATTTTTATAACTTCTGAAAAGTTCTTAACCGGAATAAAATTAATCTTTTCTCTATATTCCTCTGAAATCTCAACTAAATCTTTTTTATTTTTCCAGGGAATTATCACTGTATCTATATTCATCCTCATTGCTGCAAGAGCCTTTTCTTTTAAGCCTCCAATTGGCAGTACTTTTCCAGTAAGTGTTATCTCTCCCGTCATGGCCACATTTCTTTTAATTTCTCTCTCAGTTATTAGGGAAACAAGAGCAGTAGCGAGAGTTATGCCCGCAGATGGCCCGTCTTTTGGTGTTGCCCCTGCTGGCAAGTGTATATGAACTTCATTATTTTCAAAGAAATCCTCACTTATTTTTAGCTCCTCTGCATGACTTCTTATATAGCCTATTGCAGTTTTTGCAGATTCTTGCATTACATCACCAAGTTGACCGGTGAGAGTCATTCCTTTACCCTTCATTTTAGTTGCTTCAATGTAGAGGATTTGCCCTCCAAATGATGTCCATGCTAGTCCTGTTGCAACTCCAACCTCATCAAAAATCTTGGAGTCCTCTTCTGTATACTCATGAGGGCCCAGGAACTTTTCGACTGATGCTGGAGTAATATATGTTTTTTTTATTTCACCTTTGGCAATTTTCATTGCAACCTTTCTGCAAAGAGCGCCAATTCTTCTTTCAAGGTTTCGTAAACCGGCTTCCATGGTAAAGTGTTTTATCACAGATGAAATGCCATCTCTGAGAAACTCGATATTTGTGTCATTTATACCATTCTCATGTAACTGTTTTGGAATAAGATATTTTTGAGTAATCGAAATCTTTTCTTCATGGGTATATCCACTTAGATTAATAATTTCCATTCTGTCTCTTAGTGGACTTGGTATTTGCTCTAAGTTATTACACGTAGCAATGAACATAACATTTGAGAGGTCAAATGGAACATTAAGATAGTGGTCCCTAAAGTTACAATTCTGCTCGGGGTCTAAAACCTCAAGAAGTGCAGATGATGGATCACCTCGAAAATCGCCCCCCATCTTATCTACTTCATCAAGAAGTATTAATGGATTATTAGATTTAGCCTGCTTTAGCGCTTGTATAAATCTACCAGGCATCGACCCGACATAAGTTCTACGGTGGCCTCTAATTTCCGCTTCATCTTTAATTCCGCCTAAACTTATTCTGACAAAGTTACGCCCTATTGCTCTTGCAATTGATTTTCCTAGTGATGTCTTGCCTACTCCTGGAGGTCCGTTGAAGCAAATTATAGGACCCTTCATTTGACTTCCCTTCAAGGATTTCACGGCAAGGTATTCTAGTATTCTTTCTTTTACTTTTTCTAAATCGAAGTGATCTTCATTCAATATTTCTAAAGATTTATCTAGATCAATCTCTTCCTCTGTTTTTTTAGACCATGGTAGCTCTATCATCCACTCCAAGTAGTTTCTCAAAATGCTACTTTCTGAGCTGTCCGGATGCATTTTTTCTAGCCTTGCTAACTGTTTTAAGCTTTCAGTTTTAGCCTCTGATGTCATATGACACCGATTAATTTTTTCTCTAAGCTCGCCAAATTCATCGTCTGTTTCGCCAATGTCTTCGCCTAGTTCATTTTTGATTGCTTTTATTTGTTCACGCAAGAAGTATTCTTTCGAATCACTCTCTGTGTCTCCACTAACTTTATTTTGTAGAGAAATTATCTCCAATTCTCTTTTTATAATTTCATTAATTTTTGATAATCTTTCAAATGGATCGCTTGTTTCAAGAACTGATTGTGCCTCAGAAACATGGAGGTTTAGGTTAGAGGCTACTAGATCCGCAAGCCTACCCGGGTCTGTTATGTCTTCTAAAACCATTAATATGTCTGCGGATAATACTTTACCCATCGAAATAATTTTTTCTAGCTGTACTTTAACGTCTTTGATCAATGCTTGAACTTCGTGGGCATTAGTATCAGAGATTGCATCTTGAACTTTTTCCAATCTAACTTTAAAAAAAGGAAACTGTTGTTCGAAGTTTGTGATTCTTGCTTTGGATAAACCTTGGACTAAAATTTTCAGCCTTCCATCTGGAAGCTTTCTCATCCTCATAATCATGGCAACGGTGCCAGTTTCATATATTTCACTTGGCTCTGGTACTTCAGCTGTTATATCTTTTTGACTTGATAAGAGGATCAACCTGTTTGTTTCATTTAGCGAGTGTTCTACTGCTTGGATCGATGCATCCCTGCCAACAAATAAAGGTAGAATCATAAAGGGATAAACGACGAGGTCCCTTATGGGGAGAAGAGGCATTACTTCTTTAAATTCTATATCAGCGCCATCATAATTAGTTACCATTCTTTTACTCCGTCAAAAATCTGGTCTACATAGGTTATTCGGTGAAATAAATTTTTTCTTTATGATATTTTTTGTTAAAAAACAGGAAATTATCCTTTAAAAACGAGCTTTTCGGACGGATAATGACACGATATTTTTGGACAAAAAGAGCGATAAATACTACCTAAGGGGAGTTCTAAAAATGGATAAAATTACTAGTGTAATTCTAGCTGCAGGTAAAGGGTCTAGACTAAATTGTGATATTCCCAAACCGTTACTACCTCTTTGTGGGAAAAAGATGCTTGATTATGTCATTGATGCAGTAAAAATAAATAACTCGTCAATAAGCTTAGTTCTTGGCCATGAAAAAGAAGTTATAGAGACCGCTTACAGGGATAAAGTTACTGAGACTGTTTATCAGGACCAACAATTGGGCACAGGTCACGCTGTAAAATGTTTTTTGGATCAAACAAAGTTGGATTCGGAATATATTTTAGTTGCTTGTGCAGATACACCTCTTCTTACAAAAGAGCTAATTAGTAGTTGTGTAAATTATGCAGAGTCTGACGACTTTGATGCTGTTGTTTTGACTTTTGAAACGCAAAGCCCCGAAGGATATGGAAGAGTACAAAGATTTAGCAAGGGTCTTTCCATCGTTGAGGAGAAAGATGCAACATCTGATCAAAAAAATATTAATGAATGTAATTCTGGTATCTATATTTTTAAAAAAGCATTTATTGAAAAAATGATTAAAACCCTTGATCAAAACAATGCTCAAAATGAATTTTATTTAACAGACGTGTTTGAAAAGGATTTAAACGTAAGTTCTTTTAAAGTTAAAAATGGTGAATCACTTTTGATGGGTGTTAATGATTTAGTTCAGCTCTCCAGTATTGAAGGTTCATTAAACAAACGAAAAGTTCAGGATCTCCAGCGCTCTGGAGTAATTTTTCAAGACCCAGAGTCGTGCTTCGTTTCGTATGATACTCAAATTAAGCCAAATACAATCATAGGTAGAAATGTAGAACTCAGGGGAAAGTGCATCATTGGTTCAAATTGTTTCATTGATTCTGGCTGTATAATTACAGATAGTGAAATTAAGAGTGGGTCTACCATACTTCCAAACTCGGTGTTGGAAACATCTAACGTAGATATGAACGTATCAATTGGCCCATTTGCCCGTTTACGTCCAGGATCTTTTATCCAATCTCACGCGAAAATTGGTAATTTTGTTGAAGTAAAAAAGTCTAAAATCGCAGAAGGTGCAAAGGTTAGTCACTTGAGTTATGTTGGTGACAGTGAAATTGGGAAAAATACAAATATTGGATGTGGCTTTATTAGTTGCAATTATGATGGAAAGAATAAACACAAAACAATAATCGGAGAAAATTGTTTTATTGGTTCGGACTCTCAAACAGTGGCACCAGTGACAATTGGGGATAATTGTTTTGTAGCGAGCTCGACAACCGTGACTAATGATATGCCAGAGGGATCTTTTGGTATTTCAAGATCTAAACTAAGTGTAAAAGAGGGACTCGCCTCAAAATTTATTAAAAAGTAGGTAGTAAAATGTGCGGAATTGTTGGATACGTTGGACCAGAAAGTGCTGTGAAAATTGTGATGAATGGATTATCTAAACTTGAGTATCGAGGTTACGACAGTGCTGGAATCAGTTTTGTGAATCAAGATAACTCTATAGTGACAAAAAAAGAGCAAGGTCGACTTTTAAACCTTGAGAAATCTTTAGACTTCTCTGAAATACACTCAGCAGCGATTGGGCACACGCGATGGGCCACACATGGAAAAGTGTCTAGAGAAAACTCACATCCTCACCCCGGTAAAGGATTTTCTCTTGTCCATAATGGAATTATTGAAAACGCTTCGATTTTAAAAGATAGTCTTCGAGAAGGTGGAGTTAGTTTTATCTCAGACACTGACTCGGAGGTTTTTACTCGTCTTATTGAATATGAAATATCCAATGGGGCAGATCTTAAAAATGCAATTATTTCGGCATTTAAAAAAATTGAAGGGAACTCAGCGTTTGTTATTATCGAAGAAGAGACAAGTACCATCTATGGTATTAGAAAAAATGCTCCACTAGTTTGTGGTGTTGATTCAACACAAACATCGAAATTTATTTCCTCTGACCCATATGCAGCCTCAGGAATTACCGAGCTAAACTTGGAGACTCTTTACTTCCCAGAGAATGGTGTCCTGTGTGAATTGAAAAAGACAGCTCTCGAGATAAGGTTTTTTGACCTGAATCTTAAAGAAACTAATCTTTACAAAACAGAGGCAAATTTTAATATTGGTGAAGACTCTGAAAAAGGAGAGTTTGAGCACTATATGTTAAAAGAAATACACGAGCAGCCAAAGCTAATTAGAGAATCTCTTATTCATTACTTTGCTAATAATCCAAACGCAGAAACAATTAAAAGTCTTGAGCCTTCCCAAGTTTCCTTGACTGCATGTGGTACAGCTTATTATGCAACATTAGTAATAAGAGATTACCTGGAAGACTTTGCTAAAATTCAAAGTCGATGCGAAGTTGCAAGTGAGCTTCGATATAGATCAACATTTTTTCAAGAAAATGAGCTAGGGGTCTTCGTTAGCCAGTCAGGAGAAACTGCCGACACTTTGGCAACTCAGCAGATGTTCAAAGAAAAAGGAGTTAAAACACTATCTATTCTTAATGCTCAAAATACTTCCCTTCAAAGAGAAAGTGATCACACTCTTTTAATTCATGCAGGCCAAGAAATTGGCGTTGCAAGTACAAAAGCTTTTACCATGCAATGCTTAATTGGCAGATATTTTGTAGAACTTTTATCTGGAAAGAGTCTCGATAAAGTCCTTGAGACCAAAGTGGTTTTATTATCCAAAAGAGTTGAAGAGGTGATTAAAAGATCTGAGGAGATTAAAAATATTGCTCACGCGCTTTACCACAAAACAGCTTATTTTTTTACGGGTAGAGGAGAGCTGTTTCCAGTTGCTTTAGAAGGAGCTTTAAAGTTGAAGGAAATTGCATATGTTCATGCTGAAGGGTACGCCTCGGGAGAGCTTAAGCATGGTCCGATTGCGATTATTGATGAAAATGTTGTTAACATTGCCTATGTCGGAAGAAGTCTCATTGATAAGACAGTCTCAAATATTCAAGAGATTAAAGCGAGAAAAGGGATCATTTTTTCAATTGGTAACGTTGATTCTAAAGAATTGGATGAAATATCAGATTACAAGTTTTCAATTGATATAAATGGGCTAGGTGAATTAACACCAATACTTCTTAACGTCGTTGGTCAGTTATTTTCCTACTATGTCGCAAAACATAAAGGAACCGATATAGATAAGCCAAGAAATTTAGCTAAGTCTGTTACGGTTGAATAATGATGTTTGATTTGAACTCTTTAAACAAAACTCAAAAAGATGCGGTCGTTAATACTGAAGGCCCGATGATGATCCTTGCTGGAGCAGGCTCTGGGAAAACAAGAACTCTGGTTTCAAGAATAAGTTATATATTAGATTCAAAAAAACTTAGTCCTCATAGACTGCTTGCTCTCACATTCTCTAATAAAGCTGCAAAAGAAATGAGAGATAGAGTTTCGAAAACAACCGAGCTGGATATCGGTGCTCTTCAGATAACAACCTTTCATGCATTTTGTTCGAGGGTATTACGGTCCGAGGCTACTTATCTAGGGCTTTCAAGAAGTTTTAGCATTTATGATACTTCTGAACAAAAAAGTGTAATCAAGACAATTTTATCAAGGCATGGTATCAGCCAAAAAGAAATAAGTCCTTTCGAGGTAATGTATTTTATCGAACAGATGAAAAATGTTGGCCATTATGATGGACAACCTTACCCGGAAGAGTTTGAAGAGGATGAGCAGTTTTATCGTTTTTTTCAAGAGTATGAGCATGAGCTTGCAAGAGCAAATGCGATTGATTTTGGCGGACTTATTACGGCCGTTTTAAGGCTTTTTGAAACTCACCCTGAAGTTCTTGAGAGCTATCAAAATAGGTTTGAATATATTTTAGTCGATGAGTATCAAGATACTAATAAAGCCCAATTTAAACTATTAACGATGCTATCTGAAAAAAAGCGAAATCTCTGTGTTGTTGGAGATGAGGATCAAAGTATTTACTCCTGGCGTGGTGCAGATATTAATAATATTTTAGACTTTGAAAAAGTCTTTCCAGACGCATCACTTTTGAAACTAGAGCAAAACTATCGATCTTCAAAAAATATCATCAATGCTGCCGGACATGTAATTTCTCAAAATAAAATGAGGAAGGGTAAAAGTATGTGGACTTCAAACCCTGATGGAGAGTCCATTCAAATTTTAGAGCTTATTAATGAAAAAGATGAAGCAACAAAGACGGTTGATACAATTTTAGAGCTAACAAGAGAAGGTAACTCTCTCGACGATATGGCCATATTCTACAGAACTAATTCTCAAAGTAGGCAAATAGAAGATGCATTAAGAAGGTCTTCAATTGCTTACAGGGTCGTTGGTGGAATTAAGTTTTATGAAAGAAAAGAAATTAAAGATATTGTTAGTTATTTACGTGCGATAGTTAATGAGAAAGACTCTCTTGCTTTGAGCAGAATTATAAATGTTCCAGCACGTGGAATTGGCGCGACTACTCTTCGTAAAGTTGAAAATATTGCGATTCAATTAAATTGCTCTTTGTGGGAATCACTCTGTAAAATTATTTATAATTATGATGATTATAAAGACTTAAGGTTTTCTAAAAATGTAAGAAGTTCTTTAGAGAACTTTATTACACTAATTGAGGATTCGAAGCGAATGCTCAAAGAAAAAGAAAAACCTTCTGTGATTTTAGATAAGATTTTAAATGAAAGTGGGTACATAGATTTTTTAAACTTAAAAAAAGATCACGAATCTCAGGCGCGTTTAGAAAATATTGATGAATTTAAAAATAGTGTTATTCAATTTGAAGATTCTCTGGGCAATGCATCATTAGTTGAGTTTTTAGAGACAATTACCCTTGATACAAGTGTGGACGGTGATGAATCAAGTGATGTTCAGGGTGAAATCTCATTAATGACAGTTCATGGAGCCAAGGGGTTAGAGTTTCCTTATGTTTTTATTCTTGGAACTGAAGAAAATTTATTTCCCAGTTATAAGAGTATGGAAGGAGGCGAAGTCGCTCTGGAAGAAGAAAGACGATTGTTTTATGTCGCAATGACTCGTGCAATGAAAAAGCTATATATACTATTTGCCCAATCAAGGATGCTCTTTGGACAGATGAAATTTAATGGCCCAAGTCGATTTATATATGAAATCCCCAATGAGTTTTATCATTGGGAAATAATCTCTTCTAAGAAAACCTCGTTTGAAAGTGATAATGATTGGGATGACTTTAATCAAGATATATATTCTGATAATGAGAAAGTATTTCAGCGCGGTGAGGTGCACTCATCATCAACTTACTCAAAAAATCAACCGGTTAAACATGCAATTTATGGAGAGGGGGTTGTTTTAAGCTCTTCCGGTCAGGGTGCCAGTGAGAAAGTCACTATTAGATTTTTTGATGGAACAACTAAAAAGTTTTTAGTTAAATTTGCTCCTCTAGAGTTAATATAAGGAATGAAATTGTGAAAAAAACACTCGCCTGTATTGATATAGGGTCAAATTCAGTCGTTCTCTCAATCTGCGAGCTTGATAAACTAATATGTGAGATTTTTCATGATAGTTATGTAACTCAACTAGGTAAAAATTTAAAAATAAAAAAAATTTTTGATAAGGAGTCTTTTGATAAAACAATTGATTCCTTGATGACTTTTAAAAAAGCATTGGAAAAGTACAGTGTAATGCCAAGTAATATAAGAGTAGTCGCTACTGAGGCATGTCGAAACGCGGTTAATCGGCAGGAGCTTTTTGATCAAATATATGAAATTTTAAATGTTCATGTAGAGCTAGTCTCCGGTGAAGAGGAAGCGAGGCTATGTCTTCTGGGACAGAAATTATTATCAAAAGATATTTCAGAAGCTGTGTTGGTTGATATTGGAGGCTCTAGTACTGAAGTAATAGATGCTAAATTTAAAGGTGTTGTAGTTGAGCCATCTTATGTCAAAAGTTTTAAACTTGGCGTAGTAAAATTGCGAGACTGCGCAAAGGGTGAGCACCCTGACTTGGTTCTTGAAAATGAATTTAAAGATTTACCTGACAGTATTTTTAAAGGAAAAAAAGTCTTCTTTTCAGCGGGCTCAATGACTACACTTGCATCTATGATGCTCCAAGATCAAGAGGTAGATTTAGAGAAAATAAATGGATTGTGCTTGGAAAGAGATTTTATTAAAGAGGAAATTGAAAAAATTCTTATGATGGACGATAATGAACTAGTGACCCTTTTCCCCCAGGTTGAGTCAAGGATTCAAACAATACGGTACGGTGCAATGATTTTAAATTATTTTTTTCAATTTAAAAATTTAGATGAAGTTGTTTTTACCTCGTTTGGGTTAAGGCATGGTGCAATTATTCAAAAGTGTGGTGTCTTATGAGTCTTAAGTTTGAAACAAATAATTATAAAAAGGGTGAAACAATTTTTTTGCAAAATGATCTAAATAGCGGGCTTTTTATAATCCAATCTGGAACAGTCGGTATCGTAAAAAAAATTGATAAGAAAATTAGTCTTGTTGGTATTTTGAAAGAAAAAGATTTTCTTGGAGGGGCCTCTCTTTTTTCTGAGAATCACCGATCTGCAAGTGCAGTATGCGTAACAGATGTTGAAGTGATAAAAATTTCGTTTGATCAAATTAATTCTTTTATTGAGACTAAGCCTGAGTGGATTAAGGATATTTTCAAAGACCTAGTAGGTAAGTTAAATAAATCTTCAGACCTGATGATTGAAAATAACATTGAAAAAGATCTTTCATTTTCAGATTACGGCATTGAGCCAAACTGGTTAAAAAGTAAAATTAAATCTTGAGGTGATTTGATAGAAGGGAGAGTATTTTGTTTTGAGCTCTTTCAATTAGTCTCCTTTGCTCACCCTCAAGATTTGCTCTTAAAACGCTATATGCTTCCTCAGCGTATTTTCTATGCGCAATTTTCAGAATTCGTTTTTGAAAATCAACCTTGGAGCCTTTAATGGCCAAACCTACTACTTGGGAGGGAATCTTCTCCATTAATGACTTTAAAGCTGTATCAGTGAGGTGCTCAATGTCATTAAAGTTTACACATTGGTTATTTAGCTCAACTGCAAGGGAAGGGTTTTTAATTTTTATTTGAGATAATATTCTACTTCTCTCTTCCCTTGTGAGTAATTTTAACATAGATATTGCTTGATTTCTGCCATTAATAAATACTTTATTTTCCTCTTTCATCTACTACCTCAATTTTTTATGTCTCTGCATTGTACTTGGCCATTTCTCTTTCAAATTTTTGCTTTGCTAGTGTAAGTGCCTTCTCTTGTTTCACATTTTCTTTTTCTATTTGTTTATAATGTGACTCCTTAATTTCTGCCATTTTATCGACATGGCTCATTTGAAGTAATTCGGTTTCTTTTTCTAGTCGTTTTTTTTCGTTTGAATAGAATTTTTCGTGACTATTTCTTAATGTGATAAGTTTTTTTTGAAGATTGTTGGAGAGCTGCTCTGCTGATTTCGTGTAATTTGATTTAATTCGATCGATTTGGTTTTCATAGTTTTTTTTGTGCGATGAAATTTCTTGCTTTTGCTTTTTTTTCATTTGGCGCATTTCTTTGAGGTAATTGTTATACTCTTGCTCCTTGTAAATATTTTGCTTGGCAGTTGAGATTTTATCCACGTTAAACCTTTGCTTGTGGTCCTTTTCGATTATGGCAAAAATTAGGACTAGAAAGAACCCGGAAAAATAATTACTATAATCTAAATATGTTTATTGATGGCATATATAAGGCACTGATTTTATGGAATTAACATTTTGTGAATCTAAAAAAAGATTATTTAAAAAAAGTTTTGGAGATAATTTTTTTAAGACTCATTCCAGGATGGGGCAAGGTGTTGAGTTTGGAAAATTTTGGAATTTAGCCTTTGAGACAAGTGATGACCCTAAAGAAGTGATTGAGTTTTTAAATACCACAGAGAAATACGTGAAAGAGGGACCTGTAAAAAAATGGTTGGCATGGTTACGGTGTAAATTTATTTTTTTTATATGGTCGGACTCTAAGCTAAACCTAAAAGATTTGAGGACGGTTTTAAAACTTGAAGATGAAAGTTTTGATAATCATCTCTTTTTCTTGGCTTCCGAGCTAGGTTACTCTAATGGCTTTTTTTTAAAAGAAAAAATAGAAAGAGATAAAGTACAGTTCGAGGAGTTTAAGTACTTTTTCGGTGAGAATATATTTGGAAGAGAGAGACTTGCAAATTTAGAGCTCGGTCTTTTTCCATCTTGGAAGGAGTACTTACTTGATGTTGAAGGTGGCTTAAAAATTCGTTTTGAGAACAAGTCGAGACATATGTTTAAATATTTCCTCGGTTATTTTTCTAGTGTGGTTGTTGGTATTTTAATAATTTTTATTTTTATTTTTACCTCCTCACAAGAAGCCTCAAGGGTTCTCAAGAGATTGACTATTTCTATTCCATCGTTTGAGAAAATAGATGCTTTAAATACTTTTGAAAGCATTAAGCCGTCCCCCACTTCCATGGTTCAGGAAAGAGTTAGTTTTGATGACAATTTCGAAGCGGAAGACTCACCGGATAGATTTGATACAGAGACAGAGATTGAGTATCTTGACTATGAAAAAATTAAAACGAGGTTTGCTTCTCTTGGTAGAGAGCAAACTGAGTTTGAAGAAGAAACTGACGGTGCCTTTAGAGAGACTCGCTATGGATACTCAACAGTTTACAGGCTTATGATAGAAACGGCAGATAGCTATAGTTTTCTTAATGCTTACTCTAAGCTTAAAGATAAATTTGATTTCCAGAAAGCAGGAGATGTTGAGCCTGGACTCTTTATTCCTGGGGGCAATTATTTTAACCTTTTAGTTCCCACGTCTAAATTTGCTGATATCCTGAAAGAGCTTCAATCATTCAACCCAATGATTTACGCCTCTAGGTCCAGAGAGAAAAGAGTTCCTGGGAAGACAAAGATGTTTATATTTGTAAATAAACTGTAGGCTACATTGAGTTGTCGTCGATCATAAATAGCCCTTTTATCTTTCTTAGGTGAAAGTGAGCTTTTCCAAGATAGATCCACTGCCTGACAAATCCGATTAAGCTTGATGCCGCAAAGCCATACGCGACGCCTGAGTGAACATGCTTTTCAACCAAACCTGTGTCATGAGCTCCTCCTAACAGAAAAGCGATTGTGCCAAGCGTTAGCATCAACATTGTCCATGGTATCGTTTGCCTCTTAAAGGTTTCGCTGTCAAAAAAGAATTTTTTTACTTTTTCTTCGTACTTTTTAAAGTTATCTGGCACTACTTCAAACAACTCATCTAGTCGTTGCCCGGTTGAGATAATTTCATATATATTTTTTGTAAACCTTCCTACTCCGATGAAGTAAAACATTGTGAAGGCTTGAACAAATATAGCAAAAATGAAGTAAGGTATTGCCAGCCCTAGGTGGTTTTGTCCCTCTATTTCAAGGAGCCCCTTGGCCGTTAGGAAAACGATCCCTAAGCCTAGGATCATTAAAATGTTCAAAACTCTCAATAAGTATGCCATGTAAAACCTTTATAGAAGATTTGTATAATACTACTTCATTGTCAGTTTCTGTAAGATTTGCTAGCTATAAAGTCAATAATCAATACGAGAGCATGCATGAACAATAACTCAAAAACTCCTAAAGCACTCAAGTCCGGGAATGGATCAAATTTTGTTATCCCTTTTGCAATTGTAATCATCGGTTCTCTTATCATTTTTGGAATTACAAAAATGCTTCAAAATGATCGTGGTTACAAAGATCTCGTAAGGGACTTGCACTCAAAGACGTTTGGAAACAGGTGGGTGGCGGCATTTGAACTATCAAAGGTCATCTCTAGCAAAAAAGTAAAGGAAGAGGACGTTCCCTGGTTGGTGGAGAATCTGAACGATTTATATGAGTCGGCGGTTGATTCAAGGACGAAAAATTTTATTATTGTCGCTCTGGGATCTCTTGGAGACAAAAGCGGTGTACCAACCATCCAGAAAGGCTTATCCGAGCCTGATCCTGCCACGAAATTTCACGCAGTTGTAGCTTTAGGCTCTATTGAGAATTCTGAATATATTAATTTTTCACTTTTAGAACCTTTACTAGGTAGCACTGACGAGGGTTTGAAGCAGGCAACTATATTAGCTCTTTCCACCCATAGGTATGAGGGATCAAAGGGGAAAATTATCAAGCTCCTATCTGACCCAAGTATTTCAGTTAGGTACGCCGCTGCAACGGGGTTGATCTACTTCAAAGCACCGGAGTGTTTAGGGGTTGTCCGAGAGCTGTTGAAAATAGACTCAACAAACCCTAACCCTCGATTTAGTTCAGATAAAATTTATGCTCTAAAAATCAATGTTCTCAACGCCCTAAGTAACTCTGGGTGGACAGAGCTAGATACTTACCTAGAACAAATAGTAGACTCCGAGAAAAATTTGAAAATTGTGTCTGCGATAAAAGAATTGTTGAGTGCAAAGAAGGTGGATAAAAATTAAAATGGCTTTTACAGATAGTCGTTTGATATATATATAAGCAATTGTTCATCCAATTGTTTTATTTTATTGTTATAAGATTATTTAAATGGAGATTGGTTCATGCCACAAAATGTTAAAAATAGTCTAAATCGTAGAGAGTTTTTAAGCTTTCTTACCCTGGGCTGGGCTGCATTTACTGCTGCTGTAGGCGGTCTTGCCAGTCTTGCTTTTCGCTTTTCCTATCCAAATGTTAATTTTGATCCCGAAATGGAGTTCAATGCGGGTTACCCATCTCAGTATGAAAATGGAGTCGACGAGCGTTGGAAAAATGGTTTTGGAGTATGGATTGTTAAGGAAGAAGGGAGACTTTTCGCTCTATCAAATATTTGTACTCACCTTGGCTGTATTCCAAACTGGCAGCCAGCTGAATTGAAATTCAAGTGCCCTTGTCACGGATCAGGCTATTACGCATCGGGTATCAACTTTGAGGGACCTGCGCCTAGACCTCTTGAGAGATATAAAGTTGGTATGCAGCCTGATGGAACAATCAAAGTAGATAAAACAAAAGTATACAGATATGAAAAAGGTCAATGGGACCATAGAGATTCATATCTTGATGTTTAATAAAGGAAGTTAGCGAGATGTCTGGAAAAAGCATTGCAGATTATGTTCGAAAAACCCAGGTTTGGAAGTCGATTTTTCGACATGGCCCCCCTGACAACGCGAGAAATAGGGCCGCGATCGTAGCGGGTAACGTATTTTTACATCTTCATCCAATTAAGCTTAAGAAGTCTGGCGTTCAGCTTGGTTACACTTGGTGTATGGGTGGATTATCATTTTTTGTTTTTCTTGCTCTAACAGTCACCGGTGTATTATTGATGTTCTACTATAGACCAACAGCTGAATATGCTTATAACGACATTATTGCTCTAAAAGAACATGTGCCCCTAGGAATTATGAGGGAAATTCACAGATGGGGTGCCCACACTATGGTCATCACCGTGTGGCTTCATATGTTTAGAGTTTTTATGACGGGATCATACAAACCACCTAGAGAGTTCAACTGGGGTGTAGGTGTTATTCTTCTTGTTCTTACATTATTGCTTTCCTTTACTGGTTACTTGCTTCCTTGGGATCAGCTGGCAATTTGGGCGATTACAGTTGGTGCAAACATGGCGAAAGCAACACCATTTTTAGGGCATGGTGGACCGGGCGCAATGCTTGCTCAGATTGGTGACTTTGTTATGGTTTCTGACAAAAACGATGTCAGGTTCCAGTTATTGGCAGGAAGATTTGTTGGAGAGCCAGCACTTCTAAGGTTTTACATTCTTCATTGTGTATTTATTCCACTAGTTGTGGGTATTTTGATAGCTGTTCACTTCTGGAGAATCAGAAAAGACGGCGGGATTTCGGCTCCTTTGTAAGAAGGTAATTTAGAAGGATTTTAGAAGTATGAAAGAATTAATAAATTACATGGCTGACCCGATACGATCATTTCCGGTGGTTGTGGTTCTTTTTTATTTTTTAATGAAAAAATATAGAACAGTCGGAACCAAAAAGTTTGCTTGGGTTTCAACATTACTATCGCTACCAATTGTGATTTGGGCTGCAATGGACCCTAACTTTTGGCTAATTATTACATGGCCAGACAATATCCCCATCACAATTCTTATTATTGCGGTTTCTTATTTTACATGGCTTTGTTTCTACAAGGCTGCAGTTAATGACGCTCGTTTAGAAAATGGACTTGGCCCTGTAGAGGGTGATCCAGAAAACAGAGAAAAAGTTTGGTGTTGGCCTAACCTTGTGTATACAGAATTGTTTTCAATTATTGCTGGTACAGTTTTTCTTATTGTTTGGGCGATTGTCTTTAAGGCTCCATTAGAGGAGCCAGCTAACGTTACATGGGCACCAAACCCGGCGAAGGCACCGTGGTACTTTCTTGGTCTTCAAGAAATGCTTGTATACTTTGATCCATGGATGGCAGGTGTTGTTCTTCCTGGGGTTATTGTTGTTGGTTTGATCGCGATTCCTTATATCGATACGAATCCAAAAGGTAACGGTTATTACACTTTTAGTGAAAGACCTCTGGCCATATGGTTGTTCTTATTTGGCTGGCTAGCTCTTTGGTTTTATTTGATCATTGTTGGAACCTTCCTAAGAGGACCAAACTGGACTTTCTATGGCCCATTTGAATTCTGGGATTTCCACAAAGTAGTTGCTGAATACAATGTTAATTTAAGTGAATTAATTTGGATTAAGATGTTGGGTACCTCAATGCCCAAAAACCTTTTAGTTAGAGAAATTTTTGGAATAATTTTGACTTTAATATACTTAACTGCAATTCCCCCTCTATTTGCTAAATCAAAATGGGGTAGGAAGTTAATAGATAACATCGGCATGATTAGATATTACGTAGTAATTTTCTTAGTGCTTGGTATGACAAGTCTACCTATAAAGATGGTTCTTAGGTGGACAATAAGTTTAAAGTATCTGGTTGCGTTACCTGAGTGGGAACTTAACCTTTAATACATTTTAGAAATTTTTTGGTGGTATGATGAAAAAGAAAATTGAACCAGGAATGGCATACAACATGGATAAGCTGAATAAAGTATTCGCTTTCCTATCTGTAGTATTTCTAATCACGGTATTTTGGGTTTTCCTTGATGACTACACACGTCCATGGAAAAAGTACCAGCTAGAAGCTCTTCAGCTCAAGCAACAAAAAATTTCGGAGAAAGTACAAAAAGCTGAAGCAGAAATTGACCAAAAGAAATTAGAAGAAATTAATGCTCAAATCTTAGAGGGCGAAGAGCTTGCTAAAAAAAGAAAAAAAGCGATCAAAGAAGTTGAAGAAAAACTTAGAATCAACAAAAGAGATATGACAGACGAGACCATCGTCAATGGCCAATTAAATGCTAAAATCGGCGAAGTTAATTTCAATTATGAAATTGCTCACTCTCACCATGATAAATCAGCAGACAAACTTTTCAGACGTCTCAAAAACCTAAAAGCCGACTTTGGTGAATCAAAAAATAGACTTAAAAAATTAATGTTTGCTTCAAAGGCCTATAAGAAAGAACTTGAAGCACTTAACTCAGAGAGAATTGATGCTGAAAAGCAGCGTCGCGACCTAACGATCAAGGCTGAACTTCTTAACAAAAGCCTTGCGAGCACTGAAGTTACACCTGTCTTTGTTTTGAGAAACCTTCCGCTTATTGATTTTCTGGATCCGACATTAAAAATACAGCAAACCGTTTTAAAAAATATAACTGACGACAGATTTTTCCAGCAGGTACCTAAGGTTGATAGATGTATCACGTGTCATACGTTTATTGATCAAAGTGGTTATGAGGATCAACCCAATCCACACAAAACACACCCTAACCTTGAAGCTTATGTTGGTAAAAAGTCACCACACCCAATGAAAGAAGTTGGTTGTACAATTTGTCACGGTGGTGAAGGGCATAGAGTAAATGATTTTAACTCTGCAGCGCACACTCCAAGAGACGAAAAGCAAAGAGCTGAGTGGGTTGAAAAATATAATTGGCATGAGCCACATAAGGTTCCTCAACCTATGTTAAGAGTAGGTCAAACAGAAGCTTCTTGTGTAAAATGTCATACAGAAACAGAATTTGTCGCTGGTGCACATGTTTACAATGATGGTGTTCGTAATATGGAAAAGTACGGATGTTATGGCTGTCACAAAATTGAGGGGTGGGAGCACAAGAGACCCGTCGGGCCACCACTTAACAAGGTTTCCTCAAAGTTTTCTAAAGAGTGGTTCAAGAACTGGGTATGGGCACCGAAGTCTTTTAATAAGCACGCTAGAATGCCTCAATTCTTTGCTCAAACGAACAACTCTAAGCCTGAGTTTATGAAGAAAAATATTGCTGAGGTTAACGCAATTGCTGAGTACATTTATGAAAACTCCAAGGAGTATAACGCATTTGCAACGCATCGACCTGGTAACCTTGAAAGAGGTAAAGAACTAATTAAGGAAGTTGGTTGTATGTCTTGTCACGGTGTCGAAGGGTATGAGCAAGAGTCCAAAGCGATCGGAGCCAACGCTGCACCTTATCTTTCAGGCACAGGCTCCAAAGTTGATAAAGACTGGCTTGTGTCTTGGTTGTTAAAGCCATCACATTATAACCCTAAAACAATTATGCCGAGTTTCAGGCTCACCAAAAGTGAAGCTGATGATATTGCAACTTATCTTTTAAGTCTTAGGAACGAAGAGTTTGAGAAATTACAATTTGAAGAGCTTGATAAGGGAGCAAGAGACGAGATTCTTCTAACTTACCTGAGTGCATTTGATACAAAAGCGGTAGCCAAGGGTAAACTAGCAGCAATGACTGATCACGAGAAAACAATGGATCTTGGTAGAAGATCAATTGGTAAGTATGGATGTTACTCTTGTCATAATATAGATGGCTTTGAGAATCATGCACCTATCGGTCCTGAGTTAACTAAGATTGGCTCAAAACCGCTAACACAATTTGGTTTTGGTCATGAAGATGTTGAGCATTCAAGAGATTCTTGGATTGAAGCTCACTTAATTAATCCAAGACGTTGGGATAATGGTGTTGATAAAGCATTTGCAGACCTAACAAGGATGCCTAACTTTTACATGACTGAAAAAGAAGCAAAGACAATTACTGTCGCTTTATTAGGAAGAGTCTCAGATTACATCCCTCCAAAGGGTGTGCGACAACTCTCTGCGGAAGAGAAGATCGCAAACGATGGAATGAAGATGGTTAACTATTACAACTGTCAGGGTTGTCATAAAATTGACGGCTGGAGGGGTGATATTACAGCTCTTTATGAGGATGATCATAATGAAGGACCTCCCTATCTTGTTGGGGAAGGTCACAGAATTCAGGCTGAATGGTTACACTACTTCTTAGGTAATGTTCATAAAATCAGACCTTGGCTCAATGTACGAATGCCAAGTTATAACCTATCTAATGATCACAAAAATATTATTGCTCAAGGTTTTCAGGCTAAAGCGGAGCAAAAAACTTTTGAGAATAATTTTGAAGAAGTAAAATGGGAAAAAGGCGAAAGAAAAGCAGCTCTAGCGCTTTTTGAAGACTACGCATGTACTTCATGTCACGCTGGCGGATTCACGAAAGATGAAGAGCTTGCACCAAATCTTTATCATGCTAAAAAGAGATTACGTGGTAGTTGGATTAAGAAGTGGCTCAAAAATCCAATGGCAATATTACCTTATACAAATATGCCTAACTTCTGGGAAGACGGCATATCACAAAATGAAGAGATATTAGGTGGGGATCCAGAGAAACAAATTAATGCTCTAACTAAATATATCCTTGAAATAGGACAGAGCAAGTTTGCGAAACCTTGGGAGAGAAAAGAATGGGTAACTCGGTAAGCGAAGCAAAATTAGTTGAATACGGTAATGACGCTCAATTTGGGAGATCAACTCCTGGAAAAATAGGAATGTGGATTTTCCTTGGAACAGACGGAATGTCTTTTTCAGGTCTTTTAATAGCCTATGGGATTCTAAGAGCTTCAGCTCAATCCATTGGAAACTGGCCTAATCCTGTTGAAGCGATGGGTGGCGTTTTTCTCTCAGGCTTAATGACATTCTTACTTGTTTGTTCTTCGGTGACTATGGTTATGTCCATTGACTCATGCAAAAGAGCTGACCGTGAAGGGATGCTTAAGTGGCTACTTTTTACTATTATCGGTGGAGCTATTTTCCTTGGCCTTCAAGTATATGAGTACACTCATATGGTTAAAGACCTGGGAATGACATTTAACAATTATACTCATGGAAATAATCTTTTCGCGTCCACATTTTTTGCTATTACCGGCTTTCACGGATTACACGTCCTTACTGGAGTTCTTTACCTCTGTGCTATGTACAAAATGGCACTAGATGGAAAGTTTGATAACGGTAACTATAATCAGCTGGAAATTGCTGGGCTATTTTGGCACTTTGTTGATCTTGTTTGGATTCTAGTTTTCACATTTGTGTACCTACTTTAAAGGTACCGAGGAGGACAATTGATAAAGTATTTTTTAAGTTTTTTATTGATTCTTCTCCCTGTGATTGTTGATGCCTGCCCAGGTTGTGCTGGTTCAGTTAATAACAAAGCTGATAACTATACCGTTTACATACTAATGGGCTTTGTTGCGCTTATTTATATTCCGTTTTTTATGCTTTATAAGTTATTCTTTAAATATAAGAACTTTAACAGCATAGAAGAACGAAATGACTGAAACAACGATTGCCAAGTTTAATGACAAAAAAAATCTTTCTATAATTGGGTTAATTTCATTAGTTGCCTTAGCTGGTCTCGTGTGGCTTATATATTTTGGCCCTAAAGATTCAACAGGTTACTCTAAAGAGTTAATTGAATTTTTACCTATCTTAAACGCAAGCCTAAATTCACTAGCCGCAGTTTTTTTAGTTGTCGGTTATATTTTCATAAAAAAGAAAAACGAAATCATGCATAGGAATATGATGATCTCTGCCTTTGTAGCTTCAGCTTTATTTTTAGTTAGCTACTTAGTTTATCATTATGCTCATGGGGATACGAAATTTATTAATGTTGGTTTTATTAAATACAGCTACTTTTTTATTTTAATATCTCATATCATCTTATCTGGATTAGTCTTACCGCTGATATTTACTACCTTTTATTACATATTAACTAACAACAGAGTTAAGCATAAAAAGTTCGCTAAAATTACTTTTCCAATATGGCTTTATGTTTCAGTGACTGGTGTTTTAGTATTTTTTTATCTGAGATTTTTTAATCTACAGTGATAATTTAGAACCCTTTGTTTGCTCCTCCATCTATGCAAATTTGTTGTCCCGTGATGTAAGCTGCTTTATCAGATCCCAAAAAAGCAGCTAGGTTTGCGAGCTCACTAGGTTCGCCAAGGCGCTTAGCTGGGACGAGTGATTCTATTACTTCTTGCTTAAGGTTTAAATTTTGAATTCTCTCCGTGTTTGTGTAACCAGGGCAGAGAATATTAAATGTGATTCCAAACTCAGCGTATTCATTACTCATTGATTTAAATAGCCCTGTAAGTCCTGCACGAAATCCATTTGAAGTTGTTAGATCTTTCAACGGCTCCTTAGCGGCAATGGAAGAAACGAGTAATATTCGACCAAAATTTTGCTCTTTCATTTTTGGTAAAACTTTTTTTAAAGATTCGCATGGAGTTAGCCATAGGGACTTAAAGTCAATTTCCCATTGTGATTGCTTTACATTTTCAAAAGAGTTTTTCTCGGGTCCGCCAGTGTTAATAACAAAAACATCGATATGACCCATGGACTTGATAGCCTGCTCAACAGAGTGAACGCCGCTGCTTACATCTGATAAATCGGCGGCAATATAGTGGTCTAGGTTATTTTCTTGGCATACTTTTTTAAGTTTTTCCTCCGATCTAGAAACGACTGTTACGGTTGCGCCTTCAGCCTTAAATGACTTCGCAACTGCTAGTCCAATTCCTTGTGAAGCTCCCCAAACCAAAATTTTTTTATTTTTTAAATTTAAATCCATAATTATTCTCTAGTTATTTAATGTGCCGCAATTTTTACATTGATAATTTTCATAGTTATTAAAATAGTTTTTGAAGACGGTATCAAAATCTTTTTCTATATTTTTTAATGGGAAGAATTCTTCATAAACCTTACTTCCACAATTCTTACAGTACCACTGCAGTCCATCAAGTTCGTTTTCTCTTCTTTTCCTCTCAATAACAAGTCCTACTGTGTTTTCTGGGCGTTGGGGGGAATGAGGAATACCTCCAGGGAGAAGAAAAATTTCACCTTGTTTAATTTTGACATCTTTAAGTTTATTTCCTTCAACAACTTTTAAAGTGATATCTCCCTCTATTTGATAGAAGAACTCTTCACCTTGATTTACGTGGTAGTCAGTTCTTCCATTTGGCCCTCCGACAACCATGACGATGAACTCTCTATCTTCCCATATCATCTTGTTGCCAACGGGTGGCTTTAATAGATTACGATGGTCATTAATCCATTTCATAAAGTTAATTGGAGTTAATTGACTCATATTAATCCTTAATTGTTGCAATACATTTTAATTCAATTGCGATGGGAGTAGGTAAGCAGTTTATCTCCACAGTCGTGCGACATGGGCGATTCTCATTGAAGTATTCTTTGTAGATTTCGTTATATCTTTTGAAATCATCCTTCATATTGGTAAGAAAAACAGTAACGTCAACAAGCTCATCCCAAGAAGAGCCAGAAGACTCTAGTACGGCGCGAACATTTTCAAATACAGACCTGCATTGTTCTTCGATGTTGTATGATGTGATATTTCCTTGGTCGTCTAATGTAACTCCTGGAATATCTTTACTGCCTTTTTTCCTCGGCCCTACACCTGAAAGAAAGAGCAAGTTACCTACTTTTCTGGCGTGAGGGTAATGTCCAACTGGTTCAGGAGCTTTGTCTGAATTAAATTCCTTATTCACTAGTTATCCTCCGTAAAACAAATATTTTTTGGTTCCGTAAAAAAGTTTAGTGCGTAGTTTCCACCTTCTCGGCCAAAGCCTGATGCCTTAACTCCTCCGAACGGTGTTCGTAAGTCTCGCGCAAGCCATGTATTAATCCATACTATACCGGTTTCAATTTTGGACGCTATTCTCTTAGCTTGAGTTTTGTCCTCTGTGAATATACTTGCGCAAAGTCCATATTGTGTGCTGTTGGCAAGTGTTGCGAGCTCATCTTCATTTTCATAAGCCTTTAGTGATGCAATTGGGCCAAAAATTTCATCTTGGTTTATGGGATGATTAACCCCGACATTCTCAAGCAGCATCGGGGAAATGAAGTTTCCTTCTTTCATTTTAGACTCATTTTGATGAACAATTATAGATGAATCCTCTTTTGCCATATTTTCGTAATGTTTAACTTTATTGAAATGCTCTTTGCTCGTGAGTGACCCAAAGCGTGTTTCAGGTAGTTCAGGGTTGGCTGGTTTGAGTGCTTTAAGTTTTTCGAGCATCTTACCTTTTACGTTTTCATAAATACTTTTATGAATATAAATTCTTGATCCACATAAACAGACTTGTCCCTGGTTGGTGAAAGCCGCTCGCATGGCCGTTGAAACTGCTTTTTCAAGTTCAGCATTCTCGGTGATAATAAAAGGATTTTTTCCACCAAGCTCAAGTGAAAACTTTTTCATTTTCTTGCCGCAAGTTTCAGCGATGGTCTTTCCGACACGTGAGCTTCCAGTGAAACTAATGGCCTTAACTTCAGGATGATCAATAATAGCCGATCCAATCTCAGGGCCTAGGCCGTGAAGAATATTTAGTACCCCAGGGGGAAGACCAATTTCACTACAATATTTTGCTAACATGAATGCGGTTGTCGGTGTGAACTCAGATGGTTTTGCTATAACTGTATTACCAGAAATAAGCGCGGGAGCAATCTTCCAAGTAAAAAGGTACAGTGGTAGGTTCCATGGTGAAATACATCCAACAACACCAATGGGGGAGCGTTGAACATAATTTTTAAGCCCCTCTCCGTGAAACTCTTCTTCTTTTTGTTCCATTGCAAAGTTGGCAAAGAACTTTAGATTTTTTGCGCTTCTCGGAATATCTATGTTGGCGCTTGTATGAATTGGTTTTCCCGTATCCCGGGTTTCAAGTAAAGCGAGCTCATCAATATTCTCTTCAATTTTTGTGGATAACTTCAATAAATATGAAGCTCTCTCTTTTGTGGTTAGTGACTTCCATTTTGGATGGGCCAAGCTAGCTGCTTTTACTGAAAGCTCAAGGTCTTCAATGCCTGATTTAGGAACTTTCCCTATTACTTCGTTTGTCGCTGGGTTTATATTATCAATCCAGCTTTTATTTTTAGGTGGAAGAAACCCGCCGTTTATAAAATTCAAAATTTCCACTTTTTACCTTCTTAGTATTGCTCTGACAGGAGATGCATCTAAGCCCTCTAGCTTAAGAGGCAACGCAATTAGTTCGTAAACTCCTTCTGGGACATCGGATAAAACAATGCCTTCAAGTACTCTGATATTACTCTTGTAAAATTCTTGATGCCCTGGGAGATCTTTAGAATCACTAGTATCTACAGATGGAGTATCAATACCGATTAGGATAACCTCTTTCTTTTTGAGAAATTCTATTGTTGCTGGCGATACAGCACAAAAGTTTTCATCCCATTTATTTGGATCCTTATATGTATTTGTTTTAAATAATACACGTCTCGCTTTTATTTCTTGGTTTGAAAAATGTTGAGGCTCAATATGTGAGTTTGTCCCAAGCTTTACTTCGATTACTTGAGCATTTCCTAGGTATGGCTCTAGTGAGACTTGATCAATATCTAAACCTTTAGGGTGGTAATGTGAGGGAGCGTCAGTGTGAGCACCGATATGAGGTGTCGTTGTAAAGGATGAAAGTTTTAGGTTGTGACCTTTAGGAAAAGACATTGAGATATTTTGAGTAAATGGTTGGTCTCCTGGAAAAACCGCGGTGCGAGAAGATATTAACGGCGATATATCCCAAATTTCCATTTATGCTCCTTAATTTCTGTTGATCATTTCTTGAAAAAAATTATCAAAAAACCTATGATTCACCAAAGAATAATTCAGTAAAAAAGGTCCTTTTATGAGTAATTACGCCCAAATCTTACATGAAGCCAGGTTGTCAGCAAAACCAGTTGAGCAATTAACAGCATCTGGCGCAGACATATCAAGGTCACAAGCATATGAAATTCAAGAGAGTGGAGTAATTCTTAGAGAGTCTGATGGAGAAAAAGTTATTGGCTATAAAATGGGACTTACTTCAGAGGCAAAAAGAAAACAGATGGATTTAGATGCTCCTTTGTATGGTGTTCTAACGGATAAAATGGAAATCACAAATAATGGGTCTTATTCAATGACCGGAAAAATTCATCCAAAAGCGGAGCCAGAGGTGGCATTTATCTTCAAAAAAGAGCTTGATGACTCCATGACTTATCAAGAAATTTTTGAGGCAATTAAGTGGGCTGCTCCAGCTATTGAAATACTTGATTCTCGCTACAAGCAATTTAAATATTTTAGTATGGAAGATGTAATCTCGGATAACTCGTCTTCTTCATATTTCATTATTGGGGATAAGTTCTCTGTGGATTCTAAAGAAGACTATTTCGATAAAAAACTAAAATTTTTCGTCAATGGCAATGTAGTACATGAAGGCAATAGTAATGCGATTAGTGATGATCCTCTTAACTCAATTATTGAGTTAACGAGATTAATGAGTGCTCGTGGAAAAAAAGTTCCAGCTGACACGATTATCTTAGCGGGAGCGGCGACAGCAGCTGTGGCGCTTGAAGAAGGAATGAGAATTAGTTTGGAAGTCGAAGGAATGAACAAAGTAGAATTTAAGGTAGAGGCGTAAGATGTTTAGTAGTAATGATTTAACATTAGAGGCAGCAAAAAAGTTTGACCGTGAAGACAAGCTCAAAGATTTCAGAGAAAAGTTTAATTTTCCAAAAGATGAAAATGGAAAAGAGCTTTTGTATTTCACAGGTCATAGCCTTGGATTGATGCCAAAGCAAACTCAGGATTATCTTGATCACGAGTTAAACGCTTGGGCGAACTTAGGGGTTGAAGGGCACTTTAAAGGGAAATTTCCTTGGATGCCTTACCATGAATTTCTAACAGAAAAAATGGCGACAATTGTTGGTGGTAAGCCAAGTGAAGTTGTTGTGATGAACTCTCTGACAGTTAATCTTCATTTAATGCTGACATCTTTTTATCGTCCGACTAAAGAGCGATTTAAAATACTTATTGAAAATAATACCTTTCCTAGTGATAAATATGCGGTAGATTCACAAGCACGTTTTCATGGTCATGATCCAAGTGAAGCGATTGTTCAATTTGATCCACAGTCTCATGATATGGTGGTTAGTGATGAGGAAATTGAAAAAACAATTTTAGAAAATAAAGATAGTCTTGCTTTGATTATGCTTGGAAATGTTAATTATCTTTCTGGGCAGAGATTTAATTTTGAGAAAATTGTAAAGCTTGCTCATGACAATAATATTATGGTCGGTTTTAATCTCGCTCATGGTGCAGGAAATATTGAGCTGAAACTTCATGATTGGAATGTTGATTTCGCTGTTTGGTGCTCTTATAAATATTTAAACTCAGGGCCGGGTGGAATTGCTGGGTGCTTTGTCCATGAAGACCATGGCCATGATGCCAATATCCCTCGATTTGAAGGTTGGTGGGGCCACAAAAAAGAGTCACGTTTTAAAATGCCACCGACTTTTGAGCCGATCGGAGGTGCGGAAACTTGGCAATTAAGTAACCCGCCAATTTTCCAACTTGCAAGTCTTCGCTCAAGCCTTGATCTTTTTTCCGAAGCAGGTATTTCGAACCTTCAAGAAAAAAGTCGTCACTTAACTAGCTACTTTAAATTTTTAATAAATCAAAAGTGCAAGGGGCGATTTCAAGTAATGACTCCCGAAGATTGTGGGGCGATGATTTGTGTTAACACCGGAGAGCATGGCAAGAATCTCGTTGATGACTTCATGAATAAAGGAGTTATTGCTGACTTCAGAGAACCAAATATATTAAGAGCGGCGCCGGTATCTATGTATAACTCATATGAGGATGTGTATCGGTTTGTTGAGATAATGGAGAAACATTAACTTACGGAAAGTTTTTAATGATTAGAAAAACGAAAAAAGTTACGATTAATGGAGCAGGGCTTATTGGCCCTTATTTAGGTATTTTATTACGTCGAAGGGGGTTCGATGTTGAAGTGCTGGAAAAACGATCTGATATTCGAAAAATAACAGCAGAAGTGGGTAGATCAATTAATCTCGTTTTAACTAGCCGTGGTATCAACGCGCTCAAAAAAATTAATAGGTGGGAAGAGGTAAAAAAAATAACTATGCCTGTTAGCGGCAGGATGATGCACTCAACCTCTGGAGAGTTGACCTACCAACCATACGGTGGTGAAGGAGACGTTAACTATTCAATCAGCAGGACAGAGCTTAATCGTTTCATGATTAGTGAGGCTGAAAAACTTGGTGTTAAATTTTTGTTCTCTACTGACGTTAAACAAATTGATGAAACCAAAAACCTACTCATTTTAAAAAATGAAAAGGGGGAAGAAGTCTCTCATGAGTTTGAGGTATTGATTGGAGCCGATGGTGCTGGATCTGTCGTTCGAAAAAAAATTCTTAAATTGCAAAATGTTGAAGATAAGGTTGAATGGCTTGGTGTTTCTTATAAAGAGCTTTTTATGCCAACTAATGCAGATGGCTCTGAACAAATTGATAAAGAGTCACTACATATATGGCCGAGAGGGAAGCATATGCTGATGGCCCTTCCAAACTTGGATAGCTCTTTTACGATGACTTTATATCTACCGGAAAAAGATTCTGAAGTTAATTTTGATCAATTAAAAACACCAGAAAGTGTAGAGGAGTACTTTAAGACGTATCATCCAGACTCAATCCCACTAATGCCAAATTACTTGGAGGATTTTGGGCAAAATAAAACCAGTAAACTTGGAACAGTTAGATGCTCCTCTTGGAGTCACAATGGAAAAATGGGCATAATCGGAGATGCTGCCCACGCGATTGTTCCATTCTTTGGGCAAGGAACAAACTCTGGTCTTGAGGGGTGTGTCGTATTTGATGAAATTTTTGATCGGTACGATAGCTGGAATGATTTATTCAACGGTTTTTTTGACTCTTACAAGTCCAATGCCGACGCAATCGCGAAGATGGCCGAAGAAAATTATATTGAAATGAGTGAAAAAGTTGGGGATGAAAAATTTCTTCTTCGAAAAAGGTTAGAGTCATTCCTTCATGAAAAATTTCCAAAAAAGTTTTTAAATAGATATATGATGGTGACCTATTCAAATATTCCTTATTCACTTGTTTATAAGATTGGAATGAAGCAAACAGAATTTTTAAATTCGCTTAAAATTGATAAAACTTCAGACTTTGAAAAAATAGACTTAAAGACAGTGGAGTCTTTTTTGGATCAAGAAATTTTACCTCTAATTAAAGTTTAAAAAGTCTTTTAAGTTCGGCGTCGGGAGCTTTCTCACCACAACGGTAATCCATAACTTTCCTTCTTGTTTTATTGGTGTAGTAGTGCAAGTGAATAAGACACCCAAATGTGTCGCTTATTTCCATCTTTGAAATGATAAAATCTTTTTTCAGCTTAGGGATAATTACGTGGTTATTGGTAGCATTGTGCCTGCTGTAAATTAGTTGGAAGCCCTTATCTTTAAGTATTTCAATATTCGCTTCCAAAAGTGCGGAGTAAATTCCTTTGCGTCTATAATTTGGTAAGACTGCAGAGTTGCACATGTAATATATTGAAGGAGTTTCTTGCCAGCCAAAACTCCAGCCTACAAATTCCCTTTTTTTATCGAATACAGCTAAATTCAAAGTGAAAGGGTTATCAAAGCAAGTCCTTGTAAGCTCTTTGATTTTTTGGCTTTCAGCATCACTTAGGTAGTCTTGATATTGCAAAGAATGGTCATCGGAGAAAATATCTGAGCTATGTTTTTCAAATAGTGGGAAAAACTCCTCTCTATTCAAGGATTTTATCGTGAAGTGATTATCTTTAATTTGTATTTTTTTATTCATAAGCATTAGTATCCTGAAAAGTGAAAGCTTAATTTCTTTTTTAATTCTTTCGGCAACATAGGTAGGGCTGACTTTGGAATTAAGAACGTTGAGAGGTTATTAAAATCTTCGAAAATTTTGTTCCTATCTGCTGTCGCTTTCAAATATTTATGCCCGGAGGATCCGCCAGTGCCAATTTTAGTTCCAAGCATCCTTTTTGCTAATTGAGCGTGCCGGTGCCTCCATGTTGTAAAGTTTGAATCAAGAGTCATTAATCCATTTAATAATCTAAACGGCTGGTTAAATATTGGTTCATGTCGGTAAAGTAATATGAAGAGAGCTGCTTGAGTTGCCTTGTGGGACAGTCTTTTTTTACCTTCTTCAATACTTTTGTTGTGGATTTCTTCATTTAGTAAAGCCTCAAAAGTTTTTCCTGTTATGGCCAGGTTTGCGAGCTGAGCTTCTTTTTGAGCGCTATCAAGTGTTTCATTTTCTTCAATAATTTTCTTATCTTTTTCTAGCATTTTTTCAATGGAGAGTTTGTAAGATGTCCAGAAGTCAAACTCGTCATTATTTAAAAATGGTGTTCTCTCTAGCCACTTTTCAACCAATTTAAACAGTGAATCTTGTGTCATCACCTTTTTAAGGTTCGCCTGGTCTTTATCGTTTAACCTTCCCATGAAATTGTACTGTTTCATATCAGGTCTCTGTCCTTCGTTTATTCCTAGGCCAATTTCAATTTCTCTAAACTGAACACTTTGGAAGCCACTAGCCGGTATGAGAAGGTCGCGAAACTCTAAAAAATCCATAGGTGTCATCGTCTCAAGAACGTCAATTTGTGACAGAAGCAACCCTTGTATTTTATGTATTCTCTCTAGCTTCAGTGTGCACTCAGACAGCTCCTCATCCAAGACTTGCTCTTGGCTGAAGTTGTTTTTTATAAACTTAAGGTCATGAAGTATTTGCTTGAACCAGAGCTCGTAGGCTTGGTGAACAATAATAAAAAGCATTTCTTCATGTGCCTCATTCCCCTGTTCTTTTGATTTTGGGCTTTGAGCGTTTAGTAAGGCATTCAGTTTTAGATAGTCATGGTAGTAAGTAGGTTGTTGATTTTTGAACATTTCTTGGTCGTCCTGCTAGAATAAAATTTTGTGTAGAATATATAGTATAGATGACACAATCTTGTCGAAGCGAGGTAGGCTAGGTATAAGCCTTTAAAAATCAAAACTTTGATAACTTGAAAAAAAGAAACTCTAAATGTTCAAAGATCTTATCAATCTGACCAAACCAAGACTTGCCATGCTAAACGTTATCGCGGCTGGCTTTGGCTATGCTCTCTCAGTAGAGAACATTGTTTGGGTAAAGTTTTATGAAGCGATGCTTTATACAAGTTTTGTCATTTGCGGTGCAGGCGCTTTAAATTGCCTAATGGAGATTGATCTCGACAAAAAGATGAAAAGGACTTCTTCCAGGCCACTACCGTCTGGTAGATTGAGTAAAAAGTCTGCATTAATCTTTGGTTCAACTTTAATTTTTGTCGGGTCCCTGGGGTTATTGCTCAGAGTTAATATTTTAACAGGCTTAATTTCTTTAAGTTCCGCTATTTTTTATCTCGTATTTTACACACCGATGAAGATGAGGTCTCCTTACGCTGTGTTTGTGGGCGCTATTCCAGGTGCTCTACCTCCTGTAATCGGGTATGCTGCAGGTGTTGCACAACTTGACTCAATGGCTTTGGTCCTATTTGTATTTTTGTTCTCTTGGCAAATTCCACATTTTCTTGCGATTTCGATTTATAGCAGAAAAGACTATGAGAATGCAGGAGTGGTAGTCTACCCGAACATTACATCAATGAGACATACCCTAAACATTATGAGCTTCTTCACATCTCTGACAATGGTCTCTTCTTTTATGCCTGTTTTTCTGGGTAAATCAGGAGATGTTTATGGGGTGGTTAGTATTTTACTAGGTTTAGGTTTTCAAATAACTTGTACAAAAGCTTATCAAGCCATTGGAGACATAAGTGCTGAGAATAAGGCTGCAAAGAGGTGCTTCTTTGCGTCAATTCTTTATCTACCTTTGCTGCTAAGCTCAATGTTTATTTTATGATACTTTTAATGTAAAAGGCTTAAATATTCATCTATTTAGGACATATTAAATTAACATTTAGGAAATTTTTTATGATTTTTTTTGATTCAGCCCACGCGGCGACAACAAACATCAAGCTTCCACAAGATATGGGAATGTGGGATAGAATACAGGCTCCCGTGGATATTTCTGCTAATGGTCATGAGATAATGGGACTGTTTAACTATACCACTGGAATGGTTATCTTCTTTTTTACTCTCGTATGTATTGGCTTATTTGGTTTTAGTTATTTCTATTCAGAAAAGAGAAATAAGAAGCCTTATTACACTTATGGGAACAAGAAAAATCATAAATATGTTGGTTTATTCTTTGGTTTAGCTGTTTTTGTTCTTATTGACATGGCCATAACTGTTCAATCAAATAATGATTTAGTTAAGATATTTTTTAACTTCCCCAAGGGTAAAGATGTTGTGCGTGTTCAAATAATGGGACAACAGTGGCTTTGGAAGTTTAGATACCCCGGCGCAGATAACGTATTTAACACAGATGATGATATCGTTACGATCAATGACCTAAGGCTTCCGATAGATAAAAAAGTAGTCGTCCAAATGACATCGAAAGACGTTATTCATTCTTTTTACCTTCCAAATGTGCATCAAAAGAGAGATGCGATGCCGGGTAGGCTTTCAAGAATGTGGTTTGAGCTCAAAAAAACTGGAGAGTATGACATTGCATGTGCAGAAATGTGTGGAACTCACCATTACATAATGAAAGCGAAGCTTACAGTTTACACTCAGGACGAGTACTCAAAATGGTTGAATAGAGCGAACAATATTGCACTAGCTGAAAATGACCCTGAGGACCTCGATAGATACTGGGGTTGGAAGTGGGAAGAATAAGGAATTTGGAGATTTAACTTATGGCATTTTATGAACAACATATACACGCAAAACCAAAGACTTTTTTGAGCAAGTATGTTTTTTCCTTTGATCACAAAGTAATTGGTAAGCAGTTCCTTTGGTACGGAATATTTTTTCTTGGTGTTGGCGGAATTATGGCTTTGATGATCCGCTGGGCTCTAGCATTTCCAGGCGTTCCTTTCCCTGTCTTTGGCCAGTTCTTGTTTCCTGAAACAGGAGGAGTGATACCTCCGGATACATATGCTTCTTTATTCACGCTTCATGGAACCATCATGATTTTCTATGCGATCACTCCTATTTTGATTGGTTGCTTTGGGAACTTTTGTATTCCTTTGATGATTGGTGCTCGAGATATGGCTTTTCCCTCGGCAAATATGCTTTCATTTTGGATAGCAGTAGTTGCTGGGGCTATTTTATTAGCATCCCTATTTACTCCTCTTGGTGGAGCTGCAGGTGGTTGGACGAGTTACCCGACTCTATCTACCCTTATTGGTTCCCCCGGTATTGGGCAGACACTTTGGACGCTTTCTATATTTGTTCTTGGTGTTTCATCTACAATGGGTGCAATTAACTACATAACTACTGTAATTACTCTTAGAGCACCAGGGATGGGGTATTTTGATATGCCACTTACCGTTTGGGGTCTTTGGCTTACAGCAATCCTAAACGCGATCTTCCTTCCTGTTTTAGGTGCTGGTTGTTTATTATTATTATTCGATAGAGTTTTTGGAACTCATTTCTTTCTTGCCGGTGCAGCTGCTACTTCAGGCACAGGTGACCCAATTCTTTTTCAACACGTATTTTGGATTTTTGGGCACCCAGAGGTTTACATTCTAATTTTGCCTGCTTGGGGTATTGTTTCTGACTTATTGTCATTCTTTTCAAGAAAGCCAGCTTTCGGTGCAAAAGCGACTGCTCTTTCAATGACAGCGATCACAATTCTTTCGACTCTTGTTTATGGACATCACATGTTTACAACTTCAATGAGTCCACTTCTAACTCAAACCTTTATGACATTGACGATGACAATCTCAATTCCTTCAACGGTCTTTTTCTTTAACTGGTTAGGGACTATTTGGAGAGGGTCAATTAGATTTCAATCACCAATGTTGTTTTCTCTTGGGGTTGTATTCGTATTCGGATTAGGTGGTCTCACAGGTCTTCACCTTGGAACAGTAACAACTGACCTATATCTTCATGATACATACTTCGTCGTAGGACACTTTCATTACACAATGGCCGCTTCAGTGCTTCTCGGAGGATTCGCTGGAATCTATTTCTGGATGCCAAAGATGTTTGGTGTGATGATGAATGAGACTCTTGCCAAAGTACACTTTTGGATCACTATGCTTGGCTTAAATGGTGTCTTCTTTGGAATGTTAATTCTTGGATATGGTGGAATGCATAGAAGACTGTATAATCCATTCTGGTATGAGTTTCTACAAAAACTTATTCCAATCAATACTTTCGTGACGTGGTCTGCAATCTTAATGGGCTTTGCGCAATTCTTTTTCCTTTGGAACTTTGTTCATGCACTAATCAAAGGGAAAAAAGCCGAAGACAACCCATGGGAAGTAGGGACTTTGGAGTGGACTATCCCTTCTCCTGCACCCCACTACAACTTTGATGAGATTCCAGTTGTTAAGTGTGGCCCCCACGAGCTAGGAAACCCTGCTCTTGGTGAAGATAAAGACTTTCAATACCAGACTGAGGAGCTAGCTAAAGCTTAAGTTTATGAATGAGTTAACTGAAAACAAAACTTTAGAAGCACAGTCATCAATAACGATGACAATACTTCTCGTTTCTTTTTCAATGCTCTTTGGAACCTTATTTTTAGGATACTTAATTTTTAGGGCAAGGTCTGCCCAATGGCCTCCAATGGGAGTCACTATTCCTGGTTTATTTGCTCCATCTCTTAGTACTGGGATTATTGCTCTAAGTAGTTTGACTTATTTTTTAATGGAATCTAGCTTTAAAAAGTTAAATGAAAAAAGAAAAACATACTTCTTCTTAACAGAGCTTCTAATATTGGGTTTTGCTCTATCTCAATTTAACCTCTGGAGTGAATTATCCAAAGTAGGGATTAACTCTGACTCTGGAATTTTAGGTTCAATGATCTATGGGTTTACATGGATTCATGCCGGTCATATTCTTGTCGGCTTTTTACTTGTTTCCTCTTTGTATAAAACTATCTTCGCAGAGAAGATAAGCTTTAAAGGTTTGTTAAAAGTAAAAAATTACGGATTGATCTGGCACTTTTTAGGGATTATTTGGGTTTTATTATATTTAATGTTGTTCATTTTTTAATTGAAGGGAAATTAAATGAAATTTTTAGTTTTTATCTTGATCATGCTCAGCTTCGTTGCTTGTAAAGAAAGTGAGTTTAAAACAGGTAGATATTTTGCTGGCGGTGTATATGCTCCTGCAGAAAAACTGAACTTAGGTAAGTCTGTTTACACTGAATACTGCATGGCCTGTCACGGTGTTGAGGGTGATGGCAATGGTGTGGCTGCCAAAGGACTTATTCCCCCTCCAAGAAACTTTAAAAAAGGTATTTATAAATTTGGGAAAGTTATTGCGGGTGAGCTACCGCACGACATGCATATGGTTCACATAATTCAAAATGGTTTAAACGGATCTGCCATGTTTCCATGGGATATTTCTGATGACCAAGCAGATGCAGTTTGGCAATACATTAAGACTTTCTCTCCTGAAACATGGGATGGAAAAGATAAAGCACTTGGTGAAGAGTTATTTGCAAAAAATGATCCTTTCGGATTAGCGAGAAAGTCTTATGCAATTGAAAAGGGCAAAGAGGTTTATCACGTGACAGCTCAATGTCAGTCCTGTCATAGAGCATATGTTCCAAAGCAAGAGCTGTCAGATATTACATACAAACTAGAGGGAGAAAGGATTGCATCAGATGAATTCGATGAGGATCTTTATAAAGTAAAACTTCAAGATTCAGATCACGACTACAGGACTTTGCCACCAGATTTTACATGGCATTGGGTGCGGTCTGCAAGTACTGTTCAAGATATTTACGTAAGACTTTTGTCAGGTGTTAACGGATCTGGGATGCCTTCATGGAAAGATACAATTACAGATGAGGAAATTTGGGCAGTTAGCTATTATGTTAAGAGCTTAATGGAGCTTAAGGACTCTCAAGAGAGAGAAGTATTCATGAAAAAAATTGAAACTAAAAATAAGGTTTTTGAAGCAAATGGTTACAGAGATTAAGAAAACATTTCTCCATAGCATAGTTACAAGCAAGCTTTTTTGGGTAGCGTTTATCCTTTTTGGTTTTTCCTTTCCTATTTTAAGAGTTCTCACGAGAGAGCTTCCAAAGCCTCTACCTACTTACGGGGTAATTCCTAGTTTTGAGTTAGTTACAGAAGATAACCTTAAGTTTAAGGATTCCGACTTGTTAGGCAAGGTCACTATATCTCAATTTATATTTTTAAATTGTCCTACTGTTTGTAAAGCCAGCCTCAAGAATATGAAGAAGGTTCAAAAACGAGTCAGAGGTTTAGGTAATAAAATAGCATTGCTGTCTTTTTCTGTTGACCCCGAAAATGACACTCCAAAAGACCTGTTCAAAAGAGCAAGAGAGCTAAAAGCCAATCCATTTATTTGGAAGTTTATCACAGGTAAAAAAAACTCTGTAGAGGATCTATTGGTTAAAGGGTTCAAAGTTCCTATGGGTGATAAATCATATTCAAAAAATGTTTATGATATCGCTCATTCTGAAAAATTTGTCCTCTCTGATAAAAGTGGAAATATTAGAGGGTATTATGGAAAAGATAAAAACGAGATAAATAGAATGATGATTGATGTAGGATTATTAGTTAATAATGCATTTAAAAATTAGGAGATTGAAGTGGCAACTGAAGTTAAAAAAAGTCATACAAAAGAATACTTAATAATTTTTGCCGTGCTCGCGTTTTTAACAGTTTTAGAGCTATTTGTTCCAGAATTAAAAATTGCTTACTCACATAAAGCGATTTCCTTAACATTATTGGCTTTAGCAAAAGCATTTTGTGTCGCTTATTTTTATATGCACTTAAACGAAGAGACCCGGTGGCTTAAATTTATCGCAGCAATACCAATAGCAGCGTTTGTTTATTTCATCGTAGTTGTTCTAGAGTCTATATACCGTTAAGAGTTGTTGGAGGAGTAATATGAAAGCTAAAGAATCGAGTATAATTGTAAAATCATCTGAACGAATTGAAAAAGATCAGCTAATGGCACCTACTTGGTTTGTTCTAGTGCCGGTATTGATATTATCATTAATCGTTTTGAAAAAGTTCATATATATCACTGACGAAAAGAGAGATGATCAGTAGGGAAAAATCATTATTTTTTACTCAAGAAGCCGACTTAAAAGTCGGCTTTTTTTTTGTCTTAAAAAGCCATATTTTTCGATGAGAAATTAAAATTAGGAAAAAAATAAAAAAACTTAAAAATAGTGTTGACATAAAAACCGGGTTCCATTAGATTCTGCCTCACCTTGAACGACGAACTAATGAACATTCAATAGTTTCCGAGTTAACTGGGGGTGTAGCTCAGTTGGGAGAGCACTTGATTTGCATTCAAGGGGTCGCAGGTTCGATTCCTGTCATCTCCAC
>MDTG01074744.1_pt1 | contig 50020 bp, 42 predicted proteins | sample 811421 | NCBI WGS metagenome assembly MDTG01 (sample SAMN05326645, study PRJNA326480) | marine metagenome | isolation source: seawater | place: Pacific Ocean: South East | collected 2011 | reverse complement strand
CGGGTCTCGTCGACGCTGAAGGCGGCCTTGCCGGCGTAGATCACCCCCTCGTCGCCACCGGCGCAGGAAACGGTGATCTCCTGCCCGTGGTGCAGCAGGTGGGTGGCATTGCCGGTGCCGACGATGGCCGGCACGCCCAGCTCGCGGCTGATGATCGCCGCATGCGAGGTACGTCCGCCGTGGTCGGTGACGATGGCCGCCGCGCGCTTCATGATCGGCACCCAGTCGGGGTCGGTGGTCGGGGTCACGAGGATCGCGCCGTCGACGAACCGGTCGATCTCTGAGGCGTGTTCGATCAGGCAGACCTCGCCGGTGGCCACCGCGCCGCCGACGCTGAGCCCGGTGAGCAGCCGTTCGCCGGTGGCGCCCAGCCGGTAGCTGCGGAAGGCGCCCGCGTTGCGCCGGGACTGCACCGTCTCGGGCCGGGCCTGCACGATGTAGATCGCGCCGGTCTCGCCGTCGCGCGCCCATTCCATGTCCATCGGCTGGCCGTAATGCTCCTCGATCACCACCGCGCTACGGGCGAGATCGAGGATCTCGTCGTCGGACAGCACGAAGCGGGCGCGCTCGGCCTTCGAGGTCGGCACGTTGCGGGTGGGCGTCTCGGGGGTGCTGCCATGGATCATCTTGACCGCCTTGGCGCCGAGCCCCTTGTGCAGGATCGGTACGCAGCCGGGGCGTTCGAGAAAGGGCTTGTAGACCTGGTATTCGTCCGGGCTCACCGCGCCCTGCACCACGTTCTCGCCCAGCCCCCAGGCAGCGTTGATGAGCACGATCCGGTCGAAGCCGCTTTCGGTGTCGAGCGAGAACATCACCCCGGCGCCACCGGTGTCGGCCCGGACCATGAGCTGCACGCCGATCGACAACGCGATCTCGAGGTGGTCGAACCCCTTGAGCCGCCGGTAGGTGATGGCCCGGTCGGTAAAGAGCGAGGCATAGCAGTGCCGGCAGGCGGCAAGCAGCGCGTCCTCGCCGCGGATGTTGAGGAACGTCTCCTGCTGGCCGGCGAAGCTGGCATCGGGCAGATCCTCGGCGGTGGCCGAGGAGCGCACGGCGACGGCGGGCTCATCCTGCCCGGCACGTGTTCCGAGTGTGCGGTAGGCCGCGCGGATGGCGGTCTCGATCTCCGGCGGCCAGTGCCCGGTGGCGATGTCGGCGCGGATCGCGCGTCCGACCTCGGCCAGCGTGCCGCGACCGTCCTCGAGCGCCGCGAGCCGCTCGGCCAGCCGGTCCTGCAGGTTGTTGGCGGAGATGAAGCGGCGGTAGGCCCCTGCGGTGGTGGCGAAGCCGGGAGGCACGCGGATGCCCTTGTCGCCCAGCGTCCGCACCATTTCGCCGAGCGAGGCATTCTTGCCGCCCACGCGGGGCACGTCCTCTCGCGACAGGGTCTCGAACCAGACGAGATCCTCGCGGTCGTCCTGCGGCTGCATGTCCATGGCTCCCTCCTCCCGGCGGTGGAGCGAGTCTAGGGCGCGACCGGACCCGTTGCGTTGATGATGGTCAAGAGCGCTTCAGCGCGGCTGCGGCTCGCGCGGCGTGATCTCTTCGGTGGGGAAGTCGTAGAACGTCCAGCCGTCGGTGCCCTCGGGCAGCCAGTAAACTGTCTCGTAGCCCAGTCCGAGCGCACGTTTGGCGGCGTTCCAGCTCATCCAGCAATCCTGCAGGCAGAAGAACAGCACCGGCTGGCCCATGTCGCCGCCGGTGGCCTCGGCCAGACCGTCACGGAAGTAGGCCTCGGCGACATCGGCAAGCGCGCCGTAGCCGGTGTTGGGCAGCCACATGGCGCCGGGAATGCTGTCGCGCGGCTGCTCGTGCCAGATCGTGCCCTCGGGCAGCTTCGCGGGCTTCGGAGGGCGCGGCAGCACGTCGATGAACACGGTCTCGCCGGCCTCCCAAAGCGCGTGCGCCTCTTCCGGGCCGACGACCGTGCCCCCCGGCAGCTCCGAGGGCACCGGCGCCCGGTAATGGTCCATCCGGTAGCCGTCAGGCACCGCCACCTCGGCCAGCGCGAGCGCGGGCAGAAGCGCCACCGCGACCGCCAGCGCCCGGATCACTGGGTGACCTCGAGCATGCCATCCCCCATGTCGGTGACCAGCGGCACACCGGCCTCGGTGAGGATCGCGTTGATCTCGTCCTGGTTGCGGCGGATCAGCGAGTTGAGCTTGCGCTCCCAGACCTTCTCGCCCTGCCGCACGCCCATGGTGATGCGGTAGAAGAGCTTGGGAAAGCCTTCCTCCTTCAGCAGCGGCACGACCTTCATGTCGGTGCCGCGCCGCTTGACCAGCGGGCCGGCGATCGGCCCCCACATCACGGCGGCGTCTATGGTGCCGGCCTCGAGATCGTCGAGCATGTCGACCGACGGGCTTTCATGGCGACGATCGACCACGAGGTGATAGGGCTTGGCGCGCCCGATCAGGCCGTTCTTGGCCATGTGGTTCGCCGGCGGCGAACCCGCGATGATGCCGATGGCGCGGCCCTGCAGCTTCGGATCGGCAAGGCTTTCCACCTCAGCCAGCGGGCCGTCCGAGGGCACCACCAGAACGAAGGCCGAGGTCATGTAGTGGTTAGTGTTCTGCACCAGCTCGTGGCCCTGCGCGTAGCCCATCACCACGTCGCATTTGCCTGCCTTCAGCGTGTTGCGGATGAAGCCCGTCGCCATGGGATACCAGGTGTAGCTCACCGGCAGGTCGAGCTTCGCGGCGAAGAGCTCGGCGAGCCTGTTCTCGTAGCCCGAGCCGTCCTCCACGGACATCGGATCGTTGGCCGGATCGGCGCAAACCCTGAACGCTGTCCGGGAAACAAGGTCAGAGGTCTGCGCCGCGCCCGGTCCTGCGTGGGAGACGAGCAGGACCGCCAGCGCCGCCGCCATCAGGCGGCGCATGTCACGAGCCCATGCAGGCATCTTCCATCTCTGCGAAGGTGTCACTCTTGGGCTCCTTCTTGGCCGGGCGGCCGCGCGCGATCGCGCCGGACCCGTGCGCCTTGAGGTAGGTGTAGATGTCGTCGAGGTAGCACATCACGTTGGGATTGGTGCCGAACGCGGGCATCACGGAATTCTCGGAGGCGCCGACCTTCTGGCGGCCGTTCACCACCACGTCGACGAAATCGTAGTAATCCATGTCGAGCGCGGAGTTCTTCAGCGCCGGGGCATAGGTGGATCCCTCGCCGTCCGGGCCGTGGCAGACGTGGCACTCGGCGTGGTAGCGGCGGAACCCCGAGAAGGTCGGCCAGTCGACGGTGCCGTCTTCCTTCACGTTGAAGGTCGGAATGCCGTCCTCGGTGTAGTACCGCCCGCCTTCCTCGTAGCCGACCGCGATGTTCGGGTCATCCATCGAGACATTGTCCGCCGCGAAGGCGCTGGAGGCCGAAAGGATGCCGGCGGCGGCCGCAAGGGGGGTAAGGTGTCGGATCATTGTCAGCTATCCTGAAACTCTGGGAAAGGTGGACCGGCAGGGTCACGGAGTCCTGCCGGCCCGGTTGATGGCTGCGGATCAGTCGGGAAGGGCGAAGACCGTCAGCTGGCCACCAAGCGCGGTGTAGTCGGACAGGGCGGAGTAGCCGCCGACCGCCCCGAGACCGTCGTTCGGGTTGGTGAGACCGGCCGCGAGACCGATGCCGGCCCAGCCGCCGACGCCCGAGAGGATGCCGACATACTGCTTGCCGTCATGCTCGTAGGTCATCACGTTGCCGATGATGCCCGAGGGGGTCTTGAAGCGGTAGAGCTCGTCGCCCGTCTCCGAGTCCACGGCCTTGAGGTAGCCCTCGAGCGTGCCGTAGAAGACCACATCACCCGCGGTGGCAAGCGCGCCGGACCAGACCGAGAACTGCTCGGGGATCGACCACTTGATCTCGCCGTTGATGTTGTCCCAGGCGATGAAGTTGCCCATGCCGCCATGGCTGTCGGGCGCCGGATACATCGCCAGCGTCGCACCCACGTAGGGCTGACCGGCGGTGTAGCTCACCCGGAACGGCTCGTAGTCCATGCAGACGTGGTTGGTCGGCACGTAGAAGAGCTCGGTCTTGGGCGAGTAGGACGCGGGCTGCTGGTCCTTGGTGCCAAGCGCCGCCGGGCAGATGCCGGTCGAGTTCACGTCTTCGCCGTTCTGCTCGGTCGAATACTCGGCAACGACCTGCGGACGCCCGTAGGTGTCCGATTCCGGGTCCATGTCGACGCCGCTGGTCCAGTTCACCGCCGGGTCGTATTTCTCGGCCGAGATGAGTTCGCCCGAGATCCGGTCCATGGTGTAGGCGATGCCGTTCCGGTCGAAGTGGGTCAGCAGCTTGCGCTCCTCGCCGTCGATCTCCTGGTCGGTAAGGATCACCTCGTTGACGCCGTCGTAGTCCCATTCGTCGTGGGGCGTCATCTGGTAGACCCATTTCGCCATGCCATCGTCGGGATCGCGGGCCATCAGGGTCATCGACCAGCGGTTGTCACCGGGGCGCTGCGACGGGTTCCAGGTCGAGGGGTTGCCGGTGCCGTAGTAGATCAGGTCGGCCTCGGGATCATAGGAATACCAGCCCCAGGTGGTGCCGCCGCCGATCATCCACTGGTCGCCTTCCCAGGTGTTGGTGCCCGAGTTCTCGCCCACCGGCTCGCCGAGATGCGTGGTGTTCTCGGGGTCCATCAGGATGTCTTCGTCGGGACCCATGGAATAGGCGCGCCACTCCTGCTCGCCGGTTTCCATGTTGTAGGCCGTGACATGGCCACGGACGCCGAATTCGCCGCCCGAGATACCGACGATCACCTTGTCCTTGACCGGCATCACGGTCGCGGTGTTGGTCTCGCCCTTGGAGGGGTCGCCGTTCACCGCTTCCCACATCACCTCGCCGGTCTCCGCGTCGAGCGCGACGACCTTGGTGTCGGCCTGGTGCAGGAAGACCTTGCCGTCGGCATAGGCGACGCCACGGTTCACCGTGTCGCAGCACATCACCGGGATCACGTTGGGATCCTGCTTCGGCTCGTACTTCCACTTGATCTTGCCCTGCTCGTTCAGGTCGAGCGCGTAGACGATGTTCGGGAACGGCGTGTGCACGAACATCGTGTCGCCCACCACGAGCGGCGAACCCTCGTGACCGCGCAGCACGCCGGTCGAGAACGTCCACGCGACCTGCAGGTCGCCCACGTTTTCCTTGTTGATGGAATCGAGTTCCGAATAACGCTGGTTCGCGTAATCGCCGGTCTGGATCGCCCATTGCGAGGGATTGTCCATCTGCGACATCAGGTCGTCATTCGCCAACGCCATGGATGCGGCACAAAGCGCCACCCCCGACGTCATCAGAAACGTCAGCTTCTTCATTTCCTACTCCCTTGGGTAAAACGGCGGTGCGCCCGCCTGTTTGCCCTCCATGACCCGCGGCTCCTCAGTCGCGACATCGCTTCGGGCGATCCGGAAACGGCACCTCGGTTCCTCCCGCCGTTTCCGGAAATCCGTATCTCCTAGGTCAGTCTCTCCCTTTCCTGTCCTGTCTGTCGGTGCATCCGTTCGAGTTCAGATCACTCGTTGAAGGTCGCCAGGTAGGCGATCACGTCAGCGCGCTCGTCTTCCTTGCGCAGACCGGCAAAGGACATCTTGGTGCCCTTGGCATAGTCGCGCGGCTTCTCGAGGAACGCCGCGAGTTCTTCCGGAGTCCAGTCGCCCTTTTCCTCGGCGATGCTGTTGAGCGCGTCGGAATAGTCGAAGTCGGGCTCCCCGGCGATGCCGCGGGTGAACAGGTTGTTCAGCTCGGGGCCGACCTTGTTCTTCGCGTCTTCGCCCACTGCATGGCAGGCTGCGCACTTGCGGAACACGCGCTCGCCCTTTTCGGGGTCGCCGCTCATGTCGCCGTGATTGTCGGCAAGGGCCGCGCCCGCCGTCAGGGTCATCATGCACGCCGTCGCTAGCAGTTTCTGGATCATTCTTGTTCTCCTTCCCTTGGGATGACCCGGCTTCACAGAAGCCGGGCCGCGTGCCAGGCGACGTGGTCGCCCGCAAACGTGTTCACGAAGAAATACGAGTGGTCGTACCCCTCCTGCATACGGAACGTAGCGGGTTGACGGCGTTTCGCAATCGCCTCTGCAAGCGCCTCGGGCTTCAGCAGGTCGAGGAACTGGTCGCTTGCCCCCTGGTCGATGAGAATATCATCCTTCCAGCCGTGCTCCTGCAGCAGCAGCGTCGAGTCGTGCGAGGCCCAGCAGCCCTCGTCATCCCCGAGATATGCCGAGAGCTGCTTGCGCCCCCAGTCCGACTGCGTGGGATGCGCGATCGGCGCAAAGGCCGACAGGCTGTCGTACATCTCGGGGTTGCGCATCGCGATGGTCAGCGCGCCGTGGCCGCCCATGGAATGCCCGGTGATGCCGTGCTTCGTGCCGATGCCGTCCATGCCCTCGACGATGCCGCGCAGCTCCTTCGTGATGTAATCGTACATCTGGAAGTGCGGCTTCCACGGATCGCGCTTGGCGTTCACGTAGAACCCCGCGCCCTGCCCGAGATCGTAGGCTTCGTCGTTGGCCACGCCCTCGCCACGCGGCGAGGTGTCGGGAAACACGACCGCAAGGCCGTGTTTCGCCGCGTGTTCCTGGAAGCCGCCCTTGGTCATGGCGTTCTCGTGCGTGCAGGTCAGGCCCGAGAGATACCACAGAACCGGAACGGGCCGCTCCTTGGCCTGCGGCGGCATGTAGACCGCAAAGGTCATGTCGCAGCCGCAGGTCTCGGAGGCGTGGGTGTAGACGCCCTGCGTTCCGCCGAAGCTTCGGTTTTCCGCAACGGTTTCCATCAGTACTCCACCACTGCCCGGATCGACTTGCCTTCGTGCATCAGCTCGAAGCCGTGGTTGATCTCGTCCAGCGTCAGCTTGTGGGTGATCATCGGGTCGATCTCGATCTTGCCGTCCATGTACCACTCGACGAACTTCGGAACGTCGGTGCGGCCCTTGGCGCCACCGAAGGCGGTGCCCTTCCAGACGCGGCCGGTGACCAGCTGGAACGGACGGGTGCTGATTTCCGCGCCCGCCGGAGCCACGCCGATGATGACCGACACGCCCCAGCCGCGATGCGAGCATTCCAGCGCGTCGCGCATCACCTTGACGTTGCCGGTCGCGTCGAACGAGTAGTCCACGCCGCCCATCGGGTCGAAGTCGGTCTTGGTCAGGTTGATGATCTCGGCCTTCACGTCGTCGACCTTGGAGGGGTTCACGAAGTGCGTCATGCCGAACTTGCGTGCCATCTCCTGCTTGTCGTCGTTCAGGTCCACACCGATGATCTTGTCGCAGCCCGCCATGCGCAGGCCCTGGATCACGTTGAGGCCGATGCCGCCAAGGCCGAAGACCGCGGCGGTCGAGCCGATCTCGACGCCGGCGGTGTTGATCACCGCGCCGATGCCGGTGGTGACGCCGCAGCCGATGTAGCAGATCTTGTCGAAGGGCGCGTCGTCGCGGACCTTGGCCAGCGCGATCTCGGGCATCACCGTGTGGTTCGCGAAGGTCGAGCAGCCCATGTAGTGGTAGATCGGGGTGCCATCGAGCATCGAGAATCGCGTGGTGCCGTCGGGCATGAGGCCCTGGCCCTGGGTGTTGCGGATCGCGGTGCAGAGGTTGGTCTTGCCGCTCAGGCAGGACGCGCACTCGCGGCACTCGGGGGTGTAGAGCGGGATCACGTGGTCGCCCGGCTTCAGCGTGGTGACGCCTTCGCCGACTTCCAGCACGACGCCAGCGCCCTCGTGGCCGAGGATCGAGGGAAACAGGCCCTCGGGATCGGCGCCCGAACGGGTGAATTCATCGGTGTGGCAAAGCCCGGTGGCCTTGATCTCGACCAGAACCTCGCCGGCCTTCGGCCCTTCGAGGTTCACTTCCATGATTTCCAAAGGTTTGCCGGCCTCCAAGGCCACGGCTGCACGGGTACGCATGCAGTCTCCCTCCACAGTGGTGTGTTGTCCTTACGCTCTGGGCGCTTGGCTCGAGTATGGGTGCGCGATCGCATACCGAACAATACAGCCAATGGTGGGTATTTCCCGAGATGGACCGCGCGCGCACCCTGTTTCATAGTCGCTTGAGGGAGGGAAGCGTACGATGATTCATAAATGCTATGCACTGTGTGCAGTGCTCATATTCGCTGCAACCACAGCCCCGGCCGCCGATTTCTCGGACCCGACGTGGCCCTGCGTGCAACGAAAGGTCGAGCGCCTCTCGATCGGCCTCATGTGGCCCGAAGCCCTGCCCGAGAGTCCGCCCGAAGACGCGAAGGCCGAGGCCGTGGAAGAACTTGCCGAGACGCTGGCGCTGCGCCGGGTCGATCTCGAGGAGGCCCGCGACAGGGTCCGGGCCTTCGCCGAATCGCATGGCCATGACACCGACCTCATGGGAGCCGTCTTCGCCGAGGTCTTCGACACGCTCGCGTCGCGCCGAACCCGCATCATCGACGGGATCGGGGATTTCTCGCTGGGCCAGATCGCGCTGTCCGAGAAGATCGACGCAGGCCGTGCCGAGATGGACGCCCAGATGGCGAAGGACGACCCCGATTTCGACCGGGTCGACGCGCTCGAGGAGCAGGTCGACTGGGACCAGCGCATCTTCAGCGACCGGCAGCAGACGATCACCTACCTCTGCGAGACACCGACGCTGCTCGAAAAGCGGCTCTACGCGATTTCCCAGATGCTGCAGGAGGCCGGCCAGGGCGGCGGCTGACCCGCTCCCGGCAGGCTGACGTGACCCGGTGCCGCGCGCGGTTCCGATCATCGCATCGCGAGAAAGCCTCACTTTTTCGGGAACCGTATGTGAGGCTCACCTGTTGCACCGGGAGTGGACCGGAAGACAGGGGCGGAACGGCCGGTGCGGCGCAGCTTATTTCTCATCATTCTCGCGGTGCTCTCCGGCTGTGCGGGGCGACACAACTGGCTGGCCTCGGCAGGCGAAGAGGCCCACCGGGTCGAAGAGCTCTTCTGGGTTCTCCTTGTGGGGGCCGCGATCATCTGGACCGGGGTGATCGGCGCTGCCGTCTACGCCCAGCGCCGGCAGATCGACCCGTCTCTCGAAAAGCAGGCCCGTCGCTTCATCGTCTGGGGCGGCGCGGTATTACCGACCGTCCTCGTGGGCGGCCTCCTGATCTGGGGACTGGTCATCCTGCGCGACATCACCAGTGACGAGGGTGACCTGACCATCCGGGTGGACGGCGAACGCTGGTGGTGGCGGGTGATCTACGAAACGCCCGAAGGCGACGTGGTCACCGCCAACGAGATCCGGCTTCCGGTCGGACAGACGGCGCTGTTCCGGCTCACCGCCGACGACGTGATCCACAGTTTCTGGGTGCCCGCGCTTGGCGGCAAGATGGACATGATCCCCGGCCGCGAAACCCAGCTTGCGCTCACGCCGCGCAAGACCGGCAACTGGGGCGGGCTCTGCGCCGAATTCTGCGGCGGCGCCCACGCACTGATGCGCTTCGATGCCATCGTCATGGAGGAGGCCGACTTCGAGGCCTGGCTCGCGCATGAGGCCGAACCCGCCGAGGTCGCCGAAAGCGACCCCGGCTACACGGTCTTCGACGAGGAAGGCTGCGGCGCCTGCCACACAATCCGCGGCACCGAGGCCGAGGGCCCCGTCGGTCCCGACCTCACCCACCTGGCCGCCCGCGAGAAGCTCGGCGCCGGCATCTACGAGATGACGCCCGACAACATGGCGCGCTGGATCACTGACACGCACGAGATGAAGCCCGACATCGACATGCCCCCCTACCCCGACCTCTCCGGCGCGCGGCTCGACCAGCTCGTCGCCTTCCTGATGAGCCTGGACTGACGCGCATGACCAAAGAGATCGACCTGTCGAAACTCCCGCCGCCCGAGCCCTACGACGAGGCGCGCAACCAGGCCCAGCGCAAGCGCCTCATGGACGTCTGGCGCGAACCGCCCGGCTGGAAAGTCATCTCGGCGGTCAACAACGATCACATCGGCAAGTGGTACCTGCTGACCTCCTTCGGCTTCTTCACCTTCGCCGGCATCCTCGCGCTGCTGATCCGGGTGCAGCTCGCGGTTCCGAACAACGAGCTGTTCAGCCAGAGTCTCTACAACCAGCTGTTCACGCTGCACGGCACGGCGATGATGTTCCTCTTCGCGGTGCCGATCTTCGAGGCGGTGGCGATCCTCGTGCTGCCCGAGATCCTCGGCGCGCGCGACCTGCCGTTCCCGCGCCTGTCGGCCTTCGGCTTCTGGTGCTTCGTCATCGGCGGCGTCTTCGTCTGCGTCTCGATCTTCTTCGGCGTCGCGCCAGACGGCGGCTGGTTCATGTATACGCCGCTGTCGTCCGACCCGGACTACTCGGGCCTCGGCACCGACATCTGGCTTCTGGGCCTGTCGTTCATCGAGGTCAGCTCGATCGCCGCCGCCGTCGAGCTGATCGTCGGCGTGCTGAAGTCGCGTCCCCCGGGGATGCGGCTGAACCTCATGCCGCTCTACTGCTGGTACGTGCTGGTCGTCGCGGGGATGATCCTCTTCGCCTTCCCGCCGCTGATCGCCGGCGACCTGCTTCTCGAGATGGAGCGCGCCTTTGGCTGGGCCTTCTTCGACGTGGACCGGGGCGGCGACCCGCTGCTGTGGCAGCACCTGTTCTGGATCTTCGGCCACCCCGAGGTCTACATCATCTTCCTGCCCTCGATCGCGCTCATCGCGACCATGCTGCCGACCTTCGCCGGCCGGCCCATGGTGGGCCATTCATGGATCGTGCTGAGCGCGGTGGGCGTGGCCTTCCTGAGCTTCGGGCTCTGGGTGCACCACATGTTCACCACCGGCCTGCCAGAGATATCGCTGAGCTTCTTCTCGGCCGCGTCCGAGGCCGTGGCGGTGCCCACCGGCATCCAGATCTTCTGCTTCATCGCGACGATGCTCGTCTCGAAGGTCCGCCATTCGGTGCCGATGCTCTTTGCCGGCGGCGCGTTGGCGATCTTCGTCTTCGGCGGGCTGACCGGCGTCATGGTCGCGCTGGTGCCCTTCGACTGGCAGGCGCACGACAGCTACTTCGTCGTGGCGCACCTGCATTACACGCTGATCGGCGGCATGCTGTTCCCGCTCTTCGCCGGCATCCACTACTGGTATCCCTTCGTCACCCAGCGAAAGATGAACGACCGCGCCGGCACCTGGAGCTTCTGGCTGATGTTCGGCGGCTTCAACCTTGCCTTCCTGCCGATGCACTGGACCGGCATCATGGGCATGCCGCGCCGGGTCTGGACCTATGACCTCAGCGACGGCTGGGCGGTGCTCAACATGGTCTCGACCGTGGGCGCCTTCGTCTTCGCGGCGGGCTTCGCGGTGCTGGCGGTCAACGTGCTCTGGCCGCGCGGCAAGCAGCCGCCCACGACGCGCAACCTCTGGAACGCCGGCACCATGGAGTGGGGCCAGGAAGTGCCGGACAAGCCTTGGGGCATCCGCTCGATTCCCTATATCCACACCCGCTACCCGCTGTGGGAACAGCCCGACATCCTCGGCCAGATCGACCGGGGCGAGTGGTTCCTCCCCGACGCCGAGGAAGGCAAGCGCGAGCTGATCGTCACCGACATCCTCGACGCGCGCCCGCTCTTCGTGCAGCGCGTCGGCGGCCCCAGCTTCCTGACAATCGGGTCGGCGGTCTGTCTCGGGCTGGTGTTCATCCTCGCGACCTTCCACCTCTGGGCGCTGACCCTGCTGTTCGGCGCGGGCTTCGTCGGCTTCACCCTGTGGTGGCTCTGGACCGGCACCTCGCAGATCCCGGAGAAGCCCGAGAAATATGCGGGCCGCGGGCTGACGCTGCCGACCTACGCGCAGGGCAACCGCTCGCCCGGCTGGTGGGCTGTCTTCATCACCATGACCGGCGACATGACCGCCTTCATGGGTCTGGTGTTCAGCTACTTCTTCTACTGGACGGCGCTCGACGACTTCTTCCCAACGGCCGGGCAGCTTCCGGACTTCGGCTGGCTGCTGCTCGGCCTTGCCCTGATGCTCGGCTCGTGGCTGATGACCGTCACCGCGCGCAACCGGCTGGGCGCATGGGAGCGCGGGCAGGCGATGGCACTGCTGCTCGGCGCGCTGCCGGTGGGGCTGGCGGGAATCGGCGCATGGGCATGGGCGGCGTGGACGAAGGGGCTCGACCCCACCGCCAACAGCTTCGACGCGATGGTCTGGATGCTGATCCTGTGGCTGGGCCTGCACCTGCTGCTGAGCTGGGTCATGCACCTTTATACGACGGCCCGCATCTGGCGACGGATCTGCACCGGCGACTATCGCGCGGACCTGATGAACCTCACGCTCTTCACCCACTTCCTCGCGCTGACGGCGGTGGTCACCTTCGCTCTGCTCGCGCTATTCCCGATGCTGATGGGGGTGATGTGATGCGGCACGAGTCCGACAAGCAGCCCGGAGACTTCCGCCCGCCCGGAGATGCCCCCCGCGTCATCGACCAGGGCTCGGTCTGGATTCTCGTCGCCGCGCCGACGATCTGGGCGGTGCATTTCGTCGCGAGCTACGTCATCGCGGCGGTCTGGTGCGCCAAGGTCGGCCCCTCGCTGGTCGAGCCGCGCTGGATCATCGCGTTGCTCGGGCTGATCGGCATCGCGCTCATCGTCTGGCTGGGCCGCATCGCCATGCGCCGTTACGGCGGCATCTTCCTCGTCTTCGAGGAGATCACCGACAGCTCGGAACGCGGCCGCGACCGCTTCATCGGCCACGTCTCGCTGCTGCTCTGCGTGCTGTCGGCAGCGGCGATCCTGTTCACCGTCATTCCCGGCATGGTGTTCTCGACATGCTAGGCAGGCTGCCTCCCCGCCGTATCGCGGCGCTGGCGCTGCTCGCGGCGCTGTGGCTCGGACCGCTGCCGGCGCTCGCCACCGGCTCGATGGTGCTGCACATGGTGCTGCATCTCGGCGTCACGGCGGTGGTGCCGGCGCTCTGGGCGCCGCGCCTGCGGCTGCCCTCGGGAGCCATGGCCCTGACGCTGGGCGCGGTGGCCGAGATGGTCGTGGTCTGGGCGTGGCACCTGCCGGGCCCGCATCTCTGGGCACGCTTCACTTCCACCGGCTTCGCGCTGGAGCAGCTGTCGTTCCTCGGCGCGGGGCTGCTGCTCTGGGGCAGCGTCCGCGCGGCCGGAGGCTTCGGCGGCGCGGTGGTGCTGCTGGCCACGACGATGCACATGACGCTGCTCGGCGCGCTGATCGGGCTCAGCCCGCGCGATCTCTACGGCGGCATCTGCGCCGGCCACCTCGGCCTCAGCGCCCTGCAGGAGCAGCAGCTCGCCGGGGCGCTGATGGCAGGTGGCGGCGGCGCGATCTACCTCGTCGCGGCGCTGCGCCGGCTCGGCAGCGCGCTCGACCTGACGGAGGCACGGACATGAAACGCTGGATCTGGGGCGGGCTCGCCGCGCTCGTCGTCGCGGGCAACGCCTTCTACTGGCTCGCGCCCTACAACATCGCGGCCTCGGTCCCGCATCTGCCCGGCGTGAGCCAGGTGCTGCATCAGTACATGCGCAACGCCGTCGCCGTCCGGGCCATGGGCAAGGAGATCCCGCGCCAGGTGGATCTCGACGACCCCGGGCTGATCCGCCTGGGCGCCGGGCATTTTGCCACCGGCTGCATGACCTGCCACGGCGCGCCCGGCATCCCGCGCAACCCGGTGGTCGAGGGCATGCGCCCCGCCCCGCCGACGCTCACCTCCGAGGATTTCGACCGGCGCGAGTTCTGGTGGATCGCCCGCCATGGCTTCAAGTATACCGGCATGCCCGCCTGGCCCGGCGAGGGCCGCAACGACGAGCCCTGGGCGATGGCGGCCTTCCTGTCGCGCTACGATGATTTCGACCGGGCGGGGTTCGAGGAAGCGGCCCTTGGCAGGGCCGGCGCCTATGACAGCGCCGGCGTGCGCTTCGGCGGCCTGCCCGGCGCGATCCCGCAGGAAGTGGGCTGCGCCCGCTGCCACGGCGAGGACGGGCTCGGCCGCGACGGCACCGCACCCAAGCTCGCGGGACAGTCCGAAGGCTGGCTGACGCTGGTGCTGGGCGCCTATGCCGCGGGCCACCGCGAAAGCGGCTTCATGGAGCCCATGGCCGCGCCCCTGTCGGACGAGACCATCGCCGGCATCTCGCAACGCTACGCCGGGATGGACGCCGCCTGGAAGGGCGATCCGCTGCCCTTCGGCGATGCGGCGCGCGGCGCCGAGATCGCCCGGCGCGGAGACGAGCACGAAGACATCGCGAGCTGCGCCTCCTGCCACGAGGGCGGCGAGACGGACGGGCTGTCGCCGGAACGCGCCGACACGCCGCGCATTGCCGGGCAGGATGGTTACTGGATCGTCAACTGGCTTGAGATGTATCGCGACGGGCCGGTGCCCGAGACTCCGCGCGCGCACCTGATGCAGGCCGCCGCCGAGCGGCTCAGCGACGACAACATCGCCGACCTCGCGGCCTACTACGCCTCGCTCGGCGCCGAGTGACCCGTTGCGGTGCGCCCGGTGGGGCGCACCGATGGAACTGCCGGCACAGGCTCAGGCCGAACGGGCCTTGGCGATCGCGCCGGTCAGCGTCTCGCGGTCGAGCACACCGCCGTAGAGTGTGGTGCCGATGGCAAAGGCCGGCGTCCCCCGGAAGCCAAGGGCCACCGCCTGCCTGTCGTTGCGCTGCAACAGCGCATTCCATTTGTCGGCGTTCTCGCGGTAGCTCGCCTGGGCCTCCTCGAGGGTGACAACGGCCCCCACCACCTCTTCGACCTGCTCCTGCGTGAGCCGGGCCTCGGTGTCCATCAGCGCCGCGTTGACCGCCGCGTAGCGGTCGAGCCCGACCGCGCCCAGCGCCAGCCGCGTGGCATAGGTCGAGGGCGGCCCGAAAATCGGCCAGTCCTTCATCACCAGCCGTACGTTGCCGTCGGCCTCCACCACGTCCCGCAGCAGCGGGTGCATGGCTTTGCAGTAGGGGCACTGGTAGTCGAAATACTCGACGATGGTGACGTCGCCCTCTGGGTTGCCCTGCTCGGGCGCCACCGGATCGTTCAGCACCTCGTCGATGCTCGGCGACTGCGCGCGGGCGAGATGCGGCAGCCCGACGACGCTGCCCAGCGCGCCGGCGGTCAGCCCGGCGCCGATGAGCGCCCTGCGGTTGATGGTCATGTCATTCTCCTCTCTGGGGTCGGTTCGATGTGGCTCAGCCCGGCTCCGGCGGCAGCGCGTCGAGCGTCTGTTCCGCCATGCCGGCAATATCGGGCGTGCCCGAGGCCGGAGACGCGGCGGGGCTCTGCCCCCCGTCCGCGATGTCCGACGGCGGGCGGGTGTACTTGCCGGTTTCCGCCGCGCTCAGCACGATCACGCGCGTGCCAGAGCTCACCTGGTCGGCAAGATGGATGACGTCCTGGTTGAACAGCCGGATGCAGCCCGAGGACACCGCCTTGCCGATGGACCACGGGCTGCGGGTGCCGTGGATGCGGTAGAGCGTGTCCTCGCCGCCCTGGTGCAGGTAGAGCGCGCGGGCGCCGAGCGGGTTGTCGAGCCCGCCCTCCATGCCGTCCTCGAACTGCGTGTAGACGTCGGGTTCGCGCTCGATCATGCTCTGCGTCGGCGTCCACGTCGGCCAGTCGCGCTGGTAGGGGATCCTGGCCTCGCCCGAGAACTCGCGCCCCGCCGCGCCCACGGCCACCGTGTAGCGCATCGCCGTGTCGTCGCCCTGCAGGTGGTAGAGCCGCTTGGCGCCGGGATCGACGATGATCGTGCCCGGCTCGAACGGCGCGTAGTAATCGACGAGCTGGCGCTTCTTGTCCTCGCTGAGATACTTGTCTTCGATCGCCGGCACCTGCAGCCCGTTATCCTCGGTGGCCGCGTACATGGCGCGCGTCTCGGGGCTGAGCGGCTGCTTGCGCGGCGGCTCCGGCGGCACCTCGACCACCTCCTGCAGGTTGCCGGTGTCGGACATCACGGTGTCGGGGGTGGGTTGGGGTTGCGGCGCGGTCACCTGCGCCGGGGAGGTGGAGGCCGGTGGCTGCGTGCAGGCGGCGAGCAGCGCCGCGACGGTCAGCCCCGCCGCTGCCCTGATGCGGGAAGAGGGTGTCATGTCGTGCCTTTCGAAAGTGTGGTCATGCGCCGGAGCAGTTCGGCGCGGGAGATCTCGCCCGTGTGGGTCCCGACGAGCCGCCCCTCGGCATCGAGGAACAGCGTCGCGGGCAGGCCCCTTGCGCCATAGGTCGCCATCAGGGCCCTCGCCGGGTCGAGGTAGATGCCCTCGCGGGCCAGACCAGCCTGCTCGAGAAAGCGTGTAATCTGCGGCGGCTGCTCGCCCTGGTTCACGAAGAGGATCGGCAGATCACCGCCGTCGGCGACCTCCATCATCATCGGCATCTCGCGGCGGCACGGAGGGCACCACGACGCCCACAGGTTGACGACGGCGGGACCATCAAGCGCGGTGAGGGTCAACGGCGCGCCGCCGAGCGCATGCAGCGGCACGTCGGGGGCCGGTCGGCCGCGCGGATCGGGAAACGCCGCCAGAAGGCCGAAGCCCAGCGCGACCGCGGCGAGCGCGAGCCCGCCAAGCGGCAGCGCGCCGCGGAGATCCCGCAGGGCCGTGACGGCCAGCGCGGCGCCAAGCCCGGCCAGCCCGAAGCCCACCGAGAAACCACCCTGCCAGACCTTGAGCACGTCCAGCGGGGCCTCGGCGAAGACCGCGAGGTTCTGCGCCACGTAGCCCGCGCGCGCCGCGATCAGCCCGGTGACGACAAGGCGCATCGCCTGCACCGCATGGCGCGCCGGGGCACCGCGCCGGCGGGCACGGATGTCGGCCAGCTCGGCGCCGCCAAGCAGCACGGCGCAGCCGAGGATGGCCGCGAGCCGGGCGGCGTCGAAGACCAGCGGCCCGAGCGCGACCGAGCTCATCGCGCGGCCTCGCGGAGGGCGGCGAGCAGCGCTTCCTCGTGAACATCGCCCACGAGCCGCGTGCCGGGCACCTCGGCGCGGGCGGCGTCGAGAAAGACCATGGTCGGCGGCCCCGCCGCGCCCAGCAGGTCGAGCGCGCGTTGCGCTTCGTCATCGAAGTCGGAGACGTCGACCTTGATCGGGGTCACGCCTTCCAGCGCCGCAAGCACCTGCGGGTCCGACAGCGGTCCGCGTTCGATGCTGCGGCAGGTGGTGCACCAGTCGGCGGTGACATAGACCAGCGCGGGTGCTTCCGATGCCGCGAGCGCGCTCTCGAGCCCATCGGTGCCGGTGACGGTGGCGAAGGGGTCGGCTTGCGCAGCGGAGGCATCGCGCGCGGCCAGCGGGGCGAGCGGCTTCAGCGGGTCGACCGCGCCCATCGCGGCACCGACGCCCTGCAGCGCCCCGGCAAAACCGAGGATCACCGCGAGCGCGGCGACCAGCGGCGCGGGGGCTTCGCGCGGAAACAGCGCCGCGCCCGCGCCGATCAGCAGCGCCGACCAGAGCGCCAGCGTGACCGGCCCCGGCAGGATACGGCCCAGCATCCAGACCGCGAGCCCGAGGAACACGAGCCCGAACAGCTGCCGGATGCGCTCCATCCACGCGCCCGAGCGCGGCAGCACCTGCGGACCGAAGGCCGCGACGGCCACCAGCGGCAGCCCCTGCCCCAGCCCCAGCGCGAACAGCGCCACGGCCCCGAGCAGCAGGTCGCCGCTCTGCGCGATGTAGAGCAGCGCCCCGGCCAGCGGCGCGGTCACGCAAGGCCCCACGATCAGCGCCGAGGTCACGCCCAACAATGCCGCCCCGGGCAGCGAGCCGCGACGCCCCTCGACCCGGTTCAGCCGGGCCGTCACGGCGGCGGGCATCCGCAACTCGAAGAGACCGAAGGCCGCGACGGCGAGCAGCACGAAGAGCCCGGCGGTCAGGATCACGGCAGGCGGCGACTGCAGCGCGATCTGCAGGTTCTCCCCGGACCACGCTGCCGCCGCGCCGATCAGTGCAAAGGCCCCGGCCATGCCCAGCACGTAGGCGCCGCCCAGAAGCGCTCCGCGCCGCGCCGAGGGTCGCTGGCTGCCACCTGCGACCATGCCCGCCACGATCGGGATCATCGGGAAAACACAAGGCGTGAGCGACAGCAGCAGCCCGAGCCCGAAGAAGCCGGCCACGACCATCAGCGTGCCGCCCGTCGAGAATCGTTCGATAAGCCCGTCGGTCTTCGCAAGCACGAGGCCGCCGTCGGCTGTCTGCTCGGGTTCAACCTCGGCCCCGGTGCCCGTGGAAGCGCCGTCACCCACCCGCGTGAAGCCGGAGCCCTGAAAGCCCTGCGTCGATTCCGCCGGTGACGCGCCGGGCGTGGACATCCCACCGTCCGCGCCAGCCTCGATGGTGCGGGTCTGTGGCGGATAGCAGATGCTATCCTCTTCGCAGCCCTGCCAGCGCAGCGTAACCGGCCCATCGGCGCCTTCGATACGGGCCTGCACGCCCTCGTGGAAGATCTCGACCTCGCCGAAGTTCGGATCGTCCTTCATCTCGCCGTCTGGCAGCGCCATCGGCAGGGCCGCTCCCGAACCATCCTCGGCACCCATGAAATCGCGATAGAGATAGTAACCTTCGGCGATCTCCCAGGTCGCGACCAGCGTGTCGCCCTCGCGCGCAACCTCGAGCCGGAACGCCTCGTCGGCCGGCAGCGGAGACTGTGCCGCGAGCGGCGCCGCAAGCGTTGTCAGGAAGACCATCAGGCAGAATCGGAGCATCATCATGCTGCCGGAGTTCGCCCGCCTAGCTTAACCCAATCTTAAGCCCATCCGGCGGCGTGCCAGCCTGCCGCCGCACCGCGGCGTCCGTCGTTTTCGGAATGGCGAATGCCGGTCGAGATATAGCGGGCGGGGGCACGGCATTGGATGGTCCCCTCGAACCTGAGCACAATTGGAACGCATCATGTCCTCGTTTCCCGAACGCGCAAATGTCGTCATCGTCGGTCTCGGCGGCATCGTCGGCGCCTCCGTCGCGCATCACCTGATAGAGCGCGGCTGGACCGACATCGTCGGCATCGACAAGTCCGCCATCCCCACCGACATCGGCTCGACCGGCCATGCCTCGGACTTCTGCTACTGCACCAGCCACGACCTGCTGAGCACGTGGTGCACGATGTATTCCGTCGATTTCTACGAGAAGATGGGCCACTACAGCCGCATCGGCGGTCTCGAGGTCGCGCGCGTCGGCGACGATGCCCGGATGCAGGAGCTCAAGCGCCGCTGCGATTCCGGCCGCGCCTTCGGCACCAACGTCAGGATGATCTCGGCCGCCGAGGCCAAGGAGAAGTTCCCGCTTCTGGAAGAGGACCAGATCCAGGGCGCCATGTGGGACCCGGACGCGGGCCTTGTCGTGCCGCGCTCGCAGACCGTCGCGGGCAAGCTGGTGGATGCCGCCGAGAAAAGCGGCAACCTGCGGGCCTTTGCCAACACCCCGGCGCTGGAGCTTCTGCAGGAAAACGGTCGGATCACCGGCGTGAAGACCCATCGCGGCACCATCATGGCCGATCACGTCGTGGTCTGCGCCGGCCTCTGGGGCCGCCTCATCGCCGAGATGGCGGGCGAGGATCTGCCGGTGATGCCGGTCGACCACCCGCTGACCTTCTTCGGCCCCTACGACGAGTTCGCCGGCACCGGGCTCGAGATCGGCCGTCCGCTGCTGCGCGACCAGGGCAACTCGGCCTACATGCGTGACACCGGCGACCCGCTGACCACCGAGGGCGGCCAGATGGAGTGGGGCTACTACTACGAGAAGGACGTGCGGATGGTGCATCCGCGCGACATTCTCGAAAAGGGCCAGGCCCGTCTCGGGCCGTCCATGCGCGATCTCGAGCTGGAAGACGTGATCGAGCCGCTCGAGCGCGCGATGGAGCTGACCCCGATCCTCGCCGAGCTGGGCTTCAACGAAAGCCACTCGTTCAACGGCCTGCTGCAGACCACCACCGACGGCGGCCCCTCGATGGGCGAAAGCCGCAAGCTGCGTGGCCTGTGGTACGCGGTGGCGGTCTGGGTCAAGGACGGCCCCGGCATGGGCAAGCTCATCGCCGACTGGATGACCGACGGCCGCACCGAGATCGACCATCACGCCATCGACTACGCACGCTTCCAGGACTTCCAGCTCGAGGAAGACTTCATCTGGGGCCGCTGCGAAGAGACAGCCGCCAAGATCTACAACCCGCCGGTTCACCCGCGCGAGCCCTTCGGCAACGGGCGCGGCATCCGCCGCTCGCCGTTCCATGAGCGCGAAGTCGAGCTGGGTGGCTACTTCATGGAACTCGGCGGCTGGGAGCGGGCGCACGGCTACGCGGCCAACGAGCACCTGCTCGAGAAATACGCCGACCAGGTGCCGGTCCGCGAGAACGAGTGGGACAACCGCCACTTCTGGCGCGTGTCCAACGCCGAACAACTCGAGATGAGCGCCGATTGCGGCATCATCAACCTGTCGCACTTCCACATGACCGACATCAGCGGCCCCGACCACGTGGCGCTGATGGAATGGCTCTGTGCCGCGAAGATCGGCGGCGGCACCATGGTCGGCAAGGGCATCTACACCCACATGCTCGATGACGAGGGCAACGTGCGGGCCGACTTCACCGTCTTCCGCATGGCCGACAAGTGCCGGCTCGTGAACGGTGCCGACGCCGGCCCGCGCGATCTGGAATACATGAAGCGGATGGCGCAGGACAAAGGCTTCGACGTCACCATCACAGACGTGACCGAGGCGTATACCACCATTGGCATCTGGGGGCCCAACGCCCGCGAGACGCTGAAGAAGGTGGTGGCCGATCCGGAAGCGCTGAACGTCGAGAACTTCCCCTTCGCGGCGATCAAGCCGATCGAGATCGCGGGCAAGACCGTCACCGCCTTCCGGATTTCCTATGTCGGCGAGCAGGGCTGGGAGCTTCACATGCCCTACGACGACGGGCTTGCCGTCTGGGATGCGCTCCGCGAAACCGGCGTGCTGGCAGTGGGTGTCGAGACCTATGCGAACTCGCGCCGGCTCGAGAAGTCGCTGCGGCTGCAGAACGCGGACCTTCACACGCAATACAACCTCTACGAAGCCGACCTCGCGCGGCCCAAGGTCAAGGAGGCCGACTTCCGCGGCAAGGAGAAGCATCTCGAGTATCGCGCCCGCGCGCACCAGCCGGCGATGCTCTGCACGCTGGTGATGACCGACAACGTCGATTCGAACGGGGTGGCCCGCTACCCGGTGAACACCATGCCGGTGATGGATCCCGAGACCGGCGCCGTGCTGGTCGACGCGCTTGGCCGTCGCTCCTACACCACGTCGCAGGCGTTCGGGCCGAGCGTCGGGCGGAACATCATGCTGGCCTACCTCCCGTGGGACTACTGCGAGGTGGGCCGGAAGCTGCAGGTGACCTATTTCGACGAGCCCTTCCCGGTCGAGGTCGCGGGCGTCGGCTACGCACCGCTCTACGACCCGGAAAACCTCAAGCCCCGCAGCTGAGCGGCTCCGGAACGAAACGAGGGCCGGCGTGCGAAAGCGCGCCGGTCCTTGCCTTGCGGGGTCCTGCCCGACGCTATCCCCGCTCCGCCAGCCAGTCCGCGAAGAGCCGGGCGTTGGCCGAGGCGCGGGCATGGATGCGCAGGTAGAACGGCCAGGGCGACGCCATCGCCTCGGGCACCAGCTGCACAAGCCGGCCGCTTTCCAGCGAATTGCCCAGAAGACCTTCCCAGCCCAGCACCGCGCCGACGTGATCCTCGGCCGCCTGCAGGGAGATCAGGTAGTTGTTCAGGAAGAAGCCCGGCCCGGTCGGCGCCGGCCGGTCCATTGCCGCGAACCAGTCATGCCACTCGGTATGGGCGTTGGCCCCCGACTGGGTATGGATGAGCGGCGCCTCTGCCAGGTCCCCGAGCCCGTCAATCCCGTAGCTCGCGGCGAACTGCGGCGAGCCGAGCGCCAGGATGCGATCGTGGAAGAGCACGCGGGTCTCGTCCTCTTCCCGCGCCGGATCGCCGTAATGGATGCTGAGATCCGCCCCCGTGACCTTCCCGCTGTCCTGGATGATCTGGGATATCGCGACCCCGGGATGCGCCTTCCAGAACGCGGCGAGCCGGGGCGTCAGCCAAAGCCCGCTCATCGCCGTGGTCGCCGCGATGGCAACGCCGCTGCGATCATGGTGATGACGGATTCGCGCCACGCTGTCCGAGATCGTCTCGAATCCCCGCTGCAGCGCGACGAACAGCAGCGCACCCGCCTCGGTCAGCTCGACTCCGCGGTAATGACGGTTGAAGAGCGGCTGACCCAAGGCCTGTTCCAGCGCCTTGATCCGGTGGCTGACGGCCGCCGGGGTTACGTTGAGTTCGGATGAGGCCACCTTGAAGCTCAAATTGCGGGCAGCCGCCTCGAAGCAGGCAAGGTCTCCGAGAGAGGGTAAATCATAGGGCTTGGGCACGTGGAAGTCGCTTTCGGACCGGGGATGTCGCCTTTGGCACGAGGCGCGAGTGACATTAGACAGACTAAACCCAGATGAGTTTTTTGCCAATTGTCAAGCGGCCCGACCGATGGCTTCGTGCGCCACATGCCCCGTCCGCGACAGGAGTCCGCCATGGCAGCCCAGACGCCCCCGCTTTCCGAACTGCTGCTGCAGCACCGCCCCGGTCACGCGCTTCCGCAGCCGTTCTACAACGACCCCGCCATCTTCGAGGCCGACCTCGAGGCGTTCTTCTACCGCGACTGGCTCTATGCCTTCCCGGCCTGCCTGCTCGAGAAGACCGGCAGCTACCAGCGGCTGAAGATCGGCGCCTACGACGTGATCGTGCTGCGGGACGGCAAGGGCGAGATCGCCGCCTTCCACAACACCTGCCGCCATCGCGGCTCGGTGATCTGTGCGGCGGCGCAGGGCCGCGTGGCCAAGCTGACCTGCCCCTACCACCAGTGGACCTACGATCTTGACGGACGCCTGCTCTGGGCCCGCGACATGGGCCCGGACTTCGACCCGTCGAAGCATGGCCTCAAGCCGGTGCACTGCCGCACGATGGCAGGGCTGGTCTACATCTGCCTTGCCGACGAGGCGCCCGATTTCGACACCTTCGCCGAGACAGTCGCCCCCTATCTCGCGGTGCACGACCTGTCGAACGCCAAGGTTGCCCACCAGTCGACGATCATCGAAAAGGGCAACTGGAAGCTGGTCTGGGAGAACAACCGCGAGTGCTACCACTGCGCGGGCAACCACCCCGATCTGTGCCGGACCTACCCCGAGGACCCGACCATCAGCGGCGTGAGCCAGGACGGCGTGTTCCCGGACACCGTCGAGAAGCACTTCAACCGCCTCGAGCAGGCCGGGGCACCCTCGCGCTTCCGGCTGTCGGAGAGCGGCGAGTTCCGCGTCGCGCGGATGCCCCTGCTCGACGGTGCCGAAAGCTACACCATCAACGGCAAGATCGCCGTGCAGAAGAAGCTCGGCCGCATCCCTATGAACGACGCAGGCACGCTTCTGCTGTTCCACTACCCGACGACCTGGAACCACTTCCTGTCGGATCACTCCATCACCTTCCGCGTGACCCCGATCGGGCCGCAGGAAACCGAGGTGCAGACCACCTGGCTGGTCAACAAGGACGCGGTCGAGGGCGTGGATTACGACCTCAAGAACCTCACCACCGTCTGGGAGCACACCAACGACGAGGACCGTCGCGTCGTCGAGGACAACCAGCAGGGCATCAACTCGCCCGCCTACGAGCCCGGCCCCTACTCGGCCAGCCACGAGGACGGCGTGATCCAGTTCGTGAGCTGGTACCTCGACCGGATGCGCGCGTCACACCTCCCCGACGCCATGGCGGCAGAGTAAGTTCCGATGGCCGCAAGCAAGACCGCCGCCGTCTGGACCGACGACGAGCCGCTGGAGTGCGTCTCGATCCTGCCGGAGACCCCGAACGTCATCACCGTGTGCTTCCAGGCGCCGTCCGGGCGCCCGTTCGGCTTCCGCGCCGGGCAGTTCGTCACGCTCGAGCTGCCGGTGCCCGGAGGGCCGCTCTACCGCACCTACACGATCTCTTCGTCGCCCTCGCGCCCGCTGTCGCTGACGATCACCATGAAGGCGCAGGCCGACAGCATCGGCACACGCTGGATCATGGACAACCTGCGCCCCGGCATGACCCTCAAGGCGCTGGGGCCGGCGGGCCGCTTCACGGCGACCGAACACCCGGCTAAGAAGCACCTCTTCATCTCTGCGGGCTCCGGCATCACCCCGATGATGTCGATGACCACCGATTTCTACGATCGCGGCCGGGCCTGCGACATCGTCTTCGTGAACTGTGCCCGGCGCCCGTCAGAGATCATCTTCCGCGAGCGGCTGGAACATATCGCCTCGCGGATGGAGGGAATCGAGCTGCGCTGGGTGGTCGAGGCGCCCGACAAGTACCAGCCCTGGACCGGCTACCAGGGCCAGTTCAACCAGCTGATGCTTGGCCTCATGGCGCCCGACTACCTCGAGCGCGAGGTTTTCTGCTGCGGCCCCGAGCCCTTCATGCAGGCGGTGCGCGAGGCGCTGGCGGGTCTCGGCTTCGACATGGAGCACTACCACCAGGAAAGCTTCACCGCGCCGGGCACCCCTGGGCCCGAGCTGGTCGAGGCCCCCGTCCCCGAGGACGACCTGCCGGAAGAGAACGTGCAGGCCGAGATCGCCTTCGAGATTTCCGGCGTCACGGCCACCTGCCCCGAGACAGACACCGTCCTCGCGGCGGCGCGCTCTGCCGGGGTCGCGATCCCCTCGGGCTGCACGTTCGGCGTCTGCGGCACCTGCAAGGTGAAGAAGACCGGCGGCGATGTGCACATGGTGCACAACGGCGGCATCACCGAGGACGAGATCGAAGAGGGCTACATCCTCGCCTGCTGCTCGAACCCGCGCGGCAAGGTCTCGCTCGACCTTTAATCCCTTCGGCAGCGCGCATTTTGCAGCGCTGCCGAAGCCGCTGCCCCAAGCCGGACCATTTGCGCTCAAATGATAAGCGCCGGATATGCCATTTGGTCGCACCCGCGTGGCTTTCGGCAATTTCTGCGGTGCCGCGTCTTGTTTCGGTCCTGACCGATATTACTCTCGGAACAGAAGCCCGATGACATGCGTATGTCGCGCAGACAATCGGTGAATGAGCGGATGGCCTTCTCCCTTATGGCACCATCCGTATCTCAGGTCGGTCCGCCCCTCCTCCTCCCGGCGGACCGACCACCCTTGCCACTCCACCGCTGACCTCCCGGACGCACCAGGCCGCTGCGCGAGGGCTGCCCGGGAACCGAAAACGCCCCCGCAGTTCCCTGCGAGAGCGTTTCCCGTAGCATCAGCAAATCATGGAGGCGTCCCGTTCGCCCGCCGGAGACCTCCGCCGGGCGAAAGCGCCCGCGGCTCAGGCGCCGAGTTCGGTCCAGGCCATGTCCTCGCCGCCAAGACCGCCCTTCTGCACGCGGGTCGGCAGGCCGATCCGGTCAAGGATGGTGAAGAACGGCTTGGGGTCCATCTCCTCGACGTTCTTCATGGTCTTCGCGTCCCACTCGCCCGAGGCGATCAGCATCGCGGCGGCGACCGGCGGCACACCCGCGGTGTAGGAGATGCCCTGGCTGCCCACTTCCTCGTAGGCTTCCTTGTGATCCGCGACGTTGTAGACGAAGAGCTCGACCGGCTCGCCGTCCTTGGTCCCCGTCACGAGATCGCCGATGCAGGTCTTGCCGGTGTAGTCCGGCGCCAGCGAGGCGGGATCGGGCAGGCAGGCCTTCACCACCTTGAGCGGCACGACCTCCTGGCCTTCGGCGGTGGTCACCGGCTGCTCGGACAGCAGTCCGATGTTCTTCAGCACGGTGAACACGTTGATGTAGTGGTCACCGAAACCCATCCAGAACCGCACGTCGGCCTCGGGGTAGTTGGTCGCCAGCGAGTGCACCTCGTCATGGCCCGACTGGTAGGCCTTGGACGGGCCGACCACCGGCAGATCCCATGTCTTGCCGCTCTCGAACATCGACAGCTCTTTCCACGTCTGGTCTTCCCAGTAGTAGACGGTGCCGGTGAACTCGCGGAAGTTGATCTCGGGGTCGAAGTTCGTCGCGAAATACTTGCCGTGCGAGCCCGCGTTGATGTCGACGATGTCGATGCTCTTCACCTCGTCCATCTGGTCGATGGCAAAGCGCGCATAGGCGTTCACCACGCCCGGGTCGAAGCCCGCGCCGAGGATCGCCGTCACGCCCTTTTCGGCGCAGAGGTCGCGTTTCTTCCACTCGTAGTTGGCATACCACGGCGGCGTCTCGCAGATCTTGTCGGGCTCTTCGTGGATCGCGGTGTCGATGTAGGCGGCGCCGGTCTCGATGCAGGCGTCGAGCACGTGCATGTTCACGAAGGCGGTGCCCACGTTGATGACGATTTCGGCGCCGGTCTCGCGGATGACGCGGGCGACCTCTTCGGACTTCGTGGCGTCGACCGCATGGGCCTCGAACACGCCGTCGACCTTCATCGCCCCCTTGTCACGGACGCTGGCGATGATCTCGTCGCACTTGGATTTCGTCCGGCTGGCGATGTGGAGATCCCCCAGCACGTCGTTGTTCTGGGCACACTTGTGCGCCACCACTTGCGCGACGCCACCGGCGCCGATGATGAGAACGTTCTTCTTCAAGTCAGAACCCCCTTTGATGGTGATGCCCGTTGCGGGGCGGTCAGCTCACGACAGGGCAGCCGCGAAATCGTCGTAGGTGAAGGCTTTCACAAGCCGCTCGGTGCCGTCCAGCTCCCGGATCGCGATGGAGGGCATCTGGACGCCGTTGAACCAGTTCTTCTTGACCATCGTGTAACCGGCGGCATCCTCGATGCTCAGCCGGTCGCCGGCAGCCAGCGCCTTGGGGAAGCGGAACTCGCCGAAGATATCCCCGGCCAGGCAGGACTTGCCGCAGATCATCCACTCCTGGTCACCGCTCTCGGCCATCTTCGCGCTCTCGCGGTAGATCAGCAGGTCGAGCATGTGCGCCTCGATCGAGCTGTCGACGATGGCGAGGTTCTTGCCGTTGAACAGCGTATCCAGGACCGTGACCTCGAGCGTGGTCGACCTGGTGATCGCCGCCTCGCCGGGCTCGAGGTAGACCTGCACCTCGTTTTCGCCCGCGAAGCGCTTGAGCCGCTCGGCGAGCTTGTCGAGCGGGTAACCCTCGCCGGTGAAATGGATGCCGCCACCGAGCGAGATCCAGTTCATCCGCTTGATGAGAGACCCGAAGCGCGCCTCGATCTGACCCAGCATCTCGTCGAACCGCTCGAAGCTGTCGTTCTCGCAGTTGTTGTGGAACATGAAGCCGCTGATGAGCTCGGCCACGGGCTCGATATCCTCGGGCGCGTGCTCGCCCAGCCGCGAGAAGGGGCGCGCCGGGTCGGCAAGGTCGAAGCCGGAGGTCGAGACGCCGGGGTTTACCCGCAGGCCACGGGTGTGGTCGCGGCTGACCTCCTCGAAGCGCGCAAGCTGCTGCGCGGTGTTGAAGATCACCTTGTCGGACGAGGCGAGCACCTCGTCGATCTCGTGCGGGGCCCAGGCGACGGAATAGGCGTGCGTCTCGCCCGGGAATTTCTCGCGCCCCAGCTTCACCTCGAACAGCGACGACGAGGTCGTGCCATCCATGTATTCGCTCATCATGTCGAAGACCGACCACGTCGCGAAACACTTCAGCGCCAGCAGCGCCTTGGCGCCGGACTGTTCGCGCAGCCAGGCGATCTTTTCCATGTTCGGCAGAAGGCGGGACTTGTCGATGAGGTAGTAGGGCGTCTGCATTCGCGTCGGAACCTTGTCTCGGGGGAAAACCGGGAGGATGCATGGGCGGGGCGGGCGTCGCCTTGGGCACATAGAGCGTGACGCCCCCTGTCGCAATGGTCAACCTCCGCGACCTGCCCGGTATCGCGCTTCAGGCGGCGCAAGATGTGAACATCCCCCGAGGAACACTTGCTCCGCTGGCCGGTTGAGACTCGTTCTTTGCCAGAGGAGACCCCCATGGAGGACCATCCGTACAACGCCACGCAGCAGGATCCCGACACCCCGTTCGACGGCGCGCCGGCCGGTGGCTGGGGATCGCTCAAGGGGGTCGCGCGCATCACCGGTGAAGCGAAACCCTCGGCGGTGGCAATGAAGATCCTTGGCGGCCTCAACAAACCCGGCGGCGTCATGTGTTCATCCTGCGCATGGGCGAAGCCTGCCAAGCCCAACACCTTCGAGTTCTGCGAGAACGGCGCCAAGGCGACGCTGTGGGAACTCGACCGCCGCCGCGTCGGTGCAGAGTTCTTCGCCGAGCACAGCGTGGAGACGCTGCGCGGCTGGCACGACCATGACCTCGAAAGCTCGGGCCGGCTGACCGAACCGATGCGCTACGATCCCGGGAGCGGCCATTACAAGCCGGTCTCCTGGGACGAGGCCTTTGCCGAGATCGGCCGCGAGCTGGCGGCGATGTCCCCGAAGGAGGCGGTGTTCTATGCCTCCGGCCACGCCGGGCTCGAGGCATCGTATCTCTACGCGCTCTTCGCCCGCGCCATGGGGCACCAGAACCTGCCGCAATCGTCGAACATGTGCCACGAGACCACGAGCGTGAACCTCAAGGCGGCGATCGGCACGCCGGTCGGCACCTGCACGCTCGAGGATTTCGACCACTGCGACACGATCTTCTTCTTCGGTCAGAACACCGGCAGCAACTCACCACGCTTCCTGCACGTGCTGAAGGAGGCCGTGGACCGGGGCTGCAAGATCGTCACCTTCAACCCGGTGCGCGAGCGCGGGCTGATCGAGTTCGCCGACCCGCAGAGCCCGGCGCAGATGACGGTAAGCGGCCCCACGACCATCTCGGACCATTACTACCAGGTGAAGCCGGGCGGTGACATCGCGGCGATGGCGGGCCTGATGAAATGCGTGCTTGCCGCCGAGGACGCGGCGCCCGGCACCGTGCTCGACCAGGACTTCATCGCCGCCGAGACCACCGGCTTCGACGAGACCGCCGCCCGCATCCGCGCCACCGACTGGACCGAGATCGAGGCGGAGTCGGGTCTCACCCGCGCGATGATCGAAGAGGCCGCCGAGGTCTACCTGTCGGCCGACCGTGCCATCGGCATTTACGGCATGGGGCTGACCCAGCACGTCAATGGCTGGCTCAACCTCGGGATGCTGGTGAACCTGCTGCTCATGCGCGGCAACATCGGCAAGCTCGGCGCCGGCATCTCGCCGGTGCGCGGACACTCCAACGTGCAGGGCCAGCGCACCGTGGGCGTGGGCGAGAAATCCGCGCACATGCCCGCCGACAAGCTCAAGGAGCTGTTCGGCATCGACGCCCCCACCGAGGAAGGCCTGAACGCGGTGCACGCCTGCGAGGGCATCCTCGACGGCCGGGTGAAGGCGATGATCTCGCTCGGCGGCAACCTCGTGCGCGCCCTGCCCGACCGCGAGCGGATGGAGGCTGCCTGGCCCAAGCTGCGGCTCTCGGTGCATGTGGCCACAAAGCTCAACCGCTCGCATCTCGCGCCCGGGAAGGTCAGCTACATTCTGCCCTGCCTCGGCCGCACCGACCGCGACATCCAGGCGGGCGGCGAACAGGCAGTGTCGATGGAAGACACCTTCAGCCACATCTACGGCTCCATCGGGCAGGCCGAGCCGCCGTCCGATCAGGTGAAATCCGAGCTGGCCGTCGTCGCCGGCATCGCCAAGGCAACGCCGCCGCCGAACCCCGCGCTCCGCTGGGACGAGTGGACGGCGAACTACGACCTCGTGCGCGCGCTCATCGCCAGGACGTTTCCCGATGACTTCGCGGAGATGAACGAGAAGCTGATGCAGCCCGGCGGCTTCTACCGCGGCAACCCGGCGCGCGAACGCAACTGGCAGACCGACAGCGGCAAGGCGCAGTTCACCACGCCGACGACGCTGTCTGCACTCGGCGGGAAGCCTGCCGGCAAGGACGGCATGACACTGGTGACGCTGCGCTCGAACGACCAGTTCAACACCACGATCTACGGCTTCTCCGACCGGCTCCGCGGCCTGTCCGGTGGCCGCGAGGTGGTGCTGATCCACCCCGCCGAAATCGAGCGCCTGGGCCTCGAAGAGGGTCAGCGCGTCGCGTTGGAAACGCTGATCGACGACGGTGTCAACCGCCGGGTCGAAGGGCTCACCGTGACCTCCTACGATCTGCCGCCGGGCTGCGTCGCGGGCTACTACCCCGAGCTCAACCCGCTGGTGCCGCTCAGCTACCACGAGAAAAACTCGCAGACCCCGGCATACAAGGGCACCCCGGTGCGCATCGTGGCCTAGGTGCCAAGGGCGGCCGTGCGCCGCCCTACTCCCACTCGAGTTCGGTAAAGGCCACCGTGGCGTTGCGCGGGTTGTAGGCCTCGAACAGTGACCAGTCGTCGGCTTCCTCCGCCGCGATGCGTCCCACCGCCTCCGACAGGCGCGCGCCCTCGTCCAGCGCCTTGCGCGTATCGCGCGCCAGCGTGTCGAGGTAGCGCTTGAGCGGCGCCGCACCCTCGGGCCAGCCCATCACAGGCCCCCCGTGTCCCGGAATCATCCGGTCCGCCTCGATCTTCGCCATGTCGTCCAGAACCGCCTGCCATCCGCGCAGCGAGCCGTCCAGCGCTGGCGCATGGCGGTCGAACACCAGATCACCGGCGAACAGCGTGCCGGTTTGCGCGTCGAACACGGTCAGGTCTGTGCCGGTGTGCGCCAGCGGCCAGGCGCGCAGCCGCAGCGCCCGCCCCCCAAGATCGATCTCGGCCACGTCCTCGATGCCTCGATCCACCTGCGGCACGTCGCTGCCGAGAAACGCCCCGGGCCCGATGAGCCGCGAGAAGCTCTCGAGGTAGCTCTCCCGCCGCTCCGCCAGCGCCCGCTGCAGCCCCGCATGACCGACGACCTCGGCCCCCGCGAAGACACCGGCCCCGAAGACGTGGTCCGGGTGCATGTGCGTCAGGATGACATGTGTCACCGGCAGGTCGCTGCGGACGCGGATCGCCCGCCACAGCGCTTCCCCGACCTGCGCCGAGCCGCCGCTGTCGATCACCGCGATGGCGGTCTCGCCCACCACGAAGCCAAGGTTCGACACGTCGCCGTGGTTCGCGGCATCCGGCTCGGCGATGGCGCCCGTGTGCACGTAGACCCCCGGCGCCGCCTCGATCACCGGCAGCACCGGCCCGGCCTGCGCGCAGGCTGCCCCCTCGACCGGGCGCGCGCGCAGGCCCGCCTCGCAGGCCGCGCGGGTCCCGGTGGCGTAGCCCGGCACCAGCGCCTCGCGACAGGCCTCGCCCTCCGCCAACGTCGCGCACAGCATCATCACCGCTTCGAACATGTCGGGCCCTCCTCTCCAGCAGCCTCCTCCCGCGCGGAAAGCTGATCCACACCGACGATGGGCGCGGTATCGCGCGGCACCCGTCTCTGGCATACTAAAGCCCTCAGACCATGCGAGGAGGAGGAGCATGGACCATCGATCCCTGACCGCGGCCCTGCTGGCAGCGGCGCTTCTGGCGTCGCCGCTCAAGGCCGCCGACACCCCCAACCCGCTGACCGACAGCCCGACGTGGGACAGCCTGCGCGCCGACGTCACCGGGCAGGACACGCCGATACCCGCCGCCGACGGGCTGTTCACGCTCGACGCCCCCTACCGCGCCGAGGACGCCGCCACGGTGCCGCTGCGGATCGTGCAGGCCGATCCGTCGGTGCCGATCCGCGCCGCGACGGTGGTGATCGACGAGAACCCCGCGCCGGTGGCCGGCACCTTCACCTTTTCCGAGGCGATGGCGCCGCTCGACTTCGAGTTTCGGGTGCGGGTGAACCAGTATTCCAACGTGCGCGTCATCGCCGACACGCCGGGGGGGCTGCGGATGGACGGGCGCTTCGTGAAGGCCTCGGGCGGCTGCTCGGCGCCGGCCACGAAGGACCCGGAGCAGGCGCTCGCGGGCATGGGACAGATGAGGCTGCGCCTCTTCGGCCAGGAGCCTGCCGCGGAACCGGCCATGTCGACACCCCGGCGCGAGGCGCAGATCATGGTCCGCCACCCGAACTACTCGGGTCTGCAGCGCGACCAGATCACCCAGCTCTTCATCCCCGCGCATTTCATCGATCACCTCGAGGTCTGGCAGGGCGAGGAGCAGCTCTTCGCCATGGATGGCGGGATCTCGATCAGCGAGAACCCGGCCTTCCGCTTTTCCTACGACGACAACGGCGCCCCGGCGCTGACGGTCCGGGCCACCGACACCGAGGGCAACCGCTTCGAGACGGTCCTGCCCAAGGCCGGCGGTTGACCCAGGTAGGGTGGGCACTCCCTGCCCACCCGTCCCGGCATCGGCTCAGAAGAAACAGACCACCTCGGCCTCGGCCTGCGCCCGGCGCAGCGCCACGACAAGATCGTTCGCCGCCACGGCGCTGTTGAACACCGCCATGCGCTCGCCGCCGGTGAGCCGCATCGACAGCACGGTCTCCGCCTCGACGTAGGCCTCGTAGGGCAGGATCGAGGCGATCTCGTCGATCGAGCAGGAACACTGCCGCAGCGCCTGGCGGCTCTGGCCGTTGGCCGCCATGCAGCCGAAGACGTAGTCGGCCCGCGCCTCGGTCGGGTAGTCGTTGAGCCGCTCGGCCACGCTCTGCGCCGCGGCCATCCCCGGCGCGAGCGTCGCGGCGCAGACAAGCAGCGCGCGGATCATTCCGCCGCCACCGTGTCGAAACGCAGCTCCGAAACGTAGCCCTCCGGATCGCCACCGACCTTCGGCGCCTCGGCCACGAGGCTCACGTACCAGCCGGGCACCGCCTCGGACATCGTGACACGCATCTCGAGATCACCGAACCCCTGCATCCGGTCGCGGTTCGGATCGTCGGAAAACGGACGCAGCGTGACCGTGCGCACCGGGCGCATCTCGCCACCGATCCGGGCCTCACCCTCCTCGATGTCGGCGGGACGGACCAGCGCCTCCTTCACCCGGTTGCGGATGTAGAAGGGAGAGCCCCCGGCGGTCTCGGCCATGTCGCGGATCACGCTCTCGTAGAAGTACATGATCATCGGGTTGCCGACGCTCGCCGGAAAGCTGCCGAGGTTGCGGTGCTTGCCGTCCTGCAGGAACTGCAGGTTGGCGAGCACGGCCTCGCCCTCGGTGAACGACAGCGCGATCTCGCCGGTGTCGCGTTCCGCGGCTTCGGGCTTGGCGGCATTGGTCACGGTGCGGGTATAGTGCAGCACCTCGTCGCGCCGAACGTCGTCGAGCGTGCCCTCCTTGAACAGCAGGTCGTAGGTCTGCGTGGCCTCCGTCGTCGCCGCCGCCGCGGGCAGGGCGAGACAGGCCACCGCCGCCATCAAAGCCAATGTCTTGCGCATGTGTAGAATCCTCCCTGACGCCAGCCTATTCCCCCCACCACGGCTGTCATTGCCGACTTTTGTCGGTGCCCGCCAGACGCGCCGCGCCCGGCGTTTCTTCTGGCCGGAAATATCCCGGGGGGTCCGGGGGGCTGGCCCCCCGGCCCGACGCGCGAGGGGGTCTCACTCCGCCGCCGCCTCTTCCGGCGCCTGCCAGCGGATCTTCCACTCGATGAGCGGGCGCAGCCGCGACAGCTGCACCGGTTTCGTCAGCACCGAGAACCCCTCGCGCGCGCCGGTCTTCAGAAGCTCGTTGCTGCGGTCGGCGGTGATCATGATCGCCGGCACCCGCACCCCCGACAGCGCGCGCACCGCCGCGATGGCGCGGTCGCCGGTGTCGCCGTCGTCGAGCTGGTAGTCGGCGAGGATGATGTCGGGCGGCATCCCCATGTCGCGGACGTGGCGCAGCGCCTCGGCGGTCGAGCCCGCCGCCAGCACGCTCGCACCCCATTGCTCGAGCTTGCCGGTGAAGGCGAAGAGCACGTCTGGATCGTTCTCGATCAGCAGCACGATGTGCGACATCTCGTAGTCCTCGACAGGCGTCCGGTCGCAGCCCTCCTGCGCACCCGGGGGCCGACCGGCGGCAATCTCCATCTCGATCGAGAACACCGAGCCGCTGCCCGGTTTCGAGCGCACCCGGACCTTGTGCCCGAGATGCCGGCAGGTGCGGTCGACGATCGACAGCCCCAGACCGACGCCAGAGCCCAGCGGCACGTTCTCGGCGCGGGCGAACTCCTCGAAGATCCGCTTCTGGTCCTTGCGCGAGATGCCGACGCCGGTGTCCCAGACCTGCAGCTCGACCCGGTCACCCCGGCGCCTGCAGCCGACCAGCACGCGCCCGCCGGCGGGGGTGTACTGGATCGCGTTCACCATCAGGTTCTGGATCGAGCGCAACAGGTAGACCGGGTCCGAGCGCACGAAGACCATGCTTGGCACCACGTCGAGCTGCACCCCCTTGCGCTGCGCCAGCGGTGTCTGGTCCTCCCAGACGCTGCGCATCAGCGTGCCGAGGCACACGTCCGAGGGCGTCAGCGCCCGGTCGGCGCTTTCCAGCCGCGAGATGTCCAGCAGCGAGTGCAGCAGCTGCTCGATCGAGGAAAAGGAGCCGTCGAGCCGCTCGACCATCGGCGCAAATCGGGTCTCGGCGGCGCTGTCGCGCAGCGTGGCAATCAGCAGCTTCGCGGCGTTGATGGGCTGCAGCAGGTCGTGGCTCGCCGCCGCGAGGAAGCGGGTCTTGGACGACACCGCCGCCTCGGCGCGTTCCTTGGCCAGCCGCAGCTCGTCCTCGACGCGGGCCATCTCGACGAACTGCTCGCGCAGCTGGGCGTTGGCGCGGGTCAGCTCGGCGGTGCGTTCGGCGACGCGGTTCTCGAGCATCTCGGTCGCGCGGGTTTCCAGCGTCACGTCCTTGAGCTCGAGCAGCACGCCGCCGTCTGGCAGCCGGTGCGCGTGCAGGTCCAGCATCCGCCCCGTGGCGTGGCGCACCCGGCGGCGCAGGCGGCCCTGCCGCTCGAGCCGGTCGAGCCACTGCGCGATTTCCAGCGCGCCGGCCTCGGTGATGATCTCGTGGCGGGCGACGAAATCCAGCAGCCGCTGCAGCTCGGTGCCCTTCTGCAGCATCGTGTAGGGCAGCCCGAGCAGCTGCCGGAACTGCTGGTTGTACATCATCACCGCGCCCTCGGGAGAGAAGGTGCACACCCCCGAGGTCATGTTCTCGAACACCGCCTGCAGGTAGTCGGCCTGCGCGTCGATCAGGGTTTCCTTTTCCGACCGGTTGCGCCGGACGATGGCGGTGATCTCGGTGAGCAACAGCACGAGGTTCTCGGAACTCGTCCGCTGCAGGTTGATCTGGTACCAGCGGTCGCCTGCCAGCTCGAACACCAGCGACACGACCGAGGCCCCCACCCGGCTGCGCCGCGCCTGCGCCAGCGCCACGTCGAAATTGCCCTCGACGGTGACGAGATGGCGGCTCTCGGACATGGCGGCAAAGCAGTCCTCGACCGACAACCCGCGCTGCAGCCGGGCCGAGATGTCGGGCAGCAGCCGCAGGAAGATGTCGTTGCCCACCTCGAGCCGTCCGCCGGTGAACAGCGCCACGCCGCCGTCCATCGCCGAGAGCGCGTCGGCGAGGTTCTTGCGCATCCGCTCGCTGTCATCGCGGGCGTGGCGCAGCTCGTCGGTGGTACGTTCGAGATCGCGGGTCTTGGCCCAGACCTGCGCCTGCAGCGCGATGGCCGACTGAAAGGCGCCATAGGCCGAGCTGCCGACCTCGTGCTGCCGGTTGGCGCGGCGCATCAGCGCGTCGATGATCTTTGCCTGCCGGGCGACCTGTTGTTCGAGCGGCTCCTCGGGGTCGATCATGCGAACTCCCTCCGCGGCGGCTCGAAGAAGGCGACCCCCACGAAGGTCTGGTTCACGTGCACGCCGCAATGCTGCTCGCCGTAGGTGTTGAACCCGACGACACGGCGGCGGCGGAAGATCTCGCTCACCTCGCCGGTGAGCTGCTTCTGCTCGATCTCGAGCTTGCGCAGGACGCAGTCGAAGCCGAGCACGAAGTCAGGCTGCCCGTCGCGGCCGTCGCGCACGTCGAGCTCGGCCTCGAGGGTCTCGATGATCTCCTTGCCGCGCCCGAGCGTCAGGATCAGCCCGTCGTCGATCGCGCCCAGGAACGAGAGCGCATGCGCGCCCGGCGCGTCATGCACCGCGCGCACGTGGTAGTTCATGTTCTGCCGCACCAGCATCGGGTTCTCGGCAAAGACCTGCGGCGACAGCTGCTCGACCGGGCAGCCGACGATGCGCGCGTATTCCAGCGCCGCCGGCGCGCCGTTGATCTCGAGCACCAGCCGCTCGTCGGGGATGGCGTTGGTCACCACCATCTGCCGCTCGGTCGGCAGGAAATGGTCGAAACCGAGGCCACGGAACTCGAGGTCGGTCTCGAGCAGCAGCAGCAGCGCGGCGTTGGTGTGGAACTGTCCATCGTGCAGCACGAAGGTCTCGCGGAAGGCAAGGTTGTCGCCCGCCGAGCCACCGAATACCGGCACCTCGCCAAGCGCCGCCTCGAGCGTGGCGACCAGCAGATCCTCCTGTTTCGACAGCCCGTCGGCAAGGATCAGCGCCAGCCGGTTCCAGCCGGCCGTGCGCTGGAACTGCGCGGCGTGGCTGCGGACCTGCCGGGCGATGCCCTTCATCGACATCGGCTTGAGCGGCGCGATCAGCATCGAGGCGCAGCGGAAGTGCGCGCGCGGAAAGGCGAGCAGCAGCAGCGCCTCGGTCTCGTAGCCTTCGGTGGTGATGGTGCCTGCCGTGGTGCAGCCGAAGACCGGCACGCCCCCGGCGCCCGCGTCGAGCGCAGCGGCCACCTCGTCGAGCGACAGCCCGTCGGGCACCAGCGCCAGCAGGAAACAGGTGTCGTCGAGGTCGACGGCGCGCAAAGCCTCCTCGACCGCCGCTTGGGCGCTCGTCTCGCGCGAGACGGCGATTCCGACGTATCTGGGCGCCGCCCCTTCCATCGCCATTCCGGTCAGTGGCTCAGGAATGCCTGCGCATCGGCCTCGCCCGTGCCCATCGCCGTGGCCGGCTGCGCGCTTTCCACGAGCACCGCCGCCTGCGTCCGGTTCTGCACGCCGAGCCGCCGCAGCAGCGCGGTGATATGCGCCTTGACCGTGGCCTCGGCGAGCGACAGCTCGTAGGCGATCTGCTTGTTCGGCTTGCCCGCGCAGATCAGCTTCATGATCTTCTGCTGCTGCGGGGTCAGCTCGGCGAGCTTCGGGTGGGCCTCCTCGATCCGGTCGTCTGGCAGCTCGGTGATGCTGGTGCCCCGGTAGCCGGAATGGACGTATTTGCCGCCGCCCGCGATGTCGCGCAGCGCCTGCCGCAGCACCTGCGACGAGGCGTCCTTGGGCAGGAAACCGGCGGCGCCGTCCTCCATCAGCGCCTCCACCACCTGCGCCGAGGTCAGCGACGAGATCACCAGGATCGGCGCGTCGGGAAGCGCGGCCCGCAGCCGCTTGAAGCCCGAGATGCCGCAGACGTCCGGCAGCTTCAGGTCGAACATCACGAGATCGGGCGCAAAGCCGCTGTCGACCAGCTCGAGCGCCGCCCCGAGCGTCTGCGCCTTCTCGACGCGCGCCTCGGGAAAGGTGAGCTGCAGCGCGGCGGCGAGCGCATCGCTGTAGAGCGGATGGTCGTCCACGATCGCGACAGAACGTATCGCACCCTGCGACGGGGTGTCGGTCATGTCTTTCATTGAAATGTCCTCCCGCCATAAGGTTAGCGCAGGAAATTTCGTTCGCGCAATGGTGTTGTCGGGGGCGGACCCCTCCGGCGGGTTTCCGCGGGGCCGGCCCCCGGTGCCTGCCCGTCCCCGGTCTAGCGCAAAACGCCTTTCTGCTTGGCCACATGGGTAGCGATGAGATCCATCAGCGGCGGCGACAGGCAGTCGTAGGGCTCAAGCCCCAGTTCCCGCAGGCGGCCGCGGATCTCGTCCATGCGGTCCGGGTCGACCCCCGATTCGATGATCGACGACACGAAGGCCGCGAATTCCGCCGGCGCCCAGCCGGTCTGCGGCGACAGTTCCGTGTGCACGAAGTCGAGCCCGTGGAACGGGTGGCCGGTGTCCTCGATGCGGCCATACATGTGCACCCCGCAGCCCTTGCAGGCATGGCGCTGGATGGCGGCCGAGGCGTCTACGACCTCGAGCTTGTCGGCGTTCTCGGTCACCTTGAGCTTGTCGCGTCCGACCACCGCGACCTGGCTGAAGATCGCGCCCTCGGGCTTCCAGCATTTCGTGCAGCCGCAGACGTGGTTGTGGGCGGTCTGCGCCTCCAGCACGACCACCACCGGGTCACTGCTGCACTTGCACTTGAGCGAGCCGCCCGAGAACCCCGGAGTCGCCGGCTTCACGCCGTTGTCGACCTGGGGATGGATCTTCACGTGGCTGTATTTCGGCGCGGCGGTCTCCTCCTCGCCGCCGAAGAGCTTGTCGAGTATTCCCATTGCTGTTCCTCCTCCAAGGGTCGCCCCCTTCCCAGGACGCCCTGCGCGTCAGGGTGACGCCACGGCCGGATTCGGGCAATGCAGCCGTAAGTATCGGGCCATGCGGGCCCGCTTCTGCCGGGATCGGCTCAGCTTCGGCCGGGGACCGATGCCGCGAGCAGCGCCACCACGGCCTCGGGCGGCAGACCCGCGTCGACCCCGACGGTCGTCAGCCCGGGAAACGGCGGTCGCTCCGGAAGCGGGCCATCCGAAACCCGCAGGAGCCACAGGTCGTGCCGCGCGGAGAGCGCCGCCAGCCGCGCCGAGAGCCCGGCACCGGGCATCTCGAACCCCGAGGCGATTACCAGCCGCACTCCCGGAGGCTCGTCGTCGAGCGGCACGAGATCGCGGGTCATCGGCGGATCGTCGAGCCGCCCCGCAAGCGCCAGCGCGGCAGCCGCGTCATGCGCCCGCACAAGTCCGGCGATGATCCGGTCCATGGTTTCGGCGCCGGCCCCGGGCGCCACCGTCACGGGCGCCCCTGCCCCGAGGGTCAGCAGCGCCACGTCTCCGCCCGCGTCGACCGCCTGCCAGCCGAGCAGCACCAGCGCCTCGGCGGCGGCCACCGAACGGAACGCCCGGCTGCGGCCGCAGAGCATCGACGGCCGCATGTCCGCGACCAGCAGCGTGACCGGCGCGGCGTCGGCCCGCCCGCCGCCGGAGCGCGCCACCTCGCGCAGCGCCGCGAGCTCGTGGCGGCGCAGGGTCGCGCCGGGAACGTCCAGCGCGGCGGTCACGCGGACCTCCACGGGTGCCGGCAACCGGCATGTTCTGCGGCCCGGGTCATGGCTCCTCACGATTTGCGATACGGGTGCCGCCCAGTCTACCCGAGCGCCCCGGACCCCGGAACACAGACCCATGTCCTAAGACTGTCTACGACCCCGACACAGGACGCCGCCGGCCCGGAGAGCCCGGACCGGCGGCGTTTGCATGTCATCGCGATGTGGATGCCGCGCCCTATTCCGCCGCGTCGGCGTAGTCGGACATCGGCGGGCAGGTGCAGACGAGGTGGCGGTCGCCGTAGGCGTTGTCGACCCGGTTGACCGGCGGCCAGAACTTGTCGACCCGGAAGGCGCCCGGCGGGAAGCAGCCCTGCTCGCGCGAGTAGGGACGATCCCAGTCGCGCACGAGGTCTTCCATCGTGTGCGGCGCGTGCTTGAGCGGGTTGTTCTCGCCGTCGATCCGGCCCTCTTCGATGGCGCGGATCTCTTCGCGGATCGCCAGCATCGCGTCGCAGAAGCGGTCGAGCTCGGCCTTGGTCTCGCTCTCGGTGGGCTCGACCATCAGCGTACCCGCAACCGGCCAGCTCATCGTCGGCGCATGGAACCCGCAGTCGACCAGCCGCTTGGCGATGTCCTCGACCGTGACGCCCGCCGACTTGTCGAACGGCCGCACGTCGATGATGCACTCATGCGCCACCCGGCCCTCGGGCCCGGTGTAGAGGATGTCGTAGGCCCCCGCGAGGCGGGTCGCGATGTAGTTCGCGTTGAGAATGGCGATGCGCGTCGCCTGCGTCAGCCCCTCGCCGCCCATCATCAGGATGTAGCCCCAGGAGATCGGCAGCAGCGAGGGCGAGCCGAAGGCCGCCGCCGAGACCGGCCCGGCGAGTCCCCCGTCGAGCGGGTCCGAGGGCAGGTGCTCGGTCAGATGCGCCTTCACGCCGATCGGGCCCATGCCGGGGCCGCCGCCGCCGTGCGGGATGCAGAAGGTCTTGTGCAGGTTCAGGTGGCTGACGTCGCCGCCAAGATCGCCGGGCCGCGACAGGCCGACCATGGCGTTCATGTTGGCACCGTCGATGTAGACTTGGCCCCCGTGCTCGTGGGTGATCGCGCAGACCTCCTTGACGGTCTCCTCGAAGACACCGTGCGTGGAGGGGTAGGTGATCATGCAGGCCGCGAGCGTGTCGGTGTATTTCTCGGCCTTCTCGCGGAAATCCCCGAGGTCGATCGAGCCGTTCTCGTCGCATTTCACCGCGACGACCTTCCAGCCGACCATCTGTGCCGAGGCCGGGTTGGTGCCATGCGCGTTCACCGGGATCAGGCAGACGTTACGCTGCCCCTCGCCGCGCGCCTTCTGCCAGGACGCGATGGTCAGCAGGCCGGCATATTCCCCCTGCGCGCCCGAGTTGGGCTGCATCGAAAAGGCATCGTAGCCGGTGATCGTGCAGAGCTTGGCCGACAGGTCGTCGATCATCTCGGCGTAGCCCCGCGCCTGGTCCTTCGGCGCATAGGGGTGCATCCCGGCGAACTCCTTCCAGCTCACCGGCATCATCTCGGCCGCCGCGTTGAGCTTCATCGTGCACGACCCCAGCGGGATCATCGCCCGGTCGAGCGCGAGGTCGCGGTCGGCGAGACGGCGCATGTAGCGCATCATCTCGGTCTCGGCCCGGTTCATGTGGAACACCTCGTGCGTGAGGTAGTCGCTGCTGCGCAGCAGTGCCTCGGGCAGGCGGTAATCCTGCGTGCTCTCGTCGTAGCTGCGAACAAGGCCGAAGGCGCGCCAGACGCCCTCGATATGGGCCGGGCGCACCGACTCGTCGAGCGTGATGCCGATCTTGGTGCGGCCCACGCGGCGCAGGTTGATGCCTTCCTTGACCGCGGCCTGAAGGATGCCGCGCTGAAGCAGGCCGACCTCGACGGTGATGGTGTCGAAGAACGCCCCGGGCGAGACCTCGTAGCCCGCCGCCTCGAGCCCCTCGGCCAGCCGCACCGTGCGCAGGTGGATGCGCTGCGCGATGGCCTTGAGCCCCTCGGGACCGTGGAAGACCGCGTAGAACCCGGCCATGACCGCCAGCAGCGCCTGCGCGGTGCAGACGTTCGAGGTCGCCTTTTCGCGCCGGATGTGCTGCTCGCGGGTCTGCAGCGCCAGCCGGTAGGCCCGGTTGCCGAGCGCGTCGACCGACACGCCGACGATGCGGCCCGGCATCGCCCGCTTGTAGGCGTCCTTCGTGGCCATGTAGGCGGCGTGCGGCCCGCCGTAGCCCAGCGGCACCCCGAAGCGCTGGGTCGAGCCCACCGCGATGTCGGCGCCCATCGCGCCCGGCTCCTTGAGCAGGCAGAGCGCCATGATGTCGGCGGCGACGATGCCGATGGCCTTGGCCTCGTGCAGGGCCTCCATCTCGGCCGAAAGGTCACGCAGCATGCCGTGGGTGCTTGGATACTGGAAGATCGCGCCGAACACCTTGTCGGCCTCGAGCGTCTCGGGGGCGCCGACGATGATCTCGATGCCGAGCGGCGCGGCGCGGGTCTTCATCACGGCGATGTTCTGCGGGTGGCAGTTCTCGTCGATGAAGAAGGCCGGCGCCTTGGACTTGGCGACACGCTTGGCCATCGTCATCGCCTCGGCGCAGGCGGTCGCCTCGTCGAGCAGCGAGGCATTGGCGATCTCGAGCCCGGTGAGGTCGCTCACCATGGTCTGGTAGTTCAGCAGCGCCTCGAGCCGGCCCTGGCTGATCTCGGGCTGGTAGGGCGTGTAGGCGGTATACCACGCCGGGTTCTCGAAGATGTTGCGCTGGATTGCCGGGGGCGTGATCGTGCCGTGGTAGCCCTGCCCGATGAGCGAGGTCAGCACCTTGTTCTTATCGGCCACCTCCTGAAGCCGCCACAGCATCTCGCGCTCGGAGAGCGGCGCACCGAAGTCGAGCGGCTCGGCCTGGCGGATGCCCTGGGGCACGGTCTGCGCCATCAGCGCCTCGAGGTCGGAGACACCGAGCGCCGTGAACATGTCGGCCATCTCGGAGGGCGAGGGGCCTATGTGGCGGCGGTTGGCGAAATCATAGGGTTGGTAGTCGGTGGGCGAGAAAGGCATGTCGATCCATCCGGTCTCTGCGGTGACCGCGCGAGACCATCCCCCGCGTCACCTGTGCGTTAAGATCTCACGCCCTGCCCGCCCCGCCGCATGCGGGCGGCGAGGCAGGAGCGTGAGCCGTTCGGGGCGCGGGCCGTGGCCCGCAGGTCTCAACCGATGAACTTCTTGTAGGCGGCTTCGTCCATGAGCCCGTCGAGCTCGGACATGTCCTCGATCGTCATCTTGAAGAACCAGGCGTCGCCCTCGGGGTCCTCGTTGACCTTGCCGGGGTCGTCGACCAGCGCCTCGTTGACCTCGACGATCTCGCCGTCGAGCGGCGCGAGGATGTCCGAGGCGGCCTTGACCGACTCGATCACCACGATCTCGTCGTCCTTGCTCACGGTGCCCGGGTCGGGCAGTTCGACGAACACCACGTCTCCGAGCTGCTCGGCGGCGTGCGCGGTGATGCCCACCACGACGACGTCATCCTCGACCCGCAGCCATTCATGTTCTTCGGTGAATTTCATGTCGCTGTTTCCTTCCTGTCAGCGCTTGTAGCTCTGTTTCACGAAGGGCAGCGCGACCACCTCGACCGGCAGTCGCTTGCCCCGCACCTCGCCGTAGAACCGCGTGCCCGGCGTGGCACTGTCATTCGGCACATAGCCCATCGCCACGGGCCCGCCCACCGACGGGCCGAACCCGCCCGAGGTGACACGGCCCACCGGCGCACCGCCCTCGGCGGTCTCGAAGAGCGGCACGCCCTCGCGCATCGGCGCCCGGCCCTCGGGCTTCAGGCCAACGCGCAGCGTATCCGCACCGGTGGCAATCTCTGCAAGCACCTTTTCCGCCCCGGGAAAACCGCCGGCGCGGTCGCCGTCGGCGCGGCGCACCTTCTGGATCGCCCAGACCAGCCCGCCCGCAACCGGCGTCGTCGTCTCGTCGAGATCGTGGCCGTAGAGGCAGAGCCCGGCCTCGAGCCGCAGCGAGTCGCGCGCGCCAAGGCCGATGGCCTCGACCTCGTCCATCTCGAGCAGCGCGGTGGCGAAGGCCTCGGCACGGGCGGCGGGAATCGAGACCTCGAAGCCGTCCTCGCCGGTATAGCCCGACCGCGAGATCCACAGGATCTCGCCGTCCCAGTCGTGCGCGGCGCTGTCCATGAAGCGCATGTCGGCCACACCGGGCACCAGACGGGCCAGCGCCGTCTCGGCCTCGGGGCCCTGCAACGCCAGCAGCGCGCGGTCCTCCAGCACCTCGATCTCGCAGCTTTCGGAGAGATGGGCGCGCATATGCGCGATGTCGGCCTGCTTGCAGGCCGCGTTCACCACGAGGAACAGCGCGTCGTCCCAGGGCGCATTGGCGATCATCAGGTCGTCGAGGATGCCGCCCGCGTCGTTGGTGAACAGCCCGTAGCGCTGGCGACCGGGCTTCAGGCCCAGCACGCTCACCGGCACCAGCGTCTCGAGCGCGGCGGCGGCATCGGCCACCTCGCCGGATTTCGGGTGCAGCATCACCTGCCCCATGTGGCTCACGTCGAAGAGCCCGGCGGCGGCGCGCGTGTGAAGATGTTCCTTCATCACGCCCAGCTTGTATTGCACCGGCATGTCGTAGCCGGCGAAGGGCACCATCTTCGCGCCGAGCGAAAGGTGCAGGTCATGTAGTGGCGTGCGGTCAAGCTCGTCCATGCGCGTCTCACATCCCTTGTTCCCGGATGCGGCGCCTTGGCCTGACTCCGGGCATTTCCGCGCGGCCGGATTGCCACGCCTGAAACGCCCCCTCTGTCCGTCAGCCTGAGATCGTTATCCCTTCGGCGGGCACCATGTCGGCGCCACTCTCCAGAGTCAGTTCACCGCGACGGTCCTTTTGGCCTGAGAGTTTCCGGGGCGGTTGCTCCTTCGGCACCGGCAAGGCCGGTTCTCCCATCGCGATGAACAGACGCTACGATGTTTGCGGCTGGGCCGCAAGATTGCCCGGGCGCATTCCGAGCGTGCAGCGCTGTTCCGGCGCGAGAATGTCCATAAGCGGGGCATTGTCGCAGACCAGCGCGTCGAGCGTGATCGGATCGAGCGTCGCGTAGAAGGCGCTGGCCGCGTCGGTCAGCGCGATGCGCAGGCGGCAGGCGTCGGTCAGCGGGCAGGTGTTGTCGACATCGGCGAAGCATTCGGCCAGCGGCACCGGCGCCTCGAGCGCGCGGAACACGTCGCCGATGCGGATCTGGTCGGCCGGCCGGGACAGTTCGAGCCCGCCGTTGCGGCCCCGCTGGGTGTGCAGGTAGCCGAGCTGCGCCAGCTGGTTGATGACCTGCGCGAGGTGGTTCTCGGACGCGTTGCATCGCCGCGCGATCTCGGCTTTTGTGACGAGACGACCGGCATTGGCGGCACAATGCATCAGTACGCGGACGGCGATATTGGTTCTCTTGGTGACGCGCACGGGGCTGCCCTCGGTTTCGAAATGTCGCGAATTTCATACATGATCCGGCAAATGCCGGTTTGACATACATCAATCGAACGACGGAACATGATCTCCAACAGCGCTTTCTTCTTCGGATACGGCTCACTCGTGAACCGGATGACACATGGTTTCACCCCCGCCCACACCGCCCGCGCCCGCGGCTGGCGCCGCGCATGGCGGTTCACCGCGGATCGGCAGGTGGCCTACCTCACCGCCGTGCCCGACCCCGCCTGCGAGATCGAAGGGCTCATCGCGCAGGTGCCACCCGATGGCTGGGCCGCGCTCGACCTGCGCGAACAGGCCTACGAACGGCGCGACGCGGCGGGCTGCGTGCAGCACGCCGCCGACGGCGTGGACCAGCTTGCGATCTACGCCATCGCACCGCAGAACCACTTCCCGCCCGACGACGCGCACCCGGTGCTCCTGAGCTACCTCGACGTGGTCATACAGGGCTACCTGTCCGAGTTCGGCGAGGCCGGAGCCGAGCGGTTCTTCGACACCACCACCGGCTGGGAGGCGCCGATCCTCGATGACCGGGCCGATCCGCAGTATCCGCGCGCGCAGCAGCTCGACGATGCCGAGCGGGCCTTTGTCGACCGCAGGCTCGACGGGCTGCGGTGCCGACGGGTCGCGGCATGAGGCTGTCGAAAACCCTGCTTCTGGTGAAGCGGGTGGCCCGCAATCTCGCGGCACGGGTGGTCTTCGGCGCGGTGCTGGCGCTGGCGATGGCGTTCCTCTCGCCGCTGATCGAACCGCTGCTGCCGTCGCGCTGGACCGAGCAGGTCAAGCCCGATGCGGTGATCCCGATCCTGACGATCCTTGCCACCACCATGCTCACGGTGACGACCTTTTCGCTGTCGGTGATGGTGCAGGCCTTCCAGACCGCCGCGAGCCAGGCCACGCCGCGCGCCTACCGGCTGCACCTCGAGGACACCACGACCCAGACCGTGCTTGCCACATTCACCGGGGCGTTTCTCTACGCGCTGACCGCGCTGGTGATGTTCCGGGCCGACCTCTACGCGCCCGACACCGCCATCGTGATCCTCGGCGTGACGGTGCTGGTGATCGGCGCCATCGTCCTCGCCATCCTGCGCTGGATCGAGCACCTGAGCCGCCTCGGCAGCATGGACGACACGCTGGCGATGGTGGAACGACAGGCGCGCGAGGCGCTGGAACGGGCGATGCAGCAGCCCGCGTTCGGCGGCGTGCCGCTCGACGCCGACCCCGAACTGCCCGAGAGCGCCGTGCCGGTCCCCGCGCCCTCGGGCGGCTACATCCAGTTCGTCGACGTCGAGGCGCTGCACGGGATCCTCGCCGAGCGTGGCGGCCATATCACCGTGACCAGCGCGCCGGGGCAACACGTGGTGAAGGGCGCCCCGGTCGCCTGGCTGATCGAGGGCGCGGGCGAGGACCTGGACCAGATCACGGACTGCTTCACCATCGGCAGCATCCGCACGCCCGAGCAGGATTCACGCTTCGGCATCGTGGTTCTGAGCGAAGTGGCCGCGCGGGCGCTGTCTCCGGGGATCAACGACCCGGGCACCGCCATCGACGTGATCCACCGGCTGACACGGCTGCTGCACGAGATTGGCGCCCCGAGCGGTTCGCCCCCGGAGTTTCCCCGGGTGGAGCTTCCGACCGTGAGAGCCGCCGATGTCGTCGAGGACGGATTCGCGTCGCTCATCCGGGCAGGCGCCGGCCACCCGGAGGTGATCGGCGCGGCGGTCGAGGCGCTGCGCACGCTCGAAGGCGCGGATTGGCCGGGAATGGCGCAGGCGGCGCGCCGGATGCAGGGCTACGCGCTGCGCCACGTCAAGGATGCGCTGAGCGTCACTGACGACCGCGACGGGCTCGCCCACGAAATCTGACCGTCTCGATCCAGCGGCCCCCGGGGCGGAAAGATTTTTCGTCCGAAAAATCTTGCGCCCCTGCCGCCGGGCAGCCCGGGGGTGCCCCGGGCGTGGCGGCTCAGCCCTTGGCGAGCGCGCGGGCCGGCACCTTGTCGAGCAGCGGCATGACGTCGGCCATCTCGGGGCCCCGCTCGAGCCCGGTCAGCGCCTTGCGCAGCGGCATGAACAGGCCCTTGCCCTTGCGGCCGGTCTGTTCCTTCACCGCCTTGGTCCACGCGCCCCAGGTCTCGCGGGTGAACGGCCCCTCGGGCAGGATCGACATCGCCTCGGCGACGAAATCGCGGTCCTCGTCGGCCACCACCGGATCGGCACCGTCACGGAAGAGCTCCCACCAGCCGGCAAGATCCTTGCGGGTGGTGATGTTGTCGCGGGTGACCGACCAGAACAGCTCGGCCTTGTCGGCGGGCACGCCCAGCGCCGCAATATCGTCGGCCACCGCGTCGAGCGGCAGTGCGTGCAGCTTGCGCGCGGTCAGCGGGTAGAGGTCGTTCACGTCGAACTTGGTCGGCGCGGAGCCGAACTGCGACAGCTCGAAGCCCTCGGCGATCTCGTCGAGAGAGGTCCGCAGCTCGACGGGCTGGCTCGAGCCCAGCCGCGCCATCAGCGACAGCAGCGCCTCGGGCTCGACGCCCGACTCGCGCAGGTCGCGGATCGACAGAACGCCAAGCCGCTTGGAGAGCGATTCGCCCTGCGGGCCCGTGAGCAGCGAGTGGTGAGCGAAGGTCGGCACGCTGCCGCCCAGCGCGTTGATGATCTGGATCTGGGTCGCGGTGTTGGTGACGTGGTCCGAGCCGCGCACCACGTGCGTCACGCCCATCTCGGTATCGTCGACCACCGAGGCCAGCGTGTAGAGGATCTGGCCGTCGCCGCGGATCAGCACCGGATCCGAGACGCTCGCAGCGTCGATCGAGATGTCTCCGAGGATGCCGTCGGTCCACTCGATCCGCTCCTGGTCGAGCTTGAACCGCCAGACGCCGTCGCCGCGCTCGGCCCGGAGCGCCGCCTTCTCGTCGTCGGAAAGCGCAAGCGCCGCACGGTCATAGACCGGCGGGCGGCCCATGTTCAGCTGCTTCTTGCGCTTCAGGTCTAGCTCGGTCGGGGTTTCCCATGCCTCGTAGAACCGACCGATCTCGCGCAGCGTTTCGGCGGCGGCGTGGTAGCGGTCGAGCCGCTCGCTCTGCCGCTCGATACGGTCCCATGTCAGCCCCAGCCACTCGAGGTCGCGCTTGATGCCATCGACATACTCTTCCTTGCTGCGCTCGGGATCGGTGTCGTCGATCCGCAGAATGAAGGTGCCGCCGGCCTTGCGGGCGATCAGGTAGTTGAACAGCGCCGTGCGGAGGTTGCCCACGTGGATGTGGCCGGTGGGCGAAGGGGCAAAACGGGTGACGGTCATGGGGAGGCTCCTGCTTACGCGCAGGGCACTTCCCACAAGCGCGTTCATTTGTCCAGTTCCGGCCTCTTGGCGAACGCCGCAGGCGGTGCCATTGTGCCGCTCATGAAGGACATTCTGACCGTCACGCTCAATCCCGCACTCGACCTTTCCACCGCGACCGACCGGGTCATCGCGGGGCCCAAGCTGCGCTGCGATCCGGTCGCCGTCGACCCCGGCGGCGGCGGCATCAACGTGGCGCGCGTCGTGCAGGCGCTCGGCGGCCGCGCACGGGCCTTCGTGGCGCTCGCCGGCCCCAGCGGCATGCGGCTCGAGGCGGCACTGGCCGATCACGGCATCCCGCTGGTGCGGATGAAGGCACCGGACGAGACCCGCGAGAGCTTCGCCGTGCACGACCGCCACTCCGGCGAGCAGTTCCGCTTCGTGATGCCCGGGCCGCAATGGGCCGAGTCCGATGTGGCCGAGGCCCTGCAGGCCATCGCCTCGGCGGTGCCCGAGGGCGGCATCCTCGTCCTGAGCGGCAGCCAGCCGCCCGGCGTGTCGGTGGACTTCGCGACCCGTCTCTGCGAGGCGCTCGCCCCCCGCAACGCCCATGTCATCGTCGACACCTCGGGCGAGGCGCTGGCCTATCTCGCCGAGGGCACCTCCCCCGCGCCGGCGGTGCTGCGCATGGACCACGTCGAGGCCGAAGAGCTGGCCGGACGGCCGCTGGTCACGCGGCTCGAGTCGGCGCAGTTCGCCGCCGAGCTGGTGGCACGCGGCGCCGCGGAACGGGTCATCGTGGCGCGCGGACCCGACGGGTCGGTCATGGCCGGCCCCGACGGGCTGACACAGGTGAGCGCCGCCGCCGTCTCGGTGGTCTCGGCGGTGGGCGCGGGCGACAGCTTCGTCGGCGCCTATGCCCATGCCATCGCCAGCGGCGTCGGCGCCCCCGAGGCGCTGGCTCTTGGCGCGGCAGCCGCAAGTGCCACGGTCACCACCCCCGGCACCTCGCTCTGCACCTCCGAGATGGTCTCGGACCTGCTGCCGCAATGCGGCGCGAGCGAGATCCTGCAGTAACCCTGCGGGCGCGCCCTCGCGGGGCTCGATACGCCCCCCGGCCGAAGAACCGCCCCCCGGGGCGGACGGCCCATTTCGCGCAAATGTCATTTCCCCGTTTCTGGCCGGACGACAGGAACGGGCTAGGTCTGGCCCATCATCAAAGGCCGGCCCCGAGCCGAAACGACAGGAGGGAAGACCACATGACCAATCAACCGACATTCCCCCGTCGCGCCGCCCTTGCGGGCGCAGCCACCATTCCGTTCGCCGCCACGGTGGCCGGCAGCGCCAGCGCGCAACCCGCGATGCAGGATGCGCAGGTGCCGCGCGTCTACCGCGTGATGCTCGGCGATTTCGAGGTCAACGTGCTGATGGCCGGGACCGCGACCCGCGAGGACCCGCATTCGATCTTCGGACTGAACGTTTCGGACGAGACCTTCCAGCAGGTCTCGGACGATGCCATGATCCCGACTGACAAGGCACAGTTCTTCTTCACGCCGACGCTGGTGAACACCGGCGCCGAGCTGATCCTCTTCGACACCGGCCTTGCGCCCGACGCGATCGTCGCGGCGGTCGAGGCTGCGGGATATTCCGCCGAGGACGTGACCCACGTGGTCATCACCCACATGCACGGCGACCACGTCGGCGGCCTGACCGGCGGCGACGGGCCGACCTTCGCCAACGCGCAGCACGTCACCGGGCAGCAGGAATACGACCACTGGTCGAGCACCGACAGCGACGCCTTCGCCAACAAGATCGCGCCGCTCGAGGATCAGTTCACCTTCATCGGCGACGACGAGAGCATCGCCTCGGGCGTGACCTCGATGCTTGCGCCGGGCCACACGCCCGGGCACATGTGCTTCATGCTCGAGAGCGGCGACCAGAAGCTGCTGCTGGCCGCCGACCTTGCCAACCACTACGTCTGGTCGCTGGCCTATCCCGACTGGGAAGTGTCCTTCGACTCCGACAAGGCGCAGGCCGCCGAGACCCGCCGCAAGGTGCTGGGCATGCTGGCCGAGGAGAAGATCCCCTTCATCGGCTACCACATGCCCTTCCCTGCCGTGGGCTTCGTCGAGACCCGCGAGGACGGCTTCCGCTACGTGCCGCACAGCTACCAGTTGATGCTGGGCTGAACGGAACGACCATGCCACGAGAAGGGCGGG
>MDTG01239770.1_pt1 | contig 50117 bp, 46 predicted proteins | sample 811421 | NCBI WGS metagenome assembly MDTG01 (sample SAMN05326645, study PRJNA326480) | marine metagenome | isolation source: seawater | place: Pacific Ocean: South East | collected 2011 | reverse complement strand
TTTGATACTGTTTCCGAAGTAAAAGTTGCTGACGTTAACGGTACTATCACTACTACCAATCCTGGAGAAGTAGATGGTGCTACTTATCACGTTGTTGCTAATGCTGCTACTTATTATGCTGCGGTTTATATTGTACCTGGAGTAACTAAAGTTTCTACCATGGACGGTGCAGTTTCTGGTGAAACACGTACATGGGTAATGGATCTTGTTAGAGATAACTTGGGATCTACTCCTGCTCTAGGAACTGGCGAAGGGTTTATCGTAAAATACGGATCTGGTGGTTCAGATACAGTAACATTTGCACAAGATGCTACTTTAAGAACAACTGTATCATCTCTTGTAGATTACATGAATGCAGATACCTCATTAGCTGCTGCTAATTTAAATATTGATGCTGCTCTTGACTCTGCAGAAAGATATATTTATACAGTATCATACTTGACTTCAACTAATTCAGTTAATTCAATAGGTGTAGCTTCTGTTACTGGTGCTGTATATGCTACATTTGGTACTGGTAATGATGGTGTTCTTATTGAGCTTAGCGCTCCAATTACTGGTGGTGCACCTAATGGACACCATGCTATAGCAGAAGGATTCAGAGCTGATATTGCTGCTCATGCTGACTACAACGCAACAAGTATCACTACTGGTGCTAATGCTAACGCATCTTTCTATGTAACTCGTAATGTATCTGGGACAGCTACTGTGGATAAATCTCCACTAATGGCTGCTGCTCCTACGCTTGATATTGTGATTGATGTTGATGGGGACTCTACAACTGCGGTTCTAGGTGCAAATACAGCTGGATACCAAACGGCATCTCACTTGTCAAACACTTTTGCAACTAGTAGATTTAGTTTACCTGACGTTGTTCCAACTAAGCAGAGTAACCTTAGAATTACTCTAAGAGATACTTCTGGTCTTGGAATGAGTGCTAATGTTACAATGACTGTTGCTAGTGCTGCTAATTCCAACACTGCGATTACAGTTGGAACGGGAGAAGGTACTGATCACGATGTACCTGCTTCACTTGGAATATATTATCTTGTAGACGGAGTTAGTATTGCTTCAGCTGCAACTAATGTTTCTTCAGGAACAACTGACGCAACTGCTACTACATATTATGTAGCTAGCGCTGCTGCTGGTGGAACAGAAGCTGTTTCAACTCCTGCTGTAACTGCAGTTACAACTGACAGAACTGGATGGATACCTGCTGGTAGTTAATCAACCAACTTTCTGTTAAAAATTAAGCCTCTCTAAATTAGAGAGGCTTTTTTTTTGAATTATATTTGTAAGTATGAAGAACTTTCCTAGTTATCTTTATGTTATCCTATTTTCATGTGTTGGATTTGTTTATTCTACAAGAGTAATTGACATTGTTGGGATTCAATGGTACTATTTATCTTATGTCAACTTATTTTTTTTAGCTTATATTATTTATAAAAGGTTAAATAATAAAACAGAAATTAATCCAACACCATTTTTTAAAAATCCCATTAATTTATTATATACAATATTTTTTGTTTTTTGTATTGCTTCTTTAAGTCAATCAATAAATATTTCTGTTTCAATTATTGCAATTTCAAAAATTTTAATTTCATTAACAGCACTTTTAATTTTTAATGAACTTGAAGCTTTCAAAAATTTTAATCTAAAACACATATCAATATTATTCTCTTTGTATCTTTTAGGTGAAATAGGATTAAGTTTAAGGGGGTATTTTGAAGTCATAAAATCAACTGATTTTAATTTTGAAATGTCAGCTGAGTATTTGAAAGGGACAACAGGTAATAAAAACATAACATCAGCCTCCATAGCTTTTAAGCTTCCCTTCTTATATATTTTATTTTTTCTTATTCAAAATAAATATCTTAAAGCTTTAATAATTATAATAGCCTCTTTTGCTTACTTTAATTTAATTTTACTGTCATCAAGAACAATAATACTATCAATAACCCTTTGTATTATATTTTACATTTTGGGATCGCTAATATCATTTTTCAGATCAAAGGGTAATTTTAAAGTTTACATAAAAAATATTGGCATATACCTACTTCCAATTTTTTTAGCAACTTCTTTTGCTTATATATCATTGAAAGAGGATAATATTAAAATCGACAATAGAGTTTCAACCATAAATACATCTGATGAATCTGCCTCAACAAGGTTAAGATATTACGAGAAAGGTGTTAATTATTTTTTATCTAATCCTATTCTTGGATCTGGAATTGGTAATTGGCAATTATTTTCTATCAAACTTGATTCAGAGAAAATTGAAAGTTATATTGTTCCATATGTAGCCCATAATGATTATATAGAATTATTAACTGAAATTGGGTTATTTGGAACTATACCCTACCTACTTTTTATTTTATCCTCATTATATTTCTTAATAAGGATATTTTTCATGACAAAAGATCCTCATATTCGAAATTTATGTTTGATTTTTACTCTTCCTTTTATAATTTATTTTATTGATTCAAATCTTAACTTTCCTCAATATCGACCTATTATGCAGGTTTTTTTAATAACATATTTACTATTGATTTATTCATTTTATGAAAAACAAAAAGTTAAAGTTGTAGAAGAATGAAAAAAAAATATTCATTAATTGCCATATTATTCTTTACGGTAATAGTTATCTTTTCTCATGTTGTACATCATAGAAACTATATTTCACATAAACAACAAGTTAAATTAACTCAAGATATAACGCAAGCAAAATATGATGATGTAACACCAGAATTTTATAATAATTTAGAAGTTGAAATTCCGAGTTTAACTGTCACCACTATTCCTATTAAAGCTTTAAAAGCGATTTATATTCAGACGAATGAACCAAGAGATAGTTTAAAAAAATCAATTGATTTACTTCATGAATCAATAAAGGATAATCCTTTTTTAATGTTTTCAGAAGGTAATTTATCTCAAACATATTATGCACTCAGAAAATTTGATAGTGCATATTACTATGCAAGAAAATCATTTTTAGGAATACCAAAAAATGCAGTTCATTTTGCTATGATTGCAAAGTTATATGCTAATTTTGGAAATTATGATAGCATAGTAAAATCATTTAACATAGTTAATTCTGGTAGATCTAACAAAAATATTTCGTCTAGAGCTGATATATATAGAATTTACTTTGCATCAATGATTAATTTTATTGATCAGGTTGATGACTCTTTGAAAAACAGCGTAATTAGATCTGCAAAAGAAGCTAAAAATTACTTTTTGAAAGATAAAGATCTACAGTTACTTGCAGATTATGTAATTGAAGGAAAAAATAAAGTAGATATAGCAGTCCTAAATGCTGAAAATGGATCTAAGTTACTTTCTGAGAAAAAATATTTGGAAGGAATTAATTCTATAGAACAAGCCCTTTTAGTAAGAAAAAATAATATGGGATATATTCAAACAATAGGGCTTGCTTATCATAATCTAGGAGATCATAAAAAAGCTATAGAAAACTTAGAAATCCTTGAAAAAAATAATATTTCTTTAGACCCAATTAGCCTTTATGTTAAAGGTTTATCTCACTATTACTTAAGAGATAAAATTAAATCTTGTAAATACCTATTAAAAGCAAGTAGATTTGGCTTAGAAAATGCAGAAACAGCTTATAATAGTTTATGCAAATTTTAGAAATAAAAGTATCTGCAATAACAAGAAAATAATTTCTATAGCCAGTAGAGATTTTATGGTATTTCCAAAGTATTTTAAAAAATTATGATGAATATGGTTTTTATCAGGACGAAAAGGAGAGTTTCCATTTTTTGTTCGGATAATAAATACACGTAATAAGTCAACTAAAGGGTATAAAAGAATTAAAACTGAAAAAAGTGTTTTATTTATTGACCAGTTAGTATCGAAAGTAAATTTGACTCCTAGTATATGAAAGATATAAATGGCCATTAGAGTTCCCAAAAGAAGTGATCCTGAGTCTCCTAAAAACACTTTACGTTTCTTTTTAAAATTAAAATAGTATAGCGGTAGTAATGAAAAAACAACTATAAAACCAAGCATATTCAGATTAGTTAAATTGAAACTAAAAAATTCAATTAAAACTATTGCTTTTATAACCTCAGTAACCGCCAACCCGTCAATACCATCAATAAAATTTATTGCATTAACTATTACTAAAAAAACAAAGATCGTAGTTAGTTGTGCTAAAATCCATGGGATTTCATATAAACCAAATAAACCATTATAATTTGTAATGGCATAGCCTTGATCAATAAGAATTTTTGCTACAATAATTTGCAACAAAAATTTTAATTTGAAGTCAGCATTGTATAAATCATCATAAACCCCAATAACGAACATTATCCCCAATGGAATAAAAAGGGAATAGTCAAAGAGTTCTATATTATTTATATAAAAATATATAGAAATTAACATTAAACATGAAAATATTCCAATGCCACCAGTTCTCGTTGCTAAGGTGTCATGAGTACTGCGATGATTGAAATCATCGAATCTTTTGAAATAAATAAAAATTAGTTGAATACTAAAATGAATAAGAGTACTTAAAACTAAGGCAATGATAAGAACACTTAAATTCATAACTTAATAAGAATCTTATTTAGTAAAAGATTTTAAAAATAGTATTTTAGTAAATATATGTAATGATATGGAAAAATATGGCTCAAAAGCTTTCAATTCTATAAATCTTGTAGGCCCTTTTATACTAATTATATATTTGTGCATTGGATTCATCCCAAACTGGCAGGCAGTGGATAAAATTGCTCCTCAATGGTTGGTGATGAGTATTCTAAATTTTACTAGTCTAATTTATTTTCTTACGAATCAAAAGGCAATAAGTGACGCATTGAAAATAAATTTAAAATCTACTCTCACGCTCTCGTATTTAGGGTTTATAATTTGGGCAGCTTGTTCTTTTTTTTATGCTATTAATCCAACTGAAGTAATAGTAAATATAAGCAGACAAGCAAATGTTTTCATAATGTTTATTACAATGTTTGTTTTTTTGTTTCTATTAAAAAATAAAATACGCCTAATACCATGGATTATAACCTTCATATTATTATACGAGATTTATGCAGTTATAAACGAAGCAATCGGAATGATTAAAAATAGTGGTGGGATTATTTCAGGTAATCTGAAAGGAGTAACTGCTAATAGAAATATTACAGCTTTTTCATTAGCCATAAAAATCCCTTTCCTTTTGTTTCTAATACAAATTGAAAAAAAATTACTTATAAAATGGGCATTGAGTCTTTTTATTTGTTTAGGCCTAATATGTCTATCAATGATTCAATCGAGGGCTTCATTTGTAGCTATTGGTTTTATGACTGTAATGTACCTTCTTTTACATTTAATAATTTTCTTAAAAATAAATAAAAGATGGTCTCAAATTCTTCAGATAGGGTATTTGATAATACCACTTATTGCTGCAGTGTTAATAAATCAAATAATACTTTCAGACAAAGGGGCAGACGCGGTGTCTCGTGCTGCATCAATATCAATTAGTACAAATGACGGCTCTGTAAATCAAAGATTACGATATTATGAAGATGTAATTACCCACATGACTTCAAATCCTATTTTAGGTGTGGGACTTGGCAATTGGAAATTAAAGTCAATAAATTATGATTCTGAGGATATTAAGGGTTATGTAGTGCCCTATCATGCTCATAGTGATTTCATTCAGCTGGGAGCTGAGCTAGGAATTTTTGGATTTGTACTTTATCTTTCAATTTTTTTGATTTCAGTTTATTACGTATACTACTTGATAAGGTTCTCTAATTTAAATTTTAACGAAAAGATATTTTTGTTTTTAATGTTAACTGCACTAGGTATTTATAGTGTAGACGCTAACCTTAATTTTCCCATAGCGAGGCCACAAGTATTAGTTGTTTGGTCATTGATCATTGCATTAATAGCAGTTTACTATCAAAAATATAAAATAAAGTCTCTAGCAATAAATAAAAATAATAATGTTGTTAAGCTATTTTTGTTACTTGGTCTTGCGGGAGTTTTACCAAGCATTTATGTAAGTAATAAAGTTTATGAGTCACAAAAAGGCCAGATGTTTCTCCTTCAAGATTTTAATTCAAATAGTTTTAATATTCCCTTGAATAAAGTTGAGAATATCGTTCCTGATATCCCAAATATTACAGTTACTACAATACCAATTAACTCGGTTAAAGCTAGATATTTTGTTAATGCTAAACAGTATGATAAAGCCCTATCCATGCTAGACAAGGGAACAGTAGCAAATCCTTATCTTTACTATAGTGAGATATTAAAAAGTCAAATTTATAAAGAGAAGGGACAATTAGAAAAGGCAAAAGAATATGCTAAAAAAGCATTTTTTGGTCTTCCAAATAATGACTTACATTCCTCTTCATATATTAATTTGTTAAGTATTACTAGGGATAAAGATGAGCTGGAGAAAGCGTTTGAACTTCTTACAGCTAAAAATAAAATAAATAATTGGAAAAATTATCTTATTGTTGCTAGTGGTCTATATGCAACTGGCGATTCACTCATAGTATCAAGAGCTAAAAGAGCGACAGAAATTTTTTCAGGTAATCAAGAATTTCAAGCCTTATATAGACAAATTGCCGTAGGTCAAATTGGAGTGAGTAAGGCAGCATCTTTTGCACAAAAAGGCTTAAATTTTTTTAATATAGAAGATTATTCTAATGCGGCAGAAGCTTTTGAAAAAGCGATAGAATTCAACCCTCTAGATTATACACATTATGAGAATGCAGCAACATCCAATTATCTTATAGGAAATTATGAAAAAGCTATTGATCAAATTAATGTTGTAATAAATGATCTTAATCCACTAAATGGTAAATGCGAGTACATAAAAGCTATTATTTTTATTCAAATTGGAGATCCAATTGGAGCTTGTCCATTTTTAGCTGCAGCAAGAGATTCTGGATATTCTCAAGCGTCAGCAACTTTTGATCAATATTGTAGGTAAATAAAGTAATGAAAAGTTTCATTTTCTTTTATGATTACGAAAACTAAAATAAATTAAGAGGAACTTTCATTTTTAACATATATTGAGTACTTTTGGTACTTGATAATATGTATTATTTATTTGGTAAAAGTTTATTCCCCTTATTATAAATTATTAAACAAATTATTTTAAGGGGCTTTAAACTCAAAAAAAGCAAAAATGTTAGGAGAACTAATTACTTCAAAAACACGTTTAAGGCTTCTTATTAAATTTTTTATTTCACAAGCAAATAGAGGATATTTAAATGGTCTTGCAACAGAAATGGGAGAATCTACAAATGCTATTCGAAAAGAGCTAAATCATCTCCAAGGGGCAGGTTATCTCGAAAAAGTAAAGGTAAATAATAAAGTAGAGTATAGAGCTAACACAAACCATCCACTTTTTAATGTAATGCAAAAAGTTGTTCTTAAACATTTAGGACTAGAAGATGTTGTTGAAAACGTTTTAGGGAGGATGGGTGATGTTGATCAGATTATACTTGTTGGCGATTATGCTAGGGGGAATGACTCTGGATTGATAGAAGTTTTTCTAATCGGAAAAGGCTTAAATATGGAATATATTACTCAATTAGAAGATAAAATTGAAAATTTAATAGGACGAAAAGTAAGCTTTTATTTGGCCTCAAAATTTTTTGCTGATAGAGAGCACATTGAATTATTTAATTCTAATCAAAAATGATATCTATAGAAAATAAAGGGCCAAACAAAATTGTAATAATTGAAGTTTAAACTCGAAGTTATTATGGAGAACACGATATTTTTAGAATACAGGACAGTTATAATAGACCATAGATGAAAAAACCAAAAGCAGTAATAGTATCAGGATATTTTAATCCTATACACAAAGGACACATTGAGCTTTTTGATAAAGCTAAAGCAAGTGGAGACGAACTATGGGTTATTGTAAATAACGATATTCAACGAAAGCTCAAAGGAACCAAGGCTTTTATGGATGAAGATGAAAGACTAATAATTGTTAAATCTATTGGTATTGTAGATAAAGTAATAATCTCAATAGATAAGGACAAGACCCAATGCGATAGCTTGGCTTATATTGCTGAGAAATATGGTAAAGAATTCGATCTTTATTTTGCAAACGGTGGGGATCAAAATAATGAATCTATTCCAGAGTTTTCAATTTGTAGAGCTAAGGGTATCGGTCTAATTGATGGTCTAGGAGATAAAATCCAATCTTCTGCTTGGCTTTTAAAAAAATGATATGCAGATAAAAAATATTTGTTGTATTGGAGCGGGTTATGTTGGTGGGCCAACTATGGCAGTTATTGCCCTTAAATGCCCAAAAATAGATATTACGCTTGTGGATGCTAATCCAGAAAAAATAAAAGCTTGGAATGGCCCATTAGAAAATTTACCTGTATATGAACCTGGACTCTCAGAAGTAATAACTGAAGTAAGAAACAGAAATCTATTTTTTTCAGATGATATTAAAGGAGCAATAGAAAAATCTGAGATGATTTTTATGGCAGTTAATACACCTACCAAAAAGGAAGGGAAAGGAGCAGGAATGGCAGCTGATCTTCGTTATGTAGAAGCATGTGCAAAAGACATTGCTCGATATTCAAAATCAGATAAAATTGTAATTGAAAAATCTACTTTACCAGTTAGAACTGCAGAGAAAATTAAAGAGATATTAATTCAAAATAGCAGAGGTATTGATTTTCAAATCTTATCAAATCCAGAGTTTTTAGCTGAGGGTACAGCCATTCAAGATCTTTTTAAATCAGATCGAGTATTAATTGGTGGAGATGAAACAGAAAAGGGAATAGAAGCAAAAAATGCTTTAATTGAAATTTACGCCAAATGGATTCCAAAAGAAAAAATACTGACCACCAATGTTTGGTCTTCTGAACTCGCTAAACTAGCTTCAAATGCAATGTTAGCGCAACGTATCTCATCTATTAATAGCCTTTCTGCACTATGTGAAAAGACAGGCGCTAAAATTGATGAGCTGTCAAAAGCTATCGGGATGGACCATCGAATTGGGCCATATTTTTTAGAGTCTTCTGTTGGTTTTGGCGGAAGTTGTTTTCAAAAGGATATTTTGAATTTAGTATACCTTTGCCGCTATTATGGACTTGAGGAGGCTGCAGAATATTGGTATAATGTTATCAAAATAAATGATTACCAAAAAAATCGATTTGCTCAAAAAATTATTGATCATTTTGGAGGAGATATTAAGGGCAAAAAAATTGGTGTGTTAGGATGGTCTTTCAAGGCAAATACTAACGATTCAAGGGAAAGTCCTGCTATTTATGTAGCATTAAAACTGCTTAAAGAAGGTGCTATTTTACAAATTTATGATCCGAAGGTTGAAAAAGAAAGAATATTTAGTGATTTAAAAACACTTTGGGATTTATCGAAATATAAATCTAGTGAAATAAAAAATAATTTAATAAGAGTTAAAGTTTTCGACGATCATATCTATGCGATTGAAAAAACTTCAGTTGTAGCAATTATAACTGGGTGGGAAATTTTTAAAAGTTATGATTGGAGAAAAATATGTAGGTACAAAAAAGTATTTGATGGAGTAAATATTTTAAAAAATATAAATTCCAAAAATAAAGTAGACTTATAATGATTTTAAAGAACACTTCATATTTGCAGAATCTATTATAAAATTAAAATATGAAAAGAAATAATTATATACAAATTGAAGATAGAAATATTGGACTTGATTATACACCGTTTGTAATTGCAGAAATTGGGATTAACCATGAAGGCTCCCTAAAGACAGCTTTTGAAATGGTAGATTCGGCACACAAATCAGGGGCAGAGGCTATAAAACATCAAACTCATATTGTGGAAGATGAAATGAGTAAAGAAGCAAAAAATGTAATTCCTGGTAATTCATCTGACTCTATTTATGATATAATGGAAAGATGTGCTCTAAATGAAGAAGATGAAATTAAATTAAAAGAATATGTAGAATCTAAGGGAATAATCTTTATTAGTACGCCTTTTTCAAGATCTGCTGCAAATAGATTAGAAAAGATGAAAGTTTCGTCATATAAAATAGGTTCTGGAGAATGTAATAATTATCCACTCATTGAACATATAGCATCTTTTGGTAAGCCAATGATAGTGAGTACAGGAATGAATAATATAAAGTCTGTGAGAAAAACTGTAAAAATATTAGAATCCCATAAAATTCCTTATGCACTGTTACATACTACTAATCTTTATCCAACACCATCTCATTTAGTAAGGTTAGGTGCTATGCAAGAATTACAGCGTGAGTTTCCAAATGCTGTAGTTGGGTTGTCTGACCACACAACATCCAACTTAGCATGCTTTGGAGCAGTAGCTGTTGGAGCATCTATTTTAGAGAGACATTTTACAGATAAAATGGACAGAGATGGTCCTGATATTATAAACTCTATGGATCCAATTGCATTGAAAGAATTGATTTCTGGGTCGGTCGAAATCTCTAAAATGAGAGGTGGTAAAAAAGAGGCAGCATTAGAGGAAAATGTAACAATTGATTTTGCTTTTGCATCAGTAGTATCCATTAAAGCTATTAAAAGAGGAGAAAAATTTACAAAAGAAAATTTATGGGTAAAAAGACCTGGAACAGGAGATTTTTTAGCTGAAGAATATAAAAATATAATTGGTAAGATTGCAAGGAGAGATATAGCAAATGATCAATTCATAAAAAAAACAGATTTCAAATGATTAAAGTTTTTATTATAACCGAAAGAAGGGCTGATTATTCAAGGTTTAAACCAATTTTAGATTTGATTATTAATGACGTCAAATTAGATTATGTGCTAGTAGTAACAGGGGCTCATTTGAAAAAAGAAATGGGATATACAAAATCAGAAATTATAAAAGATGGCTTTCATATACATTATGAAATTGAAATGTTTACTGAAGAAAATGATTCAGCTGCAACTATGGTAAGATCTTTTTCAAGGGTAGCAAATAAAATAACCTATATTTTGGAAGATTGTAAACCGAATCTGATTCTTTCAGGTTTTGATATTGGAGCTAATTTTGCAGCAACTATAGCAGGTGCCCATATGAATATTCCAGTTGCTCATATTCAAGGTGGAGAAGTTACAGGGACTATTGATGAATCCATAAGACATGCGATGTCTAAATTTTCTCATTATCATTTCGCCTCAAACCAAGATGCAGTCGACAGATTAATTAAGCTTGGGGAAGTTCCTCAGAGAATTTTTAATGTAGGTTGCCCTTCAATTGATGCAATTCTAAAAACTAAAGACAATCCAGATATTTTAAAGGCATTTGGTCTTAAAGAGAGGGATTATTTTATTATTCTGCAACATCCAGTAACATCTGAATTCAATAGTTCGAAAAAACAAATTCAAATTACACTTTCAGCAATTAAAAAAAGTAATATTAATTCACTTATTATCTTACCAAATAACGATGCTGGATATTCTAAAATTATTAATGAATTAAAAAGTTCTAAAATTCAGTTTATTAATAGTTTAAATATTTCAGAATATATAAATCTCCTTAAGCGGAGTATAGGAATCATAGGAAACTCAAGTAGTGGTATCCACGAGACATCGACATTTAACATCCCTACTATTAATATTGGAACACGACAGAATGGTCGATTGAGACCAAAAAATGTTATTGATGTTGATCATAATGAAGAAGATATAATAAAAGCAATAAATAGATGTAAAATATTAAGGAGCAAGAACATATTTTATGATAACCCCTATGGAGATGGTAATTCAGCAGAACAAATAATATCTATAATAAAAACTATTGATTTAAGTCCTAAGATAATTCAAAAACAAATTACCTATTGATATGGAAAAAGTAATCATTACAGGAGGAAGTGGAACCGTAGGAAGTAGCTTTATAGAAAATAATATCAATAAATATGATATTTACAGTTATTCAAGAAACGAGAAGGCACAAGTTTCTTTAAAGAGAAAGTATCCTGAAGTTAAAATAGTACTTGGTTCAGTTGAAGATAAAAATAATTTAGGAAATATAATTTGTAACGTACAGCCTAAAATAATAATACATGCTGCAGCATTAAAACATGTAGATACTGCAGAAAAACAACCTTTAGAGATGGTGAAATCAAATATTTTGGGATCTAAAAATATAATTGATTTGGCAACTGAAAATAATATACCAATTACAGTTGGTATTAGCACAGACAAAGCATGTAATCCCAAAAATTTGTATGGATATTCAAAAAGAATAATGGAAAGAATGTTTCTAGAGGCAAATACAAAGAAAAATATTTTCTGTTGTACAAGATTTGGCAATGTTGCAGGGAGTAATGGTTCAGTAATTCCATTTTGGCTCAATCAGGAAAGTCAAAAAAAATCGCTTTCATTGACTGACGATAAAATGAATAGATTAATGTTAGATCATAATGAAGTATCAGAAATAATTGAAAAATGTATTCAGGAAGCTGATAATGAAAATGGAGGATTTATATTATCAAAAAAGATGAAAGGGGTTGTTATGATTGACTTAGCTAAAATCATATCAAAAAATATAAAAATTGTTGGACTAAGACCGGGTGAAGATTTAAATGAAGATTTAATCGGGGAAGATGAACTTTTATATACTGAGGTTTTTGGGGACTATATCTTTATAAAAAAAGAAAAAAATAATAATCAGAAAACCCAACTTAAAAAACCTTTATCAAGTTTAAATGCTGTTAAAAAATCTAAAAAAGAATTAGAAGAATTAGTTAATTCTGTTAAAACTTTTTCTAAAAGTAATTTTAATTATTAATGAAGAGTAGGAGGTATCTTTTTTTAATTCCAGCGAGAAAAAATTCAAAGCGTTTGCCAAATAAAAACACGCGTTTATTAAGAGGTAAACCTTTGATTTCATATTCATTGGAGTATGCTAATTCAATTGTAAAATCTAGTGACTCTATATGTGTGAGCACTAATGATGATAAGGTAATAGAGATAGCGAAGAATTATAAAAATATAAGATTTATTTTGAGACCAGATTTTATTTCAAACGATGAAACATCAATGGAAGAAGTCTTATTCCATACATTAAATATTTATGAAAGTGAAAATCAATTCTTTGACGCAATAATTCTGTTGCAGCCGACATCCCCGATGAGGAAAATATCAGACTTTAAAAATTTAATAAGTAAATACAACGATGATGTAGATATGGTAGTTTCAGTTAGAGAATCCAGAGAAAATCCATATTATTTTCTTTATGAAGAAGATACAGAAGGATATTTAGTTAAATCAAAAAAAGCTGAAATAAAAAGAAGTCAAGACTCGCCTAAAGTATTTTGTTTAAATGGGGCATTTTTTATGTATAATATAAAATCCCTAAAACATCATAAATTAAAAGAGTTCAAAAAAATATTAAAATTTATAATGCCATATAAAAGAAGTATTGATATAGATGATAAAATTGACTGGGAATTAACTGAAATATTTATGTGTAATGAATAAGCGAATAATTGCGAGAGTTGATTTAAATAATGGCCAACTTGTTAAAGGTAAATTTCTTGAGGGGTTAAGAAAATTAGGCGATCCAACACCATTTTTAAGAAGATATTACAATGAATATATTGATGAAATTATTTTATTAGATGCCGTAGCATCCTTATATGGAAGAAACTCTAATTTTAGTTTTTTAAAGGAAATCTGTAAAGAGTTTTTTATTCCAATTACAATTGGAGGAGGAATAAAAACGATAAAAGATATTGAAAATGCATTTGAATCAGGAGCTGATAAGGTGGCTTTAAACACAGCTGTAGTAAAAGACATAAATTTCTTAAAAAAAGCCGTAAGTATATTTGGATCGCAAGCTATTATAGGGTCAGTTGTGTGCAGGACTCACAGATATAGCTGGGAAATATTTATTGACAATGCTAAGCACAGAATAAAAATGAATCCATTTGATTGGTCAAGAAAACTAATAGATCATGGTGTAGGTGAAATTATGTTTACGTCAATCAATAATGATGGATTAATGAGGGGATATAATTTATCTCTTTTAGAGGAAATTGATAAAATTGGGAATGTACCATATATTTTTTGTGGAGGAGCCGGTAACATTAATCATGTTTTACAAATTTTTAAAAATTCCGAATGTAGTGCTGCAGCTTTAGGGAGCGCATTACATTATAATAAAATATCTGTTCTAGAATTAAAAAAAGAATTATCAAGAAAAGGTTTAGAAATTAGAATTTAATTAATGATTAATATAGTAATTGTTGACTACGGTATAGGTAATATTACTTCAATAGTAAATATGCTTAAAAATTTTAAGGGTATCAAAATTGAGTTATCAAGTAATCCGAAAACTATTAAGAGTTGTGATAAATTAATTTTACCTGGAGTTGGTGCTTTCGGTAATGCTATGCAAAATATAAATTCACTTAATTTACATCATATAATAAATGATTATATTAAGAAAGGCAACTCCCTTTTGGGAATCTGTTTAGGGATGCAATTACTAATGGATTCAAGTGAAGAATTTGGATACAATAAAGGCCTTGGATTAATTTCTGGCGAGGTCAAAAAAATCTCAGAAAAAAAGAATATAATTCTTCCTAATGTTGGGTTTTACAAACCATCCATAGTAAAAATGGAATCAGAAAATAAAATAAAAGATGATTGGTTTTATTTTGTACATAGTTTTAAATGCGTTCCTAAAATAGAAAATAATATTATTAGTAAAATTATTTATAATTCTATACCTATAGTATCAGAAATAAGAAGGGATAATATTCATGGGTGTCAATTTCATCCGGAAAAAAGCCATAAGTCAGGAATAGAATATTATAAAAAATTTATCAATGAATAAATTAGTTCTGATAACGTCATCATCCTTAAGGCATTTATATTTTATTAAAAAGATTAATGATGTATTTGGAGAAAAAGTAATTAATTTTTTTGTTGAAACAACTTCAGATTTAAATTACGATCATATTTACCACAAAAATAATATTGATGTTAAAGAAATTCATTTTAATCAAAGGCATAATTCAGAGATTGATTTCTTTTCAGACTCTTCAATTATTATGAATAATATGAAGTTAAAACTTATAAAAAAAGGAGAGATTAATAAAACAGAAATCGTCTCAGAAATTAAAAATATAAGACCAGATATAATTTTAACATATGGTTGTTCAATAATAAAAAAACCACTTTTGAATTTTTTTAAAAATAAAATAATTAATGTCCATTTAGGTCTCTCCCCATACTACTTAGGTGCTGGAACAAATTTCCACGCACTTGTTAATAATGAGTTTTATTTTTTTGGATATTCGATAATTTTTATGGATGAAGGAATAGACACTGGAAAAATAATTCACCAATCAAGGCCCATCTTTTTTCTAAATGATACACCTCACACTTTAGGGAACCGATTGATAAAAAAAATGGTTGCCGATATGGTTAAGATAGTAAAGAATTTTAATCAAATTGAAGACTTTAAAGCAACCAATACTAATTTAAATTCAAAAATTTTTAAGATTAGTGATTGTGATGATTCAAAAATAAAAAAATTATACAGAGAATTCAATAACAATCTTATATCATATATATTAAATAAAAAAAAATTAACTAAAAAATATCCGATAATTGAACAAAAATTCATGAAAGAATGAAAGTTATAATGTATCATTACGTAAGGCCTAAAATTAAAGAAACTAATGGAAAACTTAGGTACTTAACATTAGATCAATTTAATAGTCAATTAGACCTTTTTGAGCAAAAGTATGGTTTTTTAACCCCAAATGAATTAAAGTATAACTTTGAAAATAAGATTAAAACAAAAAAAGTTTTGTTAACATTCGATGATGGATTACTCGATCATTATAAATATGTCTTTCCAATTTTGAAGCAAAGAGAAATAAAAGGATTTTTTTTCATACCAACTCTTATTTTTAATAATAATAAAATTTTAAATGTTCACAAAGTACATTATTTATTGTCTAAATATGACTCAGAAAAGATTTTTACTGACTGTCTTAATTTTATAAAACAAAGAGGTATAATGGTTAAAAGAAATAATGAAAATGAAATTTACAAATATTCTGTACATGAACATTTCGAATATAAAGTTAAACGACTGTTCAATTATGAATTAAATTTTGATGATGGGGAATATATTTTAGAGCGAATATTTAAAAATTATAATATATCAAATAAAATTTCAAGAGAAATTTACCTTAGTAAAGAAAACTTATATGAAATGAAAGAAAATGGTCAAATTATTGGGTCTCACACTGAAAGCCATCAAATTTTGAGTGCTTTGACCCTAAAAAAACAAAAAAAGGAGATCCAAAGTTCCTTTAATTCTTTATTAGATTTTTATTCTCCAAATTTTAAGTCTATAAGCTATCCTTATGGTTATAAGTTTACTTATAACGATAACACTTTATCAATATTGAAACATGAGAAAGTTAATTTTGGATTTATTTTTGATAACAAGGCTAGCTCCAATTTTAATGCGCACGAAATATCAAGAGAAGACTGTAATAAATTTATTTTTTGATGCGAAATTACAAAAGTCTATATGGTGCCCCAACCAGGGTTTGTTTTTGTAAAAAATGTGTTATCTCAAATCAAAGACCCAACTCTACGGTAGAGATGAAAAATAATAACAAGAACAAAAGCACTATTCAATTTGATGATAAAGGAGTCTGTTCAGCATGTAATTTCAATAATTTAAAATCTGAAGATATTGATTGGAAGTCCAGAGAGAGGAAACTATTTGAACTTTTAGAACCATATCGGAGTAAAACTGGAAACTATGATGTTTTAGTTCCAAGTAGTGGAGGAAAAGACAGTTCATTTACTGCTCATCTTTTAAAATATAAATATAAGATGAATCCTCTGACAATTACGTGGGCGCCTAACATGTTTACAAGAGCTGGGTGGAATAATTTTAACAACCTTGCAAGAACAGGTGGAATTGATAGCTTTTTGTATACTCCGAACGGGAAATTACATAGTTATTTGACCAAATTAGCTTTTTTGAATATTGGACACCCGTTTCAACCATTTATTCATGGCCAAAAAATTATTGGTCCAAAAATAGCAGCAAAATTTGGGATTAAATTAGTTATGTATGGTGAAAATCAAGCAGAGTATGGAAATCCAATTGACCAGAATATTAACCCTTTTATGGATTTATCATTTTTTAGCATTGAAGACCCACTAAAAATCATGTTTGGTGGGGTACCAATTAAAAAGATACTAGAATCTAATAAATTTAATTTTTCAGAATTTGAGCCATATATTCCCTTACAGAAAAAAGACATTCTAAAAAAAGAAATCAAAGTATCCTATTTAGGGTATTTTGAAAAGTGGGATCCTCAAGAATGTTATTATTATTCAGTTGATAACACTGGTTTTGAACCATCTTATGAAAGATCGATTGGAACTTACTCTCGATATACTGAAATTGATGATAAAATTGTTCCTTTTCACTTTTATACAACATATATTAAGTTTGGTATTGGAAGAGCAACTTACGATGCTGCACAAGAAATAAGAAATGGAAAAATAACAAGAGATGAAGGGATCAAATTAGTAAAAAAATTTGATGGCGAATTTCCTGAGAGATATTTTAAAAATTTTATTGATTATATTAATATTAACGAAAAAACTTTTTTTGAAAATATTGATAAGTTTAGATCACCGCATTTATGGAGTAAAATTAATAATGATTGGAGATTGAGAAAAACTATTTATTAATTTTAAATATGGACAGAAAAAGAGTTGATTTTGAGATTTATAAACTAGATTCTATTAAGTCTAAACCTAAAGAATTATTTAAACAAGCCGCTGATCTAATTGGTTTATTTGATGATAATAATATTGACAATAAAAAACTTATAGATATCGGAGGTGCAAACGGATCTTTTTGCAGATATGTAAGATCAAAAAATAAAAATATTTATCTTAAGAATTCTGATTGCAATGAAAAAATAATAGAGAGTTGTTCGGATAGTTTTAAAAGAGATAAAATTAATTATTCGATTGATGAGGCTAATTCTTTGTCTGAAAAAAATGATTTTTACGACTATGTAGTGTCATTTGGGGTGACACAAATTTTTGATGATTTTATTCCCAGTTTTTCAGAAATGATTAGAATAGTAAAACCTGGAGGAAAAATATGTAACTCTATTTTAGTTAATGAAAAAGATGTAGATGTGATAATAAAATATATAGATCCCATTCATAAAACTCAAATTCCAGGATGGAATAAATTTTCAATTAAATCAATATCAAATTATTTAAAAAACAACAAACAAGTTGAAAACTATGATTTTTTTAAGCACAAAATGCCATTTGACATAAAAGAAAATAAAGATTTAATGAGATCATATACAAAATATATAAATGGGGAAAGAATTATTTGGAATGATGGATTGAATATGGAAGTTACCATTTATAGTATACTCATTAAAAAATCAAATTATTAATTGTTTATATCCTAATTTTGATTAAAATAATAAAGAATAAAATTTTTAAAAATTTTCAACTATTTAAAAATACTTGCTTAATAGATGAAAATGAAAAGAAATTCATTCAAAAAAGAAATTTTGAAAATTATAAATCTTCTTTCGATCGATCTCTTTTAATTCAATGCGTTGAAGATCACTTTTTTTTAGCCCTGTATTTAATTGTTATAAGGAAAGAAAAAAAGAAATTTAACAAAATTTATGGCCTTCTAACTATACCACTGAAATATAGTCTATCAGATGTTTTATTAGTTTTACCATTCATAAAAAAGGTTTTAATATACTTTTTAAGGAAAAAAAAGTGGAGAAAGCTCTATAATTCGATAGGTGTCACTGATTTTATTGAACCCCCAGAGCTAAAAATAATTCCCAATCTCGTTAATCTAATAAAAGCATTTAAAATTTTTAATAAATTGGGAAACAAAAAAAGTATAATCAATATTAAGTATAAGGGCATTGAATGCGGGGACTTAATTTATGATACATGCGTTAGATTTAATAAAAAAATCCCAACAATTCAAGTTAATCAAGCTAGTCTTTTTTTTGAGATATATAAAGCTTTTAATTACATAGATTATTATTTTTCAAATAAAAATAATATTAAAATATGTTTTATGTCACAAGCTGTATACACCTATCATGGGATTCCAGCAAGAGTTTTCTCATATATGAATGTGCCAGTCTATTCATCTGGAAATTATGAACAAATGTTTAAATTAATAAATAAAAGGCATTTCTATATGATGGCAAATTTTAAGTTTTACTGTGATGATTTTAATTCTAAATTTGGGGATAATGAGGTTAAAATTGGGTTAAAAAAGTTTTCAAAACGTTTTATTGGTTCGGATGATAATGGAGTTATTTCCTCTCTATCTGTTAATCCCTATAAAATTAAATGTGATTCTAATTATAATTATAAATTAGATGGGGTTTTATTCCTTCACGATTTTTATGATAGTCATAAATTATACGGAGAAGTAATTTTCAATGATTTTTATGAATGGACTATTTATACTCTTGAATTAATAAGAAAACATAAACTTAATATTGGTATAAAACCTCATCCCCATAAATTAACTATTGAAAGCGACAGTGCTGTAGAAAAAATAAAATTTAAGTATAATGATTTAAAATGGTTAGACCCCAATGTTTCAAATAATGTTTTATTTAAATCTGGGATCAGTTTTGGAATTTCACATCACGGGACTGTTTTAAGTGAGCTTGCCTATTCCAATATAGTACCAATTTGCTGCTCATCAAACCCAACATCATCTTTTGGATTTACATATGAAGCAAAATCGATAAAAGAATATAAAAAACTAATTTTAAATTCTAGAAATTTGAAAATTAAGAATAAAAATGATGTTGGTAAATTTTATTATATGCATTACATTAATAAGAAAAGCGATTATTTTATTAATGATAAACTTATTGATGGTATTAATTTAAAAGGAATAAATAGGTTCAAAGCTAATAGCAAAAGTTTATCATCTATAATTTAATTGTATGAGAAAAAATTATTATTTAAATATCACCTACGCATTTTTTAGTTACATAAATTTTCGATTTTTCGGGAAATCTTTTAATAATACAAGTCAAGCTATGGTAAATATTTATACCAAAGATAGTGGACTATTCATGAACAAGATGCATCGTTTAATTAGCTATAAAAAAAAGAATAAAAAAGAATTAAAACATTATGATTTTTCATTAGTTAACTTAGAAAAAAACGGATATCAAATTTTAAATCAAAGTATCGAAAATAAAAAAGTAACTGAGTTAAATAAATTAGCAAATAAATTAGAATGTTTTGATGGTTATTCAAAAAAGCGTTTTGATAATAAAAATTTAACCTCAGTAAGATATAATTTTGATAAAAATGATCTTATAAACGATAAAACTGTTCAGCGTCTTGTTGCAGATGAATTTTTCATTAGCATTGCAAGAAGATATTTTGATAGCGAACCAATATTTGATTTACCTGCAATGTGGTGGTCAACCGCGTATAAAAAACAAGCCTCTTCTGAAGCAGCTCAACTTTATCATTATGATTGTAATGGGAGAGTTAAGTGGTTAAAAATCTTCATTTATTTGACAGACGTTGATGAGAATAATGGCCCACACTATTATATTCAAAAGACTCATAAAATAGGTTCAAAACCAAAAGAAATTCTTTCAAGGGGTTATGTAAGGGTAAGCGATAATGAAATGAAAAATATTTATCCAGAGAAAGATTTTAAAATTGTAACAGGGAAAAAAGGAACTACTTTTGTAGGTGACACTTTATGTTGGCATAAAGGGAAAAATTTAATAAAAGGTAAAAGATTAGTTTTAGAATTAAATTACACATCTTCTCTTTATGGATTAAATGAAGGTAAATTGACTGTTAAAAAATTTGATAAACGGTTTAAAGAATTTTGTTTGAAAAATAAAATATATTCAAAAAACATTCTATTTGTATAGTTCTAAAACAAAAATATCTAAATTTTTTTCGCTTGTAGAACCCTATAAGAAAGAATTAGTTCTAGTTTTAGTTCTTACACTAATTTCTTTAATCTTTGAGTTATTAAGCCTAGGTATATTTATTCCTATAATAAATATTATTCAATCAACTAATGGAATAAATAACCTTCCATATTTAGAATTTTTACCAAATCAGGTGCTAACCTTTGATAAGTTTAAGCTACTATTGTTTTTTTTAGTAATAGTATTTTTCATCTATTTATTAAAAACTATTATTAACATTTCAACAAGTATTTTTCATGCTATTTTGGCAAGTAAAATAGATACTTATTTGTCAGTTAAAATTTTCAAATCATTGATTCAAAAACCTTACGAAAATCATTCAAATAAAAATACTTCTAGTTTTATAAGTACAATAATAAACGAAGTTCATCAGTTTAGTGAATTAATAAAATATGTACTTACTTTTATTGTTGAGCTGCTAGTCTCTGTAGGAATATTCGTAGGATTAATTATTTATAATCCTATATCTACTCTTCTTATTATATTGTTTAGCGCCTTATTTTTTCTATTGATGAGAAGAATCACAAAATATCGTATAATTTTTTGGGGTGAACAAAGGCAAAAATTTCAAGATTTAATGTACAAAAACTTAAAAGAAGGCTTTAACAGTATTATTTATATCAAATTAAAAAAAATAGAGAGCTATTTTATAAGTTCATTTAAGAAAAGTATTGAAACAAGAAACATATATACTACACGACAGTATGCATTTAGTAATATCCCTAGACAACTTTTAGAATTAGCAAGTATTTTCTTGTTAGGCTTGGTAGTATATACTAATATAAATTTATTTAAGGTAAATTTTGAAACTTTGGTTTTAATGCTAACTTTTTATGTAATTGCGCTTTCAAGAATTTTACCTTCTATAAATAGAATAATTACTAGTTATAATTTTATACTTTATAGTAATGTAGTTATAGATAAGGTTTATAATGAAGCATTTCAGTCAAATTATAATAAACCAAGACCTTTAAAAAATGTCATAAAACATTTTAGTAGAAATATTCAATTAAAAAATATTTCATTTAAATATAAGGGGAGTAAAAAATTCATATTAAATAATATAAATTTAAGTATAAATAAGAATGAAATTTTTGGGATAAAAGGTTTATCAGGATCTGGTAAAACAACATTAGTAAATCTTCTTTTAGGACTTTTAAACACTACAGAGGGTGAAATTTTTATAGATAATAAAATCATTACATCTAATGATACTTTTAACCAATTAGCTAGTTATGTGCCCCAAAACACATTAATTTTAGATGACTCTTTAAAAAATAATATTGCTTTCGGGAATAATTTAAATCAACTCGATTTAGATTGGATGCGTGAATGTATTTGTACGGTCGAACTATCAGACTTCGTAAAAAATTTAGATAATGGACTAGAAACAATTTTAGGTGAGGATGGTTCAAAAATTTCAGGAGGCCAGAAACAAAGAATAGGATTAGCAAGAGCGCTTTATTCAAAACCAAAAATAATAGTTTTAGATGAAGCTACTAACGCTCTTGATAAGGAAACTGAAGCTTCAATACTCCAAACTATAAAAAAATTAAGTTATAAGATAACCTTTATTATTATTTCACATAATGAAAAAGTGATTGAAATTTCAGATCAAATTTATGAAATGTAAATTAATTTAAGTAATGATTAATTAAATGTCCAATATCTTGAACTTCATGGAGTCTAACCAAATCCTCTTCATTGAAACCATGAAAGAAGGCTTGAGTTAAATAAGGGTTAAAATTTTTCATATTCCTAAGCCCGTGGTCACCAACTATTATAATTCTGGTGTCTCCAAATTTTTTTTGATTTAATATTTTAATAATTTTTTTTTGAATAAATCTTCTGTATTTGATGTAAGATCTGACATAAAATTCATCTTCAAACATTACAGAGGAATCATAATTTTCACTGATTTTACTTAAACTATTACTAACATCAATTTTAGGGAATTCATTAAAGTAAGAAAATGGTTCATGAGGAGCGTCTAGATGGAGATAGTAAAAGGACTTTTTAGAAAACTTAATATTATTAAGAAAATTTAATATTTTTTTTCTTTGATAATCATCACTATTGGAAACTCCTGCAATTTTAGAATCTATAAAGGAAAGCATTGATTTAAGGAAAAATTTCCTCAAAATTTCATTCTGTGGGAAAAAGTAATTAAAATTATCAAACCCTAAATTATCCCATGAATAAAAAATATTGGACTCGTAATCAGTTCCTTTGTCAAAATTAATTTTTGAAAAAGAATAACATTCAACACCTTTTTTGTTTAAAGAATCAATTAAAATATTTTTTTTCAATAATAAATTAAATTCTTTAGTCGTACTAAACTCATTATTATTTACCTCATAATTTTTGATCCAATCACTATTCCCCAAATTAAAATTGAATAGTGAAGAAATTGATATTTTTGTTTGTTGAGAATGTGTATTTATTTCTGGTTTTAAACTAAAGAATTTACTTTTTAAAAATCTTTCGAATTCAAAATCAATGCTATCTTTTGTTATATTGAAAACCTCATTTGATGTAGATAATTCATCCACAATAAGAAGAATTAATGGTTTGCCATCATTTATTTTTTTACTTGAAAATTCAATATTTTTAGTTTTTAGATTTAAATCATCAAACAGTTGATTAAAAGAACTTTTACCTAAACTTAAATTGTTTATTAAGATTATTAAAGAATAAAAAATCAAGAAAAGATTAATTATTTTCACTTTACCAAACCTGGAAATTAAAAGAAAAATAGAGCCAAATAATATAAGAAATGAAAGAGTAAAATACCTAAACCTAATAGTATGTAATGAATATAGGGTGTCATTATAAAAAATAAAAGCGTAAAAAAACACAAATAAAAAAGTGAAAAGCATAGCTTTTATTGTTTTATATCTATTTAAAGTAAGCCAGTCTAATCCAATAAAGAAAATTATACTTGGGAAAAAGAAATAAACAAAATAACTGTCCCCTGACTTTATAAATAGGTATGGTAGAATTAATGTAGAAAACAAAAAGTTCTCAAATATCTTATTTACTTTATATGAGTATTTAGAAAATATTTTACTTATTGATTTTTTAATTTTATTTAAAAAATTTAACTCTCCAATTATTAAAAAAATGCTGTTAAATGTCCAAAAGATCACAAGTGAAGAAGGTGAATTATAAAGTACAAAAAGAAAAATTATTGAAATTAAAAAGGATTGTCTTTTTTGTGTTTTATTAATCTTTTTTGAAAAAATTGAAAATAAAATTGAAATTAGAGTCATTAAAAGGGGAAGGATATTAATATCAAAAATTAAACCATCAGGAAGGCTTAAATCTTTAATAAAAAGTAATCCCTCTCCTTTGATATTTTCATTTTCTAATAACATAAAATAGATTGAAATCAGAAAAGGAACTTGAATTATAAAGGGCAATAAAAGTCTTAAACTATAAAGAGGATTATAAGAATATCTTTTGTAAATATTTTGAATTTTATGATGTCTAATTTTTCCAGATGAATCATTTTTAATTTTCTTTATTTGAGGGTTAATGATTTTTTGAATTTCAATTTCTTCCTCAGGATACCTTTTTAGTAAAAAATTAATTCCATTTATCATTATGCTTATAAAAGCAGATAGCATAAAAAGAGAAAAAAAATAATTTTTACTGAAGTCTACAAAAATTAAAAACAACTTCTCAAATAGGTCAATAATAATATCAAACATACATATTATTTTTAGTGAAAAATTCAGAAATAGAATTATAAGGCGAAGTTATATTTCCCAAAGTTTTATGCCTGAGTTCTTTTATTTTATTTTTATCATGGTTGTCGATTAATTTTTTGACAAACTGATTAATTTTATTAATATGTTCACTATTAATTACTAAACCAATTTGTTTTTCAGTCTTATTCTCCCAATCAAAATTTAAAATTTCATTTTCAAATCCTTTCATTTGGGTGGAATAAACTTTCAGAGTTATAACGGGTCTTTCAAAAATGAAAGAATAGTCATATCTAATGGACGAGCTATCTGAAATCAGAATATTTGATTTACACATAGATTTTAAAGGAGATATAGATTCATCCCATTTTATATTTTCTTTCTTTGAAAAATAATTTTTAATCTCCTTTATGAACTCTGGTTCGTAAATATAGGAATGGGGATGTGGTCTTATAATAATTTTATAATTTTCTTTAAAAAGATTATCAATAAATTTATATCCGTACTTTCTAAAACAACTTTTTTCTCCCCATGATGAGGCTATAAGAATTGTATTTCTTTCAACGGGGTATTTATCCCTCATTTTCATTAAACAATTAAAGTATGGAATACCTAGGTTAAATATTTTTTTTTCTTTTAACCCTCTGATATTTTCAAGTTCTTTAATAGCATCAGCTTGAAAATTACCACCAACAAAAACAGTATCATAGTTGTCTAAAGAGCCAATCCTATAATGAGCTACCCCAACTATAGAATGAAAAACATGAATTAAATTTTTAACATTTTTAGGCTTTTTTAATGGGTATCCTTTATTCCCGATATTTGGTGTTGTTGCAATAAGATTTTCTGAATTTATTTTAGAAAATTTATAATATGCTAATGAGCTTTTGCCTATATATTTAGAGTCCATAAACTCACTTTCAATCATAAGGGCAGGGTCTTTATAACTCATAGTAAAATATTGAAAATAGATTTTATTTTCTATAAAAGAATTAACTATTGGGCTAAAAGTAGACCAATAGTTTTCACCCTCACTAAATACTGAAATTCTATTAATTTGAGCTATTTTTCTGGTGTCACTTCTAATATTTAAAAACCAAAAAATGAAACTTTTAAAATAAAAAAATAAAGTGCCAAAAAGAGCAATAATTAAATTAATAATTAATGCACCTGTTCCTGGATCGACATACAAGATTATCATTTATTTCAAGGAGTTAAAATTTTTCTAATCTCATTTTTATTTAAATAGATTGGATTATTTTTTAATCTTTCCTCATTTATAAACGACAAATATCTTTCAACATTTATATTTTTAATTTGAGATATATCGGACTTTAGTTTTAAATCAAATTTAAGATTTGATATAACTCTTATAAAATCATTTTTAGAATTTACTTTAAAAATCTTAAATAAATTTAATTTCACATTATTATTAATACTTTGAAAATTAATTTTTATAAATGGCTCTATATTTATTGCAACAGCTTCACCATGACTGATTTTATGAAAACATGTTAAATAATAACTTAGAGCGTGAGGCCCAGTAGTTTGAGATATATTTATTGCTTTACCACTAAAATTTGAACCCTCTAAAACAGCTGAACGAAATTGGTTTTCCCCATTATAACAATTACGGATTTTAGGATAAATTAAGCTAAGTGCTTTTAGAGCATACCTTTCACTTTGTTCTGTCTTTTTTTTTGCCCATAAAGATTCAATTGCCTGACATATCGCATCTATACCTGAACTTGCAGTTTGATAATTAGAAAGAGAAAATGTAGATCTTGCATCTAGTATAGCATATCTTGGTATAAGATGATCATTTATAATAGAATATTTTATATTATTTTTATACAAGACGGCAAACTTAGTTGATTCTGCTCCTGATCCTGCAGTAGTTGGGACCGCGATTAGTGGTATAGCTAGTTTGATATTTTCTGTATCCAAAAAATCACTTTTAAATAATTCGAAGTTGTCTTTATAAAGCGAAACAAGTTTAGAAAAATCTATTACTGAACCACCACCGTAACAAATAATTAAATCATACTTAATACTCTTGATCCTCCTCAAAAGCTTATGTAATTCTTTATAATCAGGGTTTAACTCAACTTTGTTATATAAGGTGATTTTATATTTTGATGAAATTTCATTAAAATAATTATGTGCTAAAGAATTTTTGAAGGATTTTTTTCCTGTAATAACTAATATTGATTTTGGTTTTATTTCTATGAGTAATTCATTTAAGGACTCTTCTAGATTATCTTTTATTACTTCATTCATTACCAATACTTTTCATGAAATTGATTTTATTTTCAACAGGACTTTCCTTTGGTCTGCCAAGATTAGGCCTTGAACCATTCTCTATAATAATTTCTAGTAGAATTGGGCCATTATTTAATCTAATCCACTCAATACCGTCTTTAAGTTCTTCAAGAGTAAAAATTTTTTTAACCATTTTATACCCACAATATTTAGCAATTTTGGATAAATCAATTTGTTTTCCAACTGTAGGCTGACCTCCTACTGACTCGTGTGAACCATTGTTCAATATTATATGTTTAAAATTTTTTTCTTTAGATGTTCCGTTTATAGCTAAAGAACCCATATGCATTAAAATAGATCCGTCACCATCTAAACAATAAACATCACTATTTTTAAACATAGCGATCCCTAGGGCAATTTGAGAAGTGTGCCCCATAGAACCTACAACAAGTAAATCTTTTTTTAATTTTTTATTTTTTTTCTTTCTTAATTCGTAAAACTCTCTTGAAGTTTTTCCTGTAGTAGTTATAAAAATTTCATCTTTAATTTTAGAATTTAATATTAAATCTAGAACATCCTCTCTTAGCAATAATTTTTTGTTAATAACAGCCTCTTTTATGATTCTAAATTTTGAAAATGTTCCCTTTTTAACAATAATTGCAACTGGACGAGATTCTTTTTTTGATTTTAGTATTAAACCTGAGATAGAATTGAAGTTTTTTAAATTTCTATCAATTATTTCAAAAGGTATATCCAACTCCTTTAAAAACTTATTTTGTATTTTTCCTTGTTTTAAGTGTTGCGGTTCGTCGATTTTTCCTGGTTCTCCTCTCCATCCAATCAAAAGCACAAGTGGAATTTTATACACTGATGAATCACAAAGAGATACTAAAGGGTTAATTATATTACCTAAACCTGAATTTTGAAGATAGACTAAAGGAATCATTCCAGTTGCAAGGTTATAACCAGCAGCAAGTGCTACAGCGGCCCCCTCATTAGCAGTAATTTTATGAAAATTTGGGTCTAAGCTCTCGTTTATACAAAAACAAACTTCTTTTAATAGAGAATCTGGCACACCACAAAAAAAGTTAATACTCTCAGATTTTAAAAAATTAACAAATAAATTTGGATCAATCATTACTTATTTTCCTCCAGGAATTAAAGTTAAAATTTCTTTTATCGACATCATATCTTTAGTACTTTCATAACTTCTTGAGTTTTTCAAAATAGATTCTGCAGTTTTAGTCATCGAAGGATATGATGATCTTAATAATTGGTTTGCATAAATTACCACATTTATGCCATGATCAATCAACTCTTTTTCTTTTGTTTGATTATAACTTGAAGGCACAACAATTAAAGGCGTATCATTTCTAAATTTTTTAAATTCAAAGCAAAATTCAAAGATTTCATTTGGAGTTTTTTCTCTAGAATGAATCATTATTCCATCAACCCCTGCCTCTATATACGATTTAGCTCTTTTTATTGCGTCTTTCATACCTGCATTTAAGATCAAAATTTCTATTCTTGCAATAATCATAAAATCCTCAGTTACTTTTGAATTTTTTGCAACTTTAATTTTGTGACAAAAATTTTCTATTGAATCTTGTTGCTGTTTAACTTCGGTTCCAAACAATGAGTTTTTCTTTAAACCAATCTTATCTTCAATTATGATAGCAGATACACCTAATCTTTCTAATGTCTTAATCGTAAAACTCAAATGCTCAGGCTTACCTCCTGTATCCCCGTCATAAATTAACGGTTTTGTTGTGACTTCTAGAATATCATTCATAGTTGTCAATCTAGATGTTAAATCAACAGCCTCTATATCTGGTTTTCCTCTTAATGTAGAGTCTGTTAAACTACTCGCCCACATCCCATCAAATTGTATTTCTACTTCATCTGAATTTTTCACTTTAGTATTTTCAACTATTAATCCACTCAGACCGCTATGGGCTTCAATTATTCTTACTATTTCTTTGGAATGTATAAGTCTTTTTAGCTTTCTTCTTCTTATATCAGGGGTAGTCCCAATTTCTTTTATAGCTTCATGTAATTTTGTGGATGAAATATCTTTTGTATACTCCGGTTCAATAACTAAACCTCCCCATTGCTTCATAACTTCTATTACCCTTTTTCTTTTATTTTTTTGAGGACCTTGTTTCCAATCATCTCCATGAACAAAATAATCAGGTTTTATATCCATAAGAATCGATACAAAATCATCATCATCTTGTTTAATAACTTTATGAACACCAACAATGTTTTCTGCGACAAACTTTCTTTGTTCAAAGGTTAAAAAAGGGACCCTTTTATATTTGGCAACAGCCTGATCAGTTAAAAGACCAACAGTAACTTGACCTAATTCACTGGCTTTTTTGATAATATTTATATGACCATTATGAATTAAGTCAGCTGCCATTGGCAAATAAACTTTTATTGTTTTTTTCATTTCAAAACCATTTTTTAGTTTCATTGGAAACCCTGTCACTATTATTGCTTGGAGATTCTATTTATTTAAATAATTTGATTTTGATTATTTAAAATATTTATAATATTTATTTGTACCCAAATCTAACATTTTTTTATCACCTTCAGAATTACCGAAAACATGTATTTCTGAATATTTTTTAAGGTCAAATTTTTTTTTTTATTTCGATAACCTTTTTCTCATTGGAACAATTAGTTCCAATATCATAAAAAAAACCATTTTTAAAAATGGTTTTAGTACAAATTAATTTGCACCCTAATTCTTTTGCAATATCAATCATCCATATATCCAAGGAAGCAGAAACAATACATTTTTCATGATTTATTTCACATAAAAACTTTTTTGCATCAGGGAAATAAAATTTAGAGATTGTTTTTGAAAATTGCTTAGATCTTTTTTCTAAATAATGGACATCAAATTTTTTTAAATGAATTTTTAAAAATTTTGATTTAGCTTTTTCAGTTGAAATAATTTTAAAAAAGTATTTAAAGTATGATGGCAAAAAAAATAATGAATTAGAATAGAAAAAAAATTTATTCCCATATAAAGTTTTTAAGAATTCTATCATGGAATCTTTTTTAATCAAGGTTCCATCAAAATCAAATAAATATAATTTCATTTTAAAATATTTAAATGAAATAATTAAGAAGATTTAAGACACCTTGTTTAATAACACTTTTATGTAAACTTTTTTTTTCATCATTTTGAAAATGATAGTTACGATGCTTTACATAATCTTGATAACTCTCTAATATCATTTCTTGATTACTGAAATTAGCATTCCATAGTAGTTCTTTTTTAGATTTGGATGTATCAAAAAACATAGATTTCCCATACATCATTGAGTGGTATTTACCCAATGGAGATAAACCTAAGTAGCTTGCAATTTTCATAATGGGGATAATATACTCACTTTTTAGAGATTTAATTCTAGATTTAGAATCTACTTTTTCAATTAAAAACTCTAATGTTTCTTTCATTGAGCAAAACTTTTCTGCGCCTACATTAAAAACGCTACTTTCTTTAATTTTAATTGACTTTATAATAGCGTCAGCCAGGTCATCTGAATGGACAAATTGATAAATATTATTCCCACCATCAAAAACGGGAATATTTTTTCCTTGATATACCCATTCAAATAAAATTTGAAAAATCCCAAGTCTTCCATGCCCAAGAATAGTTCTAGGTCTTATGATAGAAGTTTTTAATCCTATTTTAGAATATTGATGAACAAGATTTTCACCCTCAAGTTTTGCTTTTCCATATTCTTCTCCAGGAATAGGTTTTGTAGTTTCTGTTACTGGATTTACTTTCGGAATTCCAAAGACAGCTGAAGATGAAGTGTAAGCAAAATGTTTGATTTTATTTTTAAGGGAGGCTTTTAAAATATTTTCGGTCCCATTAAAGTTTACTTCCTTAAAAAGTTTTTTATTTTTAGCTAACGGGACTTGAGCAACATTGTGAAAGACATAATCAATATTTTTACATGCTTTTATTACTGCTTTTTCATCTCTAATATCTCCTTGAATGAAGTTAATATTTTGGATTTTTTTACTAGGTTTATTAATATCAAAAACAACACAATTAAAACCATTATCTATTAATTTCATAACCAAAATTTCACCAAAATAACCACTTCCTCCAGTAACAAGAGCATTTTTACTTTTCATTTTATAATAAATCTTTTTTGTTTGCTAATAATGCTTTTTTAATTCCTTCATAAAGATTAATTTTTGGACTATATCCCAACTCTTTTTTGGCCAAATCAATCTTACAAAATATATGTTTATTTAATTCTGAAAGCACGTGAATTTTTTGATTGTAAAAACCAAATTTTTGAAGTGTAAAATCAAATAATTCAAATATCCAACCAAAAAGGTTTGGTAATTCGACCCTAGAATTTTTCACTGTTAAATGAAATTCTATTTTTAGAACTTTTCTTATAGTATCAATAATTTCATTATATGAATATGGATTTTCATCTGCAATCCAATAAATTTTTTTTTCCGCAATTTTTTTATTTGCGCACAATATAATTCCTTGAGCAATATTTTTGACATTTGCTTTTGATCTTAAATTCTCACCATTTCCAATAACAGGGACAATCCCTTTTCTTATCATTTTATAGAATGAATATTGCCTCTCAGGCATATTATTTCCATAAAACCAAGGTGATCTTATTATGGTTATGTTTATGCCGTCATTCATCTTATTTATTAAATATTGTTCCATTTTCATTTTAGATTTACCATAATTCATATATGGATTATAAGAGGAAAATTCATCAAACGGTTCGGAGCCAGACGAATTACAACCAATTGGAGAATTTGATGACATTACTATAATTTTTTTAACCCCTTTCTTAATAGCTGTTTCTACGATGTTTCGCGTGCCTATAAAATTAATTTCATAAAAGTCTTTAACTTTTTTGGGATGAATTATTCCTGCCAAATGAATTAGAACGCTATTACGAGAATTATTTAAAAAATTTTCACAATCTTTTTTTATTCTTACATCTCCTTTAAAAATTTTATGTCTTGAAGTTAATTCTTCACTTCTAAAACCTATTTTGTAATTATCATTGTAAACTAAAGAATTTAATTCACACAAATTATTATCAAAATTTTCTAATACATCATTGTCACCATTCAAAAGTGTGCTAACTAACTGTCTACCCAACCAACCATTTGCACCCGTTAAAAAAACTTTATTATATTTAAATTTCATTTAATTTATTTTGATCTATGAAGTGATTCACATTATATTTAGAAAAAGCCATTATAGTTCCCTGAGGGTTTACTCCAGTTGAGTCACAAAGAATAGAAGAATCATTTATAAAGATATTTTTATGATCCCATAATTGCCCATAAGGGTTAACACCACTATTTTTTTTTACTCCTCCCATTCTTATACTTGAGAACAAGTGTATAGTCATAAGATTTAATTTTTTTTTATTTAATCTCTTTATTTTCTGTATTTCTTTAATTGATTTAATTTTAAGGTTTGAACTAACTGAAGGGTATAGTTCTGTAGCACCAGAGTTAAATAATACTTCTGCCATCTTTTCTATTCCGTAATAAATTTTTTCCATATCTCTATTATTTAAAAGATATTTAACTACTGGAGAATTTAAAAAAGGAATCTTGTAAATTTTCCCAAAAGATTCAGGTGAAATCATCATGTAGTAGCTAGCAAGTTTACCCCAATTTTTTATCTCATCCAAATTTCCTGACTCACTAAGACCTACCCCTAAATAGGCCTTATTACTAATGGAGCATCCAATAGTAACTTTATTAGAATATCTAATTTGATGAACTGGAACTCCCATTTTATATTGATTAACATCTTCTTTAAATTTAGCTATAAATTTAAACGAGGGATGCATTTTCAATGTGTTCCCTATATTTTTTTTGATTCCACTTTTCATTAATAGAAAAGGGCTATGAATTGCTCCTGAACAAACAAACAAGTAATTGGTTTCAATATTCAAACTTTTATTTTGCTTTACAACATCTAAAATAATTTTGTTATTGTGTTTCCTTATTTTTTGAACTTCAGCAGCTAAAATATACTTTCCTCCTAATGATTTATATCTTTTAAGATATGTTTCGGACATTGATTGTTTTTCATATTTATTGTTTAGAAATTTAACCCATCTAGGTACTTCAATACAATCCAATCCCATTTTAATACTTGCTTCTAAAAGCTTAAGCGAAGCTCTAGGAATTTCATTTTTTTTGTAATATGAAACATTAAGTTCTTTTTCAATATCATTATAAATTTGATCAAGTGTCTCATTTGAATAATCAATTTTAAACTCAGATTTCCAATGGTTTAAAACTTTTTCAGGTAGTCTATGATATAATCCACTATTAACTTCGCTACCTCCACCAAAACAAGAACCCTCAACATAATTAATATGGGGATTACCAATTGCCATAGTCAGTCCTGAATTATTATATTTTTTAACCATTTCATCATATGAATAGTGGTTTAATTCATTTATGTTATAGTATTGGCCTTTTTCAATTAAAATAACATCAAATCCCGATTCTAATAGGGTTAGAGCAGTTATTGCTCCACCTGGCCCTGAACCAATAACAGCTATTTGAAAATTATTTTTCTTCAAAAGAGGACAATATTAGTAATGATAGTATCAATCTATATATCAAAAATAAAAATGGAGGGCGCTTATAAAAAATAAATTTTGTGAATTTAATTTTGTCTACACCAAAAACTTTTAATATTAGATAAATAAATTGGTTTGCAAATAAAAGAGTTTTGAAAACCATTTTGATATGTGATGGTGAATTATTTATATGATTAATAGTTTTAGATTCGATTCTTTGATCGAGATTGATTTTATGTATTTTGGCAATATTAGCGATTATTTTTTCCATTAAAAGCTCTTCAAATAAAATTAGTTACAAAGGTTAGGATTTAAACTATTATGACTTTTAATTTTTAAATTATATATCTTAAAATAATCAAAATCAGATACCATTATCAACTCTAGATTTGAATTTAAATTTTCAGAAATTTTTTTTATGTCATTTTTAAAAATAAAATCATCTTTTTTAAAAATGATCAATTTAGAATTATTATTGCTCAAATAATAAACTTGTTCATGAAAACATTTATCATAATTTAAGCTTGAATCATCTGATGGCTTTAAATTATATCTTATTACCAAATCATTATTTTTAAAATTCCTAGTATTTAAGTATTCTACACTTCCATTTGTGTATATTTTGTGATTTTCATACCAAATTTTTGGTATTATATCAATAGATTGAGAATATCTATATTTAGCCCATTCTAAAAAAGATATTTCAGAATTAAGAATAGAACTTTGATACAGAAAAACTCTTGAAAAACTAGAGTTAATTATTTCGTCACTTTTAAGTGTTTTATTATACTCTATTGGTTTTCTAACATTGGCTAGGAATAAAATTAAAATAGATATATAGGCAACGAAATTTGTTTGTTTTTTGTATTTAAAATCGAAGTTAATTTTGTCAATTCCAAATGGTATTAATATGATAAAATGCCTTAAAAAATCACTTTCAAAATCCAAAATTAAAAAAGTAAAAATAAAAAATGAGATTATTTTTATGTAGAGGGTATCGTTTATTTTTTTTAATAAATTATTAATAAAGTTTGATTTTGTAATCAAAAAGAAAAATACTGTAATTATAAGTAAAACTGAGACATAAAATAAATACTTAGAAACTCTTGAAAATGTATTGAATTTGATAAATGAATATATTTCTTCCCAAAATGGGACCATGTTAAAAATCACCCCTTTTATGGCTATAAAAAAACCATTAAACACAGGTAAAATAAGCATAACGTAAGTCAGAAAAGTGACTCCTAATACTTTATATATTAATTTCCAATTAAAATTATTTTTATTTAGAATACTTAAGATTATTATCGGTAATAAGATTAATGATGCTATTTTAATGTTAAGCATTAAGCCATAAAATAATGATAAAAAATAGATATTTATATTATTTGACTTCAAGATTTCAATTATAATAAAGCTACATGGTATTAAAAGAAGTTCAGCTGTAAAAACATTTAAAACTTGTTTAAACCCAGGGATTATTAAGAATAAGGAATAACATAAAATTATTTTTAATCTGGAGATTTTATTATACCACAAATAAATTATTAGACCAATTAAAAAAAAAGTAATTCTTATTAGAATTATTGTATTGTGAAGGCTTAGCTTAAACAATGTGGTAAGAAAAAGTAAAATGGAAATAAAATAGTAAGTAAAAGTCCCTGGATGGTGAGCGTTTAAGGGGAAGCCGTTTTTGAGAATTAATAAACCATTTGCAAGATAATCAGGTTCTGAATCATAATGAATTATTCTGTAATCACTATTTATGAATACATAAGTTATGATACTAAAAATAAGTACAAAAAATACTGAATCAAAAAGATTTTTTTTAAATATCATTTTTCAAAAAAGAGAGAATTAGTAAAACAAATTATTATTTTAAAAATATATTATATATGAATAAATAACCACCCAAATAATAATAATAATTTGAGTATATCTGTCACTAAAAAAAATTTTAATCGGAGATCCACTTTTTTTGTAAACATAAGTAAGATGATTAAATCTTAAAATACCTATCAAAACAATCATGAAAGAGAAAATCAACAACCTCGGGGAATTATATTTTGATAATATTTCAGGGGATGTAATAAATAAAAGATATGATACTAATAAAACAGAAGATATTATATTAATACATTTATCTATATAAACTAAATTATATTCCTTAACTACATCTCGATAGACTAGATTTTTGGATTCATAGTTGTATACGTCATCTCGCCTTTTACACAAAGCAATAAAGATTGACACTAAAAAAACCATTATTATAATCCAGTTTGAAAGTTCAGTTGAGGAAATTTCTCCACCAATAAATAGTCTTAAAACAAAACCAATTGAAATTATTACAAAGTCAATTATTGGTAATTTTTTAAGAATGGATGAGTAAAGAATATTTAAAGCAAAATAAATCAAACAATAAAATAAACATATATAGGATTGTCTCCCAATTAAAATCATTCCAACAATTAATATTAAAGTCATCAAAATAACCGATGATCTAATTGATATTTGACCTGAAGCTATTGGTCTTCCTTTTTTTTGAGGATGAATTCTATCAAAATCTTTATCAAAAATATCATTAAGAATATAAACAGAGCTGGCAATAAGTGAAAAACCAAAAAAAACAATCAGGGTAGAAATAATATTATTAAGATCTAAAAACTTACCCGAAAAAAATAGTGGGAAAAAAATTAATAAATTTTTAATCCAATTGTCAAATCTTATTAATTTTAAAAAAATCATAGTGTATCAATAAGATTAAAAGAATTTAATTAAAAAACTTTATATATGTCTACAAATAAAATCAAAATTCGCAGTAAAAAGAAATAATTACACACCATATTTTGTGTATAAATAATTTAGAATATATTTATAAATATAATTTTATTAATTTTAATATATCTTCATAATAATTATTCAATTACCTATTTTTCTAATCATACTATATTTTAAATTTTTACTATTTCTCTAGTTGCCCCTAAAAAATAAAATATGTTTTCGAAAGCCATGAAAATATTAAGTGATATTTACTGGATATTTTTCAAAAAAAGAAATTTTAGTCAAGGTAACGAAGAATCAATATTAGCAGATATTTTTAAAATGAAATCTAATGGATTTTATTTAGATGTTGGGTGTCATCATCCAATGAGATTTTCTAATACTGCAGCGCTTTATAAAAAAGGATGGACTGGAATAAATATAGACGGAGATAAAAGAAACTTAAAACTATTTAAATTTTTTAGAAAAAAAGACATTAACTTAAATTACTTAGTTTCAAATAGTATTAAAGATGTAACTTTTTACTTCTTCGAAGAAACAGCTTTGAATGGAATACTAAGTAAAAGGCGCATAGATTTTCTCAACGAAAATTCTGTCAGACCTGTAAAAAAAGAAAAGATTAGGACTATAACTCTAAATGAAATTCTCAAAATTTATTTTAAAAATAGAAAGAATAAAATAGATTTTCTTACAATTGATGTGGAGGGTCATGATTTTGAAGTTCTTAAATCTATTGATTTAGATAAATACTTTGTTAAACTTATATTGATTGAGGTCAACGAAAACAAAAAATTAGTTGATATATATTTAAAGAAAAATGGGTATAATTTATTCGGAATAGAGGACCGTAATATGTTTTACATAAAAAATGATAATTAGTATAATCATCTTAAATGGCTAAAATTTTAAATTTTAATACTCATTCAGATAATAGAGGAAACCTTACTGTTATCGAAAAAATAATCCCTTTTGATGTAAAAAGAATTTTTTATATATATGATGTGGATAATTCAAAAAGAGGATTTCATAAGCATAAATTGACAAGGCAGCTCGCAGTTTGTATTAAAGGGAGCTGTGAGATAATAGTAGAAAATTCTAAAAAGCATATTTATAAGCTTGATAGTCCCGAAAAAGGTTTAATTATTGAGCCGGAAGATTATCACTGGATGAAAAACTTTTCAAAAGAATCTATACTTCTTGTAATGGCCTCAGAGTATTATGACAAAAAAGATTATATTTTTAAAAAATAATATCTGTTATAAGTGTTGTAAAAAACTTTTATTTTTTTTTGAACTTAAAATGATTTAGATTTTTACTTGAATAAATCTTACTAAAATGTTGAATGTAATTAATGAAACTTAAAAACTATACTGTTTTTGATAAACAGGGTACGAAAAAATGGGACAAACTCCGAGATTCTGTTAGTCATCAATCCTTTTTTATTCCAAAAAATAAAAATGATTATCTAACTAATCTAGAAAACTTCAAGCCAAGTAAGATAGTTATCTCTGATTTTGAATATTTGAACAAAAAATTTAGATTAGAAAAACTAATTTCTTTTTGTAGTGGCGCTTGTCAACTAGAATATCACTTAATGAAAAAGTTTGATATAGTTTGTGAGGTTTCAGATAACACAAACTCTATTGAAAGAATCAATCGCTTTCAAATATTTGATAAGTCATCAAAAATTGATATTAATCAAAATTTTAAAATCAATGTTACCCCTTCTACAGTTATATTACTTTCAAGAATAGATACAGAATTCGAAGATTATCAGTTAGAAGATTTTTTTAAAAGGCTATATGAATCAAATGCTAAATGGATTTACTTTATTCCTGCGGAAATAATTACTTTTAATACAATAATTATTAAAATAAAAATTTTTCTTATTTGCCTTTTAAAACTTAGATACCCAGTGCCTTGGGGATATATTCGATCAAGAAATAGTTTTGAAAAAATTTGGAAAAGTTATTATAGCACTATTGCTTTTCAAAAAGAAGGTGTCATTCTTAAGATAAAATGATGTTTTTTAAATTAAGTTTTAATGCTAATCAGAAAATAGAACATATGATTTCTTTATTTAGAAGATTAAAAACAAAAAACTAAATAGGTTATTTTAATGGTAAGACCAAAAAAAATCTTTTATTTCACCAACATTTTTCCATCATACAGAAAGGAGCTATGGAAAGCATTACTTTCTCTAAGAAAAATTGATTTTAATATATTTTTTTCTAATGAAGACCTACATGATATAAGAACCACTTCATTAGATTCTTTTACCAAAGCTGAAATTAATAAATTAAATTCAATCAAAAATTTAAACTTTATGGGTCATTTATTTTGGCAAATAGGTATTTTGAGGAAATTATTATCAAGCGAATATGACTCAGCGATTTTTCTTGGTGATATTAAAATAATTTCAAATTGGCTTGGAATTATAATTTGTAAGTTAAGAGGCAAGGTAATTGGATTGTGGACCCATGGTGTTTATGGTAATGAAAATTTTTTTAAAAAAAAACTTCGACTTTTCTTTTTCACGCTTGCAGATAATATTTTTCTTTATGAAAATAGAGCAAAGAAAATTTTAGTATATAATGGTTTTCCTGAAGAAAGGCTTCATGTAATTTTTAACTCAATTAATTTAAATGAACAAACAAAAGTTTATAATAAATTAAAATCAAAATCATCAATTATTTATAAAAAAAAGTTTAACATTATTTTTTTTGGCAGACTAACTAAAATTAAAAAAGTCGATATGGCAATAAAGGCAATCATAAGTATTAATCAAAATAATGAAAAATATGAATTAAAAATTATTGGTGATGGTCCAGAAAAAGAGTCGTTAAAAAATATAGTTATTTCAGCCAAAGCAGAAAAGTATATTTTTTTTGAAAAAGCTAAGTATGATGAAATTGAAATTGGGAAAATGTTTTTTGAATCAGATTTGCTTATTTCTCCTGGAAATGTTGGTTTAAATGCAATCCACGCAATGTGTTATGGAACACCAGTTTTAACCCACAATAATTTTAATAATCAAATGCCTGAATGTGAATCTATTAAAGAAGGATTTAACGGATTATTACATAAAGAAAATGACATAATTAGTATACAGAATAAAATAGAATTATGGTTTTCAAAAAACTTCAAGACTTGGGAAAGAGACAAAATTAGAAATCAATTGATAAAAAAATATAATCCGCAAAATCAGGCTAAAATTTTTGAAATAGTTTTAAAAGGTTGAGAAATAAAGGTTTAGTTAAAAATGGTTATTTAGAATGCATCAAATAGGTTCAATTAGTTTTATAACAAGAATATAATAACAAAAAAATCGTTAAAAAGTAATGGCATACGATAAATCATATTGGGATTATCAAAAGGGCATAGGTAATAAAATTCATCATACACAATTTGTGAGATCAAAATTTGAATCAAAAATAAATCTAAATGATTCTGTTTTAGATTTTGGATGTGGAGGGGGATTTGTTTTAGATTCACTTAAATGCAGAAGAAAAATTGGAATTGAAATAAACCCTTTTGCTCAAAAACAAGCAAAATCTTTAGGGATTGAAGTTTTTGAATCTTTTGGACCAATTAAAAATAACAGTGTCGATGTGGTTATATCAAACAGTGCACTTGAGCATATTTCTAATCCAATTGAAATTTTAATAGAAGCAAATAGAATTCTTAAATTAAATGGAAAGATAATTATTTCTGTTCCCCATGAAGATTTATCGTATGTGTTTGAAGAAGATGATATTAATCAACATCTTTTTACCTGGTCACCAATGTCATTTGGTAATTTAATTAAAAAGGCAGGTTTTAAAGTTGAAAGTGTAAGTGTAACTAAAGTTATTCAACCTCCTTTAGCAACTTTTTTTTATAATTTGTTTGGACTTAAAGGTTATTTGATAATGGGAAGTTTATATAGAATTATAAGAAAACTTTTTATACCTATAAAGAGAATGGGTGTTACAGGAGATATAATTGTTTATGCAACTAAATTATGATACCATTCCTTTCTTTTGATTATCAACAAAAAATTTTAGGTCCAAAACTTATACAAAAAACTGCTGAAATTCTAGAAAAGAAGAATTATGTTCTTGGAAGTGAAGTCAATTTATTTGAAGAAAACTTTGCTCAACTTACAAGAATTAATCATGCTATTGGAGTAGGAAGTGGACTAGATGGCCTAGTTATAGCACTGAAAGCACTAGGAATAAAAAATGGTGACGAAGTAATTGTCCCTTCTAATACATATATAGCGTCATGGCTTGCAATTAGTCAATTGGGCGCTAAAATCATACCGGTTGAACCTGATCCTAAAACTTACAATCTAGATTCCTTAAAAATTGAAGAAAAAATAACTTCAAAAACAAAAGTAATTATGCCTGTTCATCTTTATGGCCAGGCTTGTAATATGACCCAAATATTAAAAATTGCAAAAAAATATGATTTATTTGTAGTTGAGGACAATGCTCAATCTCAATAGCCAAATGGGACAATCAATTTACTGGAAGCTTTGGTAATGCAAATGCGACTAGTTTTTATCCAACAAAAAATCTTGGAGCTATAGGAGAAGCAGGCTGTATTACGACAAATTCAAGAGAAATAATGAGATTTTGCAAATCTTATAGAAATTATGGTTCTGAGCAAAAATATATTAACAAAATAAAAGGTGTTAATTCTCGAATAGACGAGCTCCAAGCGGGATTTTTAAATATTAAATTAGAGGTACTTGAGAAATTTACTGAGGAAAGAATATTACAGGCCTCTTATTATCAGAATAATCTTCCAAAAGTTGAGAATCTTATTTTACCCTATCAGGAAGAAGCCAGCAGTTCCGTTTTTCATTTATATGTTATACAAACGCCCCATAGAGACAAGCTTCAAGACTATATGAATAATAAAAATATTGGCACTTCTATTCACTATCCAATTCCTCCACATCTTCAGAAGGCGTATAAAGAATTAAATTTTAAAAAGGGAGATTTTCCTATAGCTGAAAAATTAGCAAATAACCTTTTGAGTATTCCGTTATATCCAGGATTAAAAAAATCTGATCAAGATTATATTATTGAAACCATAAATAATTATTTTAAATGAAGCATTTAAATTTTTGCACTTATTTTGATTTAAACTACCTGCCTTATGCAAAATTGCTAAATAAATCTTTATTAGAACAAAAAATGGATTTCACACTGTTTATAGTATGTATGGACTATGAAGTATTTAATTATTTAAAAAAAGACCCATTCCTTAATTCTGTAGTTTATTCACATGAGGAATTATTAATTTTCCGTCCAGAATTAAAACTAATTAATAAGAAAAGAACTAAATCTGAATATTTTTTTACTTGTTCAGCCCAAGTATGTGATTTTATATTTGAACAAAACCCTACGATAGAATTGCTAAATTATATAGACGCTGATTTGTATTTTTTCAATCCTTTAAAAGCTCTTTTTGATGAGTTAGGTGATGCATCAATAGGGGTTGTAGAACATAAATTTCATTGGACAAACAGATCAAAAAATAAATATGGAAGATTTAATGTTGGATGGATCTCTTTTAGAAATGACGATGATGGAAGAAAATGTGTTACGGAGTGGTCACAGCAATGCATTGACTGGTGTTATCAAAAACTAGATAATGGGAAGTATGCTGATCAAAAATATCTAGATTATTGGCCTAAAAAATATAATAATTTAAAAATATTGAAACATAAAGGTGCAAACATTGCGATATGGAATATTAAAAATTATATCCTAAGACGTGAAAAAGGGCGGATATATGTAGACGATCAGCCGCTACTTTTTTATCATTTTGCTGGCTTAAAACAAATTGATTCCTATACATTTAAAACTAACCTTAGCAGTTATCTGGTTTCACTAAAAGGAGTTCTTTTAAATGACATATATAAACCCTATTTATATGAACTGTCAAAGATTACATCCAAACACAATGTAAAATTTATTAAAGATATCAAACATACAAATCTCGTATCTTTGATTAGAGATTGGGTTAATAGAGTAAAATTTTTCGCATACAGAGATATTATATCAGTTAAAAAATCATGAAATCATCAACATTACTTATAACAGGTGGAACAGGTTCCTTTGGGAATGCTTTTCTTAATAAAGCTCTTAAAAAAACTAATTTTAATGAGATAAGAATTTTCTCAAGAGATGAAAAAAAACAACATGATCTAAGAAAAAAAATACAAAATTCAAAGGTCAAATTTTACATTGGTGATGTGAGAGATATTAGTTCAGTCAGAAATGTAATACAAGGGGTAGATTATGTTTTCCATGCTGCTGCACTGAAACAAGTTCCTTCATGTGAATTTTTTCCTTTAGAAGCTGTAAAGACTAATATTCTTGGAACAGATAATGTTTTAACCTGTGCCTCACAGGAAGGGGTTAAAAAAGTTGTCATCTTAAGTACAGATAAAGCAGCTTACCCTATAAATGCTATGGGTATGAGTAAGGCTTTGATGGAAAAAGTGATGATCGCTAAATCTAGATTAATTGATAAAAATAAAACTATTTTTTGTGGAACCCGCTATGGTAACGTAATGGCCTCGAGAGGATCAGTAATTCCTTTATTATTGGGACAAATAAAAAATGGAGAGCCGTTGACATTAACCCACCCTGAGATGACACGGTTTATGATGACTTTAGATCAGGCGGTTGAATTAGTTTTATATGCATTTGAACATGGAGAACAAGGTGATCTTTTTGTTCAAAAATCACCTGCTTCAACAATTCAAATATTGGCAGACGCTCTAAAAGAATTGTTTCAATCAAAGTCATCAATCGAAACCATAGGAATTCGTCACGGTGAAAAAATGTATGAAACGTTAGTTACAGCAGAAGAAATGTTAAAAGTTGAGGACCTTGGAATGTACTTTCGCATTAGCGCTGACAATCGCGATTTGAACTACAAAAAATACTTTTATGAAGGACAATCCAAAATCTTAACTGAGGAATACAATTCTGACAATACCCAACGTCTTAATTTAGACGAAATGAAAAAACTTTTAATGGAATTACCTGAAGTACAAAAAGAAATAGATGGCCAATAAAAAGATTGGGATTACGGGACATAATGGTTTTCTCGGCACTCATTTAAAAAATCAAATTAAATATCAACATGATGGTTTTGAAATTATTGATTTTAAACGTAGTTTCTTTGAAAATCAAAAATTTTTATCTGCTTTTGTAAATAATTGTGATATAATTATCCATCTAGCAGGATTAAATCGTCATAATTCACAAAAAGAAATTTTACAAACAAATGTACGTCTAGCAAAAATTCTTGGTGATAGTTTAACAAATAATAAATTTAAAGGAACCCTTATTTATTCTTCTAGTTTGCAAGAGTTCAAGGACACCTATTATGGTAGGTCAAAAAAGAAGGCTTCAGAAATACTAAATGAAAGAGCTAAATCAGGGGGCTTCTCTTTTATTAAAATGATCATTCCAAATATATTTGGTCCTTTTGGGCAGCCATATTATAATTCATTCATCACAACATTTTGCCATCAGTTAATTAAAAAAGAAAAACCTAAAATTATCCAAGACTCTGAGGTCCCTTTGATATATGTAGAAGATGTTGTTTGTCAAATATTAGAAATGACTAAGCTAGAAGGGATACATAATATTGATGTTTCAAATCAAATCAATAAAAAAGTTTCTGAAATATTAACTCAATTAAAAGCTTTTCACGCTATTTATGTTCAAAATGGCGAAATACCTGACTTCCAAAGTATTTTTGATATTCAATTATTCAATACATTTAGGGCAGCTATATGTCTAAAAGATTTTTTCCCCAGGGACTATAAAATTCATTCTGATGAAAGAGGCTATTTTACTGAATTGATAAGAGCAAACTCAAAGGGACAAGTTTCTTTTTCGATAACAAAGCCTGGAGTTACAAGAGGAGATCATTTTCATACACGAAAGATTGAACGTTTCTCAGTGATCCAAGGAAATGCAAAATTAGCGCTAAGAACTGTTGGTAAGAAAAATACCATCGAATTTAAGCTGAATGGTAAGAAGCCTGCTTATGTTGATATACCAATTTGGACAACGCATAATATTACTAATATTGGGGAAGAAGATTTAATTACTATTTTCTGGATTAATGAACATTTTGTCCCAGAGGATGCTGATGTCTATTTTGAAAAAGTGTAACTTACGGATATGAAAGCAAAGCCAATAAAAGTAATGACCGTAGTGGGGACAAGACCGGAAATAATTCGTCTTTCAAGGATCATTAATCATTTACAGAACTCAAAATCAATAGAACATATTCTTGTCCACACAGGTCAAAACTATGATTATTCATTAAATGAAATTTTCTTTGAGCAACTCCAAGTTCCTGAACCAGACTATTATCTTGAAGCTGCAGGTGAGAATGCTTCACAAACAATAGGTCAAATTATCATCAAGATCGATATACTTTTAGAAAAAATAAACCCGGATGCTTTTCTTGTTCTTGGGGATACAAATAGTTGCTTGTCTGCAATCCCAGCAAAAAAGAGAAAGATTCCTATTTTTCATATGGAAGCTGGTAATCGTTGTTTTGATCAACGTGTACCCGAAGAAATAAACCGAAAATTAATAGATCATTTAGCAGATATTAATCTTACATACAGCGATATTTCGAGAGAATATTTACTTCGAGAAGGTATACCTCCAGATCAGGTAATTAAGACCGGCTCCCCAATGATGGAAATACTAAATTATTATCAAGAGGATATCGATAATAGTAAGATTTTACAAGATTTAAAATTAAAAGAAAATAATTATTTTTTAGTTTCAGCACACAGAGAAGAAAATGTCAATAACCCCAAAAATTTTTCAGACCTAATAGATAGTTTAAGTGTTATAGCTGAAACTTATAGCTACCCTGTCATAGTTAGTACACATCCAAGAACAAAAAAACTATTAAAGGCACATAATATCAAATCAAACCATTTGATCAAGTGGCTTGAGCCTCAAGGATTTTTTGCCTATAATAAACTTCAAAAAAAGGCTTTCGTGGTGCTATCTGATAGTGGAACAATTTCAGAAGAGTCTTCCATATTAAATTTCAAAGCACTAAACATAAGAAAATCTCATGAACGTCCCGAAGCCATGGAAGAAGCAGCTGTTATGATGGTTGGCCTCAAGAAAGAAAGAATTTTACAAGCTATAGAAATTGTAAAATATCAAGATACTGAAAAGCGAAACTTTACACCTGTAGCGGATTATTCTAAAGCAAATGTTTCTTTAAAAGTAGAACGAATTCTTCTTTCCCATATAGATTTTATTAATTCTGTGGTATGGAGAAAAGAGTCTTAGTTTATACTAATCACTATGATCCAGAACAATTTAAAATCAATGAGGCAGTAGCGTGGTTGAATGATTCAGGATTTATAGTTCATGTGGTAACTGGATGGCCAAATTATCCACTCGGTAAAATATACAAAGGATATGGACCTTTAAAAAATTCTTTTGAGAAAAAAGGTAATTTGACGATAAGAAGACTTCCCCTCATACCTAGAGGGAATGCATCAAAATTTCGATTAATTATAAACTATTTATCTTATTTTTTAAGCTGTCTTTTTTACACTTTTTTTTTAATACTTTTCAAAAAAAAATATCAAAAAATATTAGTTCACCATACAAGTCCATTTTTCATTGCTATATCCGCTATTCTATATAAAATATTTAAAGGTTCAAAAGCTATTTTGTGGGATTTGGATCTTTGGCCACAAAGTCTAAAGGCAGTCGGGATTATCAAATCAGATTTTTGGTTAAAAATATTAGATAAATGGGTAAAAAATATTTACAAAAATTTTGAAATAGTTTTAATAGGTTCAAATAGTTTCAAAAGGATTGCTTTAGAAAGAGTTCCTCACAAAAATGTATTTTATTTTCCAAATTGGGCTGAAAAAAAAAATTGAACAAAACAATAAAAACATATTTATTAAAACAGATTTTGATTCTAAATTACTTAAAATAATGTACACAGGAAATCTTGGAATTGCTCAAGATTTTGAAACACTTTGTGAAGTAATTAAACAAAATAAAAATGAAAAAATTCAATGGATTTTTATTGGAGAAGGTCGTTTTAAATCTAAAATGGAACTACGACTTTTAAATGAGATTAATGAAGGAAAAGTAGTTTTTGTACCACAGCAAAAATTAGAAGACATACCTTCTTGGACAGATCATGCGGATTTTCTCTACCTTTCATTAAATAATAGTAAACTTTTTTCCCAAACTGTACCTGCGAAGCTTCAGGGCTATATGGCTATGGGTAAACCTATATTAGGGATACTTTCTGGAGAAGGCGCATCAATAATTGCTAATGCAGAATGTGGGTTTTCTTCTCCACCAGGAGACTTATCAGCACTCAACGAATTGATTAAGAAAGCACTTAAAACAAGTTTTCAGGATAGAAGAAAGCTCGGTAAAAAAGGAAAAGATTTTTATCTTAAAAATTTCCATTCAAACATTAGAAAAAAAGAACTAATAGAACACCTTGAATGCTAAAATCATTAATTAAATTTATAATTTAACAATATGAAAGGAATACTACTTGCTGGAGGAACGGGGTCGAGATTATTTCCAATAACAAAAGGAGTTTCCAAACAACTCCTCCCAGTATACGACAAGCCAATGATATATTATCCTCTATCGGTTTTAATACTTTCTGGAATAAAAGAAGTGTTATTAATTAGCACTCCAGTAGATGTGAATTCATACAAGAGGCTTTTAGGAAGTGGAATCCAATGGGGCATAAAGATAGATTATAAAATTCAAGAAGAACCTAAAGGACTTGCTGAAGCGTTTATTATAGGGGAAGAATTTATTGATGAAGACCCTGTATGTTTGATTTTAGGCGATAATATTTTTTATGGTGATACACTTTCATTAAAATTAAAAAATTGTATTTCGATTTCTAAAAATAAGGCCTCAGTTTTTGGCTATCACGTTGAAGATCCAGAGCGTTATGGTGTCATTTCTTTTGACAAAAAAGGAAATGCAATTTCAATTGAAGAGAAACCTAAATACCCTAAAAGTAATTATGCAGTAGTAGGGCTTTATTTCTATCCAAATTCTGTTATAGAGATTGCTAAAAAAATAAAACCTAGCCCTCGAGGGGAATTGGAAATTACAGATATAAATCAGTCCTATTTAGAATCAGGTAATTTACATGTTGAGTCATTGGGTAGAGGCTATGCATGGTTGGACACTGGTACACACGAATCACTTTTAGAGGCTAGTCAATTTATTGAGACTATAGAAAAACGTCAAGGACTCAAAATTGGTTGTTTGGAAGAAATAGCCTTCCAAAAAGGAAACATTACCAAAAATGAGCTTTTGGCTCAAGCTAAAAAACTACAAGGAACCTCATATGGAGATTATTTATTAAGGAGCTATTCTAAGTAAAATAAGCCTTATATTTTTAAACTCTTTTTTTGTATTAGAATCATTCTTTTTGTACATATTTTAAAATTATTATTTTTAACCTATTACTTCTATTTATTAAAATGTATTAAATCCTTTTTATGATTGTCACCCCAACTCTTTTCAAAGAGGTTTTACTAATAAAACCTCAATTAAATATTGATTTAAGAGGTAGTTTTATGGAATCATTTAATCAAAAAGATTTTGAAAAGTTTACAGGAAATGAAATATCCTTTTGTCAGGATAATCAAACGTTTTCCAAAAAAGGAGTTTTAAGAGGTTTACATTACCAATTACCACCTTTTAGCCAGTCAAAGATGGTCAGTGTCATTCAAGGAACAGTTCTTGATGTTGTTGTTGATATTAGAAAAGGATCCCCTACTTTTGGTGATCATTTTTGTCAAGAGTTAAGTTGCAATAACAGATTACGACTATTTATACCTCGAGGATTTGCCCATGGATACATTACATTAAGCGAAACATCTACATTTTTATACAAAGTCGACCAATATTATTATCCCAAAAGTGAAGGGAGTATAGCTCCAGATGACCCTGTTCTAGCAATTGATTGGCAACTACCAAAATCAGAATGGATTCAATCTGAAAAGGACAAAAAGCACCCTCGATTATCAGAGGCATTACTTTTTGATTTTAAAAACGATTTTTGTGTCTAGTTTTTTGGTAACAGGCTCTGAAGGTCAGTTAGGGAGTTGCTTTCAATTAGTTGCAAAAGAATTTCCACAATTCAAATTATTTTTTACAAATCGTTCTGAGCTCGATATTATTAAACCTGAAATGCTTTCAAACTTTTTTAAAAAAAATCCTTTTGAGGGAATTATAAACTGTGCAGCATATACTGATGTGGATAAAGCTGAAATTGAATTAAAAAAAGCAGAAGAAATTAACCTACAAGGTGTCCAAAATTTAATTGATTTTGCGGCAGAAAAAAACATAAAAATAATTCATTTTTCTACTGATTTTGTTTTTGATGGATACAAAAAAAGTCTTTATAAAGAGACTGATAATACAAGCCCAATATGTTTTTATGGCCAGAGTAAATTATCTGGAGAAAATGCACTACATAATGCAAAATGTTTAAATACTACCCTTAGAATTTCATGGCTTTACAGTCCATTTGGGAATAATTTTGTTAAAACTATGATTAGGTCTTCTAAAACAACAAAAGAAATCAATGTGATTGAAGATCAATTGGGTAAACCGACTTATGGGATGGATTTAGTAAGAGCTGTATTAAGTAATCTGGATAATCCAAATTTTTTTAAATATAAAATTTATCATTTTGCTCAAGGCCCAAAAACGAGTTGGTATGAGTTTGCTTGTAAAATTATTGAAATAATAAGAGCTGACTGTAAAGTTAATCCAATTAAAAGTTCTGACTACCCATCATTAACTAATCGCCCTTTAAACGCTGTATTGGATACTAAACGAATAGAAAAGACCTTATCTTTACAAATCAGAGATTGGGAAGCAGCTTTGAAAGATTGTATAAATAAGATTCAATACAATGAAGTCATTTAATTCTATATTAATTACTGGAGGGGCAGGATTCATTGGATCACATGTGGTACGAAGAATGGTGAACCATTATCCAAAGACCCAAATTATTAATTTAGATATTTTAACATATGCATCCAACCTATCTTTGTTAGATGATTGTAAAGAATATCCCAATTATCTATTTGTAAGAGAGGATGTAAATAATTTTTTAGCTTTGAAAGCTTTATTTTCAAAGTATGATTTTGATGCTGTTATTCATCTAGCTGCAGAATCTCATGTTGATAACTCTATTAAAGACCCATTTTTGTTTGCGCAAACTAATATTCAGGGTACTCTTAACCTTTTGGAAGCTTCATTCAAATATTGGGGAAATAATAGTAAAAATAAAAGGTTTTATCATATCTCAACTGACGAGGTTTTTGGAAGCTTAGGAACCGAAGGTTACTTTTCAGAGACTACAGCATATGATCCAAGATCTCCTTATTCTGCCTCTAAAGCAGCATCAGATCATTTTGTTCGTGCATACTTTCACACTTACGGATTGCCTGTAGTTTTGTCAAATTGTTCAAACAATTACGGTCCAGGTCAACATCCTGAAAAACTCATTCCTTTGATGATTAAAAATATTGCAGCTCAAAATCCACTTCCTGTTTATGGAAATGGGGACAATATTCGGGATTGGTTATATGTGGAAGATCATGCAGAAGCAATCGATGTAATTCTGCATCAAGGAACCGTTGGTGAAACCTATACACTTGGTGGAAAT
>MDTG01094688.1_pt1 | contig 50143 bp, 52 predicted proteins | sample 811421 | NCBI WGS metagenome assembly MDTG01 (sample SAMN05326645, study PRJNA326480) | marine metagenome | isolation source: seawater | place: Pacific Ocean: South East | collected 2011 | reverse complement strand
GGGACCGGATGCCGGCCCGGGGCTGGGATTCGGTGACCGTGCCGGGCGCGGTCAGCGCCTGGGTGGCGCTGTCGGATCGCTACGGCCGCCTGCCGTTCGCGGCGCTGTTCGAGGCGGCCGTCGGCTATGCCCGGGACGGCTTTCAGGTCGGTCCGAAGTCGGCCTACTACTGGGCGCTCGCCGGCCGCCCGCTGGCCGACCGGTTTCCCGACTTCGCCGCGCACTTCTGGCCGCCGCCGGCGCCGGGCGCCCTGGTGCGCCGGCCCGATCTGGCGGAGACCCTGGAGGCCGTCGCCGCCAGCCGGGGTGAGGCGTTCTACCGGGGCGAGCTGGCGCGGCGCATGGTCGCCGCCGCCGGGAAGGACGGCGGCGCCCTGTCGCTGGCGGATCTGGCCGAGCACCGCGCCGACTGGGTGACGCCGCTGGCGGTGGCCTACCGGGACGTCACGCTGCACGAGATTCCGCCCAACGGTCAGGGCCTGGCGGCGCAGATCGCCCTCGGCATCCTGGCCCGCCGGCCGCGCCACGACCTGGACAGCGAGCCGGCCATTCACCAGGAGATCGAAGCGATGAAGGTGGCCGTGCGGGCCGCCTTCGACCACATCGCCGATCCCGCGTCGATGCGGGTAGATCCCGCCGAGCTGCTGGCGGACGGACACCTCGACGCGCTGGCGGGGCGGATCGGCGACGCCGCCGCCCCCGTGCCCCCGGCGCCCCTGCCGGTGGGGCGGGACACGGTCTGCCTGGCCGCCGCGGACAGCAGAGGCATGATGGTGTCCTTCATCCAGTCGAACTACGAGGGATTCGGCGCCGGCGTCGTCGTTCCGGGCACGGGCATCGCCATGCAGAATCGGGGCAGCGGCTTCTCGCTGGAGCCGGATCACCCCAACCGCGTCGGCCCCCGCAAGCGCCCGTTCCACACCATCATCCCGGGGTTCGTCACCGACGCCGGGGGGCCTCGCCTGGCTTTCGGGCTGATGGGCGGGCACATGCAGCACCAGGGCCACGTGCAGATGGTCCGGCGCCTGTTCGACCACGGCCAGAACCCCCAGGCCGCCAGCGACGCGCCGCGCTGGCACGTCTACCCGGACTATGCGGTCGGGCTGGAGCAGGGGTTTCCGGAAGCCGTCGCCGAGGGTCTGCGCCGGCGCGGACACCGGGTCCGGCACGAGCCGCGGGAACACGTGTTCGGCGGGGCCCAGCTCGTGCTGCGCACCGCCGACGGCTACGTCGCCGGCTCGGACCACCGCAAGGAAGGCCAGGCGGCGGGCTACTGAGGCCCGCCGCCCGGGCGCGTCACTCCTCGTCCCGGGCCTTGAGATCCAGCGCGGCGGAGTTCATGCAGTAGCGCAGCCCGGTGGGCTCCGGCCCGTCGGGAAACACGTGCCCGAGGTGCGCGTCGCAGCTCGCGCAGAGCACTTCCGTGCGGCGCATCATCAGGCTGTCGTCGTCGCGGGTCGCCACCGCCGATTCCTCCAGCGGGGCGTAGAAGCTCGGCCAGCCGCTGCCGGAATCGTACTTGGTGCTGGAATCGAACAGCGGCTCGCCGCAGCACACGCAGTGGTACGTTCCCGGCGTCTTGGTGTCCCAGTACTTGCCGGTGAACGCCCGCTCGGTGCCGGCCTTCCGCGCCACTTCGTACTGCTCCGGGGTCAGCTCCCGGCGCCACTGCTCGTCCGGCTTGTCTACCTTCGCCATGGGTCCTGCGTACTCCCTGCCATCGATGCGCCGGCCCGCCGGCCGCCCCCGTCGGGCGCTATGTCCGGATCGGCGCATTCGCTACACTGATCAGATCGGCGTCGATGTTAATGCAACCAGGAATCCAAATGGAATCTGAGGTCCCCCAGGACCGCGGCAACGTCACGGACCTGCCGGCCCGGCCGGCCCGTGAGATCCGCAAGTCCCACAAGCTCGATCACGTGTGCTACGAGATCCGCGGCCCCGCCATGAAGGAGGCGGACCGCATGGAGGAGGAAGGCCACCGGATCATCAAGCTGAACATCGGCAATCCCGCGCCCTTCGGCTTCGAGGCGCCGGAGGAGATCCTCCGGGACGTGATCCACAACCTGCCGACGGCCCAGGGCTACTGCGACTCCAAAGGCATCTACCCGGCCCGCAAGGCCGTCATGCAGCACTACCAGAGCCAGGGCATCCTCGACGTCGAGATCGACGACATCTACATCGGCAACGGCGTTTCCGAGCTGGTGGTGATGGGCCTGCAGGGACTGCTCGACAACGGCGACGAGGTGCTGGTGCCGGCGCCGGACTACCCCCTCTGGACCGCTGCGGTCAGCCTCGCCGGCGGGACGCCGGTGCACTACCGCTGCGACGAGCAGGCCGACTGGAACCCGGATCTCGACGACATCCGCCGCAAGGTGTCCCCGCGCACCAAGGCCATCGTCGTCGTCAACCCGAACAACCCCACCGGCGCCGTGTACAGCCGCGAGCTGCTCACGGAGATCATCGAAGTCGCCCGCAGCAACGACCTGGTGGTGTTCGCGGACGAGATCTACGACAAGATCCTCTACGACGACGCCGTGCACGTGCCGATGGCGTCCCTGGCCGAGGACCTGCTGATCGTCACGCTGAACGGCCTGTCCAAGGCCTATCGCGTCGCCGGCTTCCGCTCCGGCTGGATGCTGGTGTCCGGCGCCAAGCACCGGGCCCGGGACTACATCGAGGGGCTCGACATCCTCGCCTCGATGCGGCTGTGCGCCAACGTGCCGAGCCAGCATGCGGTGCAGACCGCCCTGGGCGGCTACCAGAGCATCCGCGAGTACGTGGTGCCCGGCGGCAGGCTGTACGAGCAGCGGGAGCTGGCCTGGCGCATGCTGAACGACATTCCCGGCGTCTCCTGCGTCAAGCCCCGCGGCGCGCTGTACCTGTTTCCCCGGCTCGACACGGCGCGCTTCAACATCGCCAGCGACGACCGGTTCGCCCTCGACCTGCTGCGCCAGGAAAAGATCCTCATCGTCCAGGGCACGGGCTTCAACTGGCCGGAGCCCGACCACTTCCGGCTGGTGTTCCTGCCGCGGGTGGAGGAACTGGCGGAAGCCATCGAGCGGCTCGGCCACTTTCTCCACGGCTATCGGCAGTAGCGACCCGGGGCCGGCACCACCCCATGAGCGGCGGGATCAACGTCGAGGATTTCTGCAAGGATGCAGCCCGGGCGCTGGTGATCCTCTACCGGACCTTCCCCAGGCCCCACACCCTGTTCGTGGAGGATCTGTGCGGGCCGGACCAGGTGGACGAGTTCGGCATGCACAGCGACCGCCATCTGGCCTGCTTCAGCGCCCTGCTGTGGCTGGCCGCAGAGGGCTACCTGCGCTACACGGACACCATCCGGCAGGAAGCCGTGGATCAGGCGGTGCTCACCGGCCGCGCGTTCACCCTGCTGTCGCGCCCGCTGGCGGACTTCGAACCCCCGGGGGCCGAATCGCTGCCGCCCGCGGTGCGCCTCGAGCAGCAGACCCACGCCCACCGGCTCGACCTGGCGCTGGACTCCCGTTCGTCGACCCGGGTGAAGACTGCGGTGCTGGCGTTCATGGACGACATGCTCGGCTAGCGCGCGAGCGCCGTCAGCCGCCGCCGTCGATCCGGTAGTACAGGCTGTCCTGATAGCCGGTGACCACCTCCACCAGGCCGGCGAGTTCCTCGTCCAGTGCCGGATCGTCGGTGTCCACCAGCAGCGGCCGCCCTTCCAGGGACAGAAGCTTGGTGCGGGTTCCCAGCACCCACAGGCGCTCCCGGCCGACCCGCCGCAGCACCGCCGGCGTGAGCTGCTGATTGCCCCGGCCGAGCAGAAAGCCCTGCCCCCGGGTGAAACTCATCACCAGCGTCACCGGGCGGTCCGTGGCGGCCAGATAGGACTCGAGCCAGGCGGCGTCGACGTCGCGCCCCACCTGCCGGTCGCCGTCGAGCACGTCGACGCCGATCAGCGTGGGCGTCATCCCCAGCGCCGATTTCAGCGCGGCGAGGCTGCTGCCCGGGCCGAGCAGGTAGATGCCCGGCGCCGCCTCGATGCGCTCGACCACCTCGGCGACGATCTCCTCCAGCGCCAGCGCCTCGGATTCGCGCCCGCCCTCCTTGGTGTGCTGCAGGAAGCCGCCTTCCTCGGGCACCGCGATCTCGCCGTAGAAACGCGGCCTGACCTCACCGGCCCGAAGCGCGGCCTCGTCGAGGTCCCGCACTTCCGCGACGCCGGCCCGGACCAGGCCGCCCTCGACCAGCGCCTGGAGAATTCTGCCGGCAGCCTCGGGGGTGGTGGCGAACACGCCGGAATGCATCTTGACCCCGGAAGGCACGCCCAGCACCGGCAGCGACTCGCCCAGCGCCGCCAGCAGATCACGGGCGGTGCCGTCGCCGCCGCAGAACACCAGCAGGTCCGCGCCGGCGTCGCGCAGGGCGGTGGCCGCCCGGCGGGTGTCCTCCGGTCCCGGCACCGCGCCGGGCTCGCCGAGCACCTCGCCCGTCAGGCCGGCGTCGCCGAGGGCGTCGGCGCCCATGGCGCCCCCCCAGGTCAGCCAGCGCACCCGGCGGACCGCCGGACCCGCCGCCTTCAGCGCGCGCAGTGCGCGCTCGCGGCCCCGGGCCGCGCCGCCGCGACCGCGCGCCTCGGCCTGAATGTCGGCGCCGTCGCTGCCCTTGAGGGCGGCCCGGCCGCCGATCCCGGCCACCGGATTGACGAGCAGTCCGAAGGTCAGCACGCGTCCTCGTGCCCGGCCAGGCGGGCCACGGTCTCCCCGATGGCCAGCGAGGCGGTCAGGCCGGGTGACTCGATCCCCAGCAGATTGATCAGGCCGGCCACGCCGTGCTGCGCCGGCCCGTCGATGCGGAAGTCCGCGGCCGCTTCGCCGGGGCCAGAGATCTTCGGCCGGATGCCGGTGTAGCCGGGCCGCAGCCGATCCGCCTCGAGGTCCGGGAAGTAGCGGCGGATGGCGGCCTCGAAGTCGCCCCGGCGGGAGTCGTCGAAGGCGTAGTCGACGTCGTCGATCCACAGCACGTCCGGGCCGAAGCGGATCTGGCCGCTGAGATCCAGGGTGACGTGCACGCCGAGCCCGCCCGCCTCGGCCACCGGGTAGACCAGGCGGGAGAACGGCGAGGGTCCGTCGTAGACGTAGTAGTGACCGCGGGCATAGTAGGCGCGGGGCGTATCGGGCGTGAGCCAGGCCGCCACCGCCGGCGCGCTGAGGCCGGCAGCGTTGACCACCCACCGGGCGTCCAGCTCCAGCGCGTCGGTCGTCACCCGCAGCCGCCCGTCCGCCGGCGCCAGCCCGGTCACCGGCGTGCCCAGCGCGATCATGCCGCCCGACGCCTCCAGGTCACCCTGCAGGGCCAGCATGTAGGCGTGGGAATCGATGATGCCGGTGGAGTCCGAGCGCACCCCGGCCACCGCCCGGACCCGGGGCTCGAGGGCCGCCACCGCCTGCGCATCCAGCCAGGGCAGCGGATCGACGCCGTTGCGCGACGCCTGGGCGCGATAGCCCTCCAGCACGGGGATCTGATCCTCGCTGCTCGCGACGATGATCTTGCCGCAGCGGCGGAACGGCACGCCGTGACTCTCGCAATACCGGTACAGCAACGCCTTGCCACGGACGCACAGCGCCGCCTTCAGGCTGCCGGAGGGATAGTAGATGCCGGCGTGGATCACCTCCGAGTTGCGCGAGCTGGTCTCGGTGCCGATCTGGGCGTGACGCTCGAGCACGACCACGTCGAGCCCGGCGCCCGCCAGAGCCCGTCCGCAGGCCAGGCCCACCACGCCCGCGCCGATCACCACCGCGTCCACCGTCTCGGTCATGCGCATCGCTCCAGCACCCGGCCGGCGCCGACGCGCCGGCGCCAGTCCGGCGCCAGCGCATCCAGCACCCGCACCGCATCGCCGCCCGGGCCGTGCAGGCGCAACGCCTCGCAGGCCTCGTCGACGCGCCGGGCGAAGGCCGACCGGGCGGCCGGATCGTCCCGGCCCGGGTTGTCGTCGCTGACCTCGAACACCAGGCCGCAGGCCTCGCACAACAGCTTCTCGAGCGCCTGGACCGGCAGCTCCGCCTGGTAGAACCGCTGCTGAGCCCGGGGGCTCCTCGGCGGCGGCCGGTAGACCAGGCCGTAGTCAACCTGGCCGCGCGCCGCAGGCGTCGCCAGACACCAGTGGGCCAGCTCGTGCAGCACGCTGGACGCATGGTCCCGCGCATAGCGGATCCAGGCCGGGCGGCCGGGCCGGGGCGGCAGATACAGCGGCTCGTCGGCGCCGCCGACGAGCTGCACCCCGAGGTCACGCCCGCCGCGGGCATTGAAACAACCGGCGAGACTACGGTGATCGACCAAGGCGGACGGCATCAGAGGTCCTCGGCGCAGGGCCAGGCGGCCAGCATGGCGTGATAGGCCGCAGACAGATACGGCGCGCCGGCGAGCAGGTGGTCCAGGTAGGCCCGCGGCGGCCGCAGACCCGGGCGCAGCACGGCCGGATTGGCGAAATAGGTCCAGGTCGACACGGCGCCCGCGGCGGTCGCCACCCAGGTCATTTCCCGGCTGTAGTTGATCGGCGCGCTCTCGAACCGGTCCATCTTGACGATCTCCTCGGGGCCCTCCAGCCAGTACAGCACGCCTTCGACCCGGCTGCCGCGATCCACCGCGACGCTGGCGTGGCCCATGCCCTCATGCGCCCGGGCGTGCTTGTCGAAGGTCAGCCGGAAGCCGTCGAGCACGGCGCCCTCGGCGTGCAGCACACGCAGGCCCCGTTCCCGTACCCGTTCGGGATTCATGTTCGAGCCGTAGGCGAAGTAGCGGGTGCCGTGGTCGGCGGAGCGTGCCGTCATGTCATCCCTTGCGGATCCAGTATTCGAAGCGGTCGCCGTCACGCTCCTCCGCCAGCAGTTCGTGGCCCATGAATCGGCAGAAGTTCTGAAAGTCCCGACCCGTGGACGGATCGGTGGCGAGCACGTGCAGCACCGCGCCGCTGGCCATCTCGCGGACCCGGTTGCGGACCAGCATCAGGGGCTCCGGGCAGACCAGTCCGGTGGCATCGAGCTGTGCGTCGGCATCGGGCATAGGTGACCTTGGATTCTCCGTAGTGACCGCAGGCCGGACGCCGCGCGCCCGGACCGGGCGATATTATCCACAGCGCGGGCGTTCCTGTCCGTGCCCGACCCGGCCGGCCGGTCGGAGCGCCTTCGCCTTGACTTGATTCTGGCGCCCCACGACACTCGAACGGACCCGCCGCTTTGTGGTCAAAACAGCCGATCCAACCTCCCGAGCGGTCTGGAGCAGAGGTTCGCGAAACGACCATGAGCCCGAACCAGTCAAAGCCCTTCACGGCCAGGATCGTCCGCCGGGCCGGCGCCCCGGCGGTGTTCGCCTGCCTGATCCTCGCCCTCCCCGGGCAGGCCCCGGCAGCGGAGGAGCCGACCGCCGGCATGGCCGACGGCATGGCCGCAGCCGAAACCGCGGCGCCCGACAGCCCGGCGGACACCGGCGCGGTGGTGCCCACCGAAGCCTCTGCGGACGCCCCTGCGGACACCCCTGCAGGGGCCCTTGCAGGCGCCCCTGCAGGCGCCCCGGAAGCCGCTGCGGCGGGGCTGCCCGTCGACGGCCCGGGCCAAGCGCCCGAAGGCGGCACCGCGGACGCTCCTGCGGACGCCATGCTGGCCATCGACGACGCGCTCCCCGAGGACATCGACCCCCTCGACCGGGTGGCCAGACAGATCGAGGCCCGGGAATTTCGTGAGTCGGTGAACTGGCTGGAATCGCATATCGACACCATCGAGGCCGTCAGCCACCGTTTCGACCCGGCCCTGGTCCGGCCTCTGACGCTGCTCGGCGACGCCCTGGCGGGCCAGGGCAGCCATGACGAGGCGCTGGAAAGCTACCGGCGCGCCCTGCACCTGATCCGGGTGAGCAGCGGGCTGAACAGCCCCGAGCAGGTCGGCATCGTCTACCGGGAGGCCGAGGCCCTCAAAGCCCTGGGCCGGTACCGCGACGCCAACGACCGGGAGGAGTACGCCTACCACGTCCTGAGCCGCGCCCACGGCCCCCTCGACGAAGCCCTGCTGCCGGGCATCTATCACCTGGCGGAGTGGTACGAACGGACCAACAACGTGTTCGCCGCGCGCGCCCTCTACGAGCAGGCGGTCACCATCATCGACCACCACGACAAGCTCGAGACCCTCGAAGCGGTGCCCGCGCTGCGCGGCATCGCGGAAAGCTATCGCCTGGAGCGCTTTCCCCGCTACGACATGGCAGACCTGGAACGCGACGCCAACAGTATCCCGGCCGCCCAGGAGCTGCGCCACCCCGTCACCATCAACAACTTTCCAGCCGGCGAGGCCGCGCTGCAGCGGGTGGTGCGCATCCAGCAGAACGCGGATCCGGTCGACCCCATCGCCCTCGCCGAGTCGGTCCTCGAGCTCGCCGACTGGTACACCCTGTTCGAGAAGTCCCAGCGCGCGGAGACCCTGTACGCCCATGCCTGGGAGCTGATGGCCGAGGTCGACGGCTTCGACGTGGTCGGCTACTTCGCCGAGCCGACCCTGCTCTACTTCCCCGAGCCCGGCGATCCGACGCCGCCGCCGCCCGAGCAGCGCGGCCCGAGGGAAACCGGCTACGTCGAGGTGGCCTTCGACGTGACCGACGAGGGACAGGTCCGCGACCTCGACACCGTCGCCTCCAAACCCGACGGCCTGATGGATTTCCGGGTGCGCAAGAGCCTGCGGCTCGCGCGCTACCGGCCGATGCTGGTCGACGGCGTTCCGGTGTTCCGCGGCGCCTATACCTACCGGCACGAGTTTCCCTACTATCCCGAGCGCAGCGCCGAGACGGACGCGACCGCCACGGCGGTCACCCCGGCCGGCTCACCCGGCTCGTGACGGGTATCGGCGGCCGCCTTCAGTCCGCGTTCAGGTTCCGGGCAGTACGATGCGCCGGGGACGGCGCCAAGAATCTCAGACGATGCACAGCATGACCGAGCAAACGACCCAGACCCGCACAGGCCGCGCCGGCCGCCGGCCGACCCCGCACCGCGGCGCCGCCGGCGCGGCGCTTGCCGCCGGCGCGGTGCTGGCGCTGGCGCTGATCGCCGGCGGCTGCAACAGCAACCGCAGCCAGATGCCCGGCCCGTCCGGTCTGCCGGGCGGTCTGCCCGGCGGCTCCTCGCCGATGCCCGGATCGAGTCCGTCCAGCCGGCCATCGCCCTCCGGCGGCGGCAGCAGCGGCGGCGCCGGCCAGAGTGGCGGCCAGAGCGGTGGACAGAGCGGCGGACAGAGCGGGTCGAGTGGCGGCATGCCGGGCGGCAGCAGCGGCGGTTCCACGGGCAGCGGCAGTGCCGGCGGGGGCGCCGGGCCGCCGGGCATGCCCGGCGGCACCGCGGGAGGATCCGGGCCGTCGGGCCTGCCCGGCGGTGGCAGCGGCCTGCCCGGCAGCGGCTCGGGTGGCGGGCTGCCGCAGGGCTCGGGCTCCGGAGCCGGCACGGGCGGCCAGGGCCAGGGTGGCGACGAGAATGGCTGGGAGGACGGCCTGCCCGGCGGCGACGAGGACGGCTGGCAGACCAGCAATCAGATCCCGGGCGGCAAAGGCGACATCCCGCCCATGCCTTCGGAGCGCGGCAAGCCGCCCGGTGACGGCAGCGACGGCGGCGACGGCGCGCTGGACGGCGCCCTCGAGGACTTCGACGGGGAAATCCTGTCCGAACGCGAAGTGATCCGCCAGCGGTCCAACGAGACCGCCGGCAGCGGCGGCGCTAGCCTGCCCGAGGCGAGCGCGGGCGTGCCGGGTGGCAGCGGCAACGCGGACATGCCGGATGCCAACGGCCCGCTGGGCGTGCCGAGCAACCGCAACGCGCCGCCGCCACCGTCGCCGGTAGCCTCCGCCGGCGTGCCCGACGACATCCCCGACGCCAAGGACGACGACATCATCGCCCGCCAGCTCCGGGAAGCGGCGGTGGCGGAAACGGACCCCGAGCTGAAGGAGAAGCTCTGGGACGAGTACCGGCGCTACAAGGGACTGTGATGCCCATGCCCGACGCCCGCCCAAGCCGCGCCGCCAGGTCCGTCAACGTGTCCGCCGGACTGCTGACAGCCCTCGTGCTGCTCGCCGGCTGCGTGAGTCACGAGGTCCGGACCGTGGACATGACCCCGCCGGAACGGCTCGACGAGCCCCTGCCGGAGTCCCAACTGCTCGACGTCGGCGTCACCGTGTTCGACGCCAACGTCCCCGAGGGCTACGACGAGCGGATCGAGCAGATCATCCAGCCGGACATCCGCCGGGCCGAGGCCAACTACATTCCCTATTTCACCAAGAATCTGCTGCAGAGCACCGGCAACTGGGGGGCGGTACGGGTCATCCCCCGGCCCACCCACGCGGTGGACGTCATCGTGTCCGGCAGGATCCTGCATTCCGACGGTGAGAGCCTGGAGGTCGAGGTCACGGTGGAGGACGCCACCGGCGAGACCTGGTTCGTGCGGCGCTACGAGGCGCTGGCGAGCAAGTACGCCTACGAGGACAGTGTGCCGCCGAGCATCGATCCCTTTCAGGCGGTCTACAAGAACCTCGCCGACGACATGCTGGCCTACCGCCAGGCGCTGACGCCGCAGCAGGTGGAGACCATCCGCGCCACCGCCAAGATGAAGTTCGCCCGGGACTTCGCGCCGGACGCCTTCGGCGACCACGTCACCCGGACCGACGACGGCGAATACGTGCTCGAACGCCTGCCCGCGGCGGACGACCCGATGCTGGCCCGGGTCGAGCGCGTCCGGGAGCGCGAATACCTGTTCATCGACACGCTGGACGAGTACTTCGAGAACTACCACCGCAGCATGTACGGCCCGTACCAGAACTGGCGGGAGGCCACCTACGACGAAGCCATCACCTACAAGCTGCTGCGCGCGGAGGCCCGGCGCCGCACCATCGGCGGCGCGGCCGCCATCGTCGGCGGCGTCGCCGCCATGGCGGAGAGCAACGACGCGGTGGTCGAGACCAGCGGCCTGGTGAGCGTGATCGGCGGCGCCCTGACCCTCAAGAGCGCCATCGCCAAGCGCCAGGAAGCGGAGATGCACGCCGAGGCGCTGCGCGAGGTCGGGGTGGCGGCCGAGGCCGAGGTGATGCCCTATACCCTGGAGCTGGAGAATCAGGTCGTGCGCCTCGAAGGCACCGTCGACGAGCAGTACGAGAAGCTGCGCGGCATCCTCCGGGACCTGTACTTCGCCGACCTCGATCTGCCGGTGCCCGGCGAGGAAGCCGCCGGCGCGCCCGCCGACGAGGCGGCCGATGCGCAGCTCGAGGACGTGATCGACGACGACCTGGCGCCGTGACCGACGACATGGCCGACGATTTCAGCCCGATCCGACCCAAGTCCGTTCCGCTCTCCCACGGCGTCGAGACGCCGGTGGCCGAGTCCGGCCGCGGCGCGAGCCTGCTGACCTGGGGCCTCGCCCTGCTGCTGGCCGCCGGCCTGCTCGGCGCGGTGTTCTTCCTCGTGCCCGCCTGGCTGGAGTCGCGGCCGGCGCCCCGGCCCGACGTGACCCGGACTGCCGCTCCCGCCGCCGCGGCGCAGCCCCAGGCCGGCAGACCGTCCGCCGCCGCGGACGACGCGCTGCCGCCGTTTCAGCAGCTTCAGCGCGAGCAGGCCCGGGAACAGGCCCAGGAACAGCTCGCCCGCTTCGTCGAGCTGCAGATACAGCTCGAGGACCAGATGCAGGTCGGCGACTGGGGCGCGGACGCCTACGAGCGGGCCACGTCCCTGGCCGCCGCCGGCGACGAGGAATTCGTGCGGGAACGGTTCGCCGAGGCGGTGGCCAGCTATCGGCAGGCCGCGGACGCCCTCGAGCAGCTCATCGACCGGGGCCGCCAGACCCTCGAGGACGCGCTGACCCGCGGCGCGGCGGCACTGGCCGAGCGGCGCCGTGACGACGCCCGAGCCGCCTTCGACCTGGCGGCCACCATCGCCCCGGAGGATCCGCGGGTCGCGGCCGGCCAGGCCCGGCTGGAGCTGCTGCCGGAGATCATCGAGCTGATGCGCCGGGCCCGCAATCAGGAGCTGGCGGAGGACTGGTCCGCCGCCTACGACACCTACGAACGGGTGCGCCAGCTCGACCCGGCCAGCGTCGGCCTCGACGAGGCCCTCGCCCGGGTCGAGGCCGGCCGCCGCCAGACCCGGATCCAGACGCTGCTGTCCCGGGCCTTCGCCGAGCTCGACGACGGCCGCTTCGACGCGGCCCGGGCCGCGTTCCGTCAGGTCCTCGACCTGGAGCCTGGCAATGCCGTGGCCGAAGGCGGACTCGAGCAGGTCGCGAAGCAGGCGGACGTGGCCCGCATCAACGCGCTGCGGGACCGGGCCGAAGCCGCTGCCGCGGCCGGCCGCTGGGGCGACGCCGCGGACCTGTACGGCCAGGTCCTCGGCCTCGACCCGACCATCCAGTTCGCCCAGGCGGGCCGCGCCGAGGCCGAGGCCCAGGCACGCACCCAGGCCGCCCTGGCGCGCATCCTGGAACGACCGGACCGCCTGTCGTCGGACAAGCTGTACCGGGAGGCCCGGGAGATTCTCGACCGCGCCGAGCAGCTTCGTCCCCGTGGCGAGGCGCTGGCCCGGCAGATCGCGGATGTGCGGGAGACCCTGGAGGTCTACGCCAATCCGGTGCCCGTGGTGCTGCGCTCCGACAACCGCACCGAGATCACCCTGTCCACCGTCGGCGCGCTCGGCAGCTTCGAGGAGAAACGCCTGGAACTGCGCCCCGGCGCCTACACCGTGGTCGGCAGCCGCGACGGCTGCCGGGACGTGCGCGAGCAGATCGTGGTACGTCCCAACATGGGCCCGGTCGACATCCGCTGCACCGAAACCCTCTGACCCATGACCGGTACCGATCCACGGGACAGCAGCCGCGACGGCGAGGTCATCCGCCCCGTCAGCTACCGTCCCGCCGACGACGGGCCCCGCCGCTCGTTCCCCCTGACGCCGCTGCAGATCGCGCTGCTGATCGGCGTCGCCGTCGTCGCCGCCGTGCTGTGGTTCCTGTTCACGGCCAAGTCGGTACGGCTGAGCTTCGATCCCGCCGTCGCCGACTCCGAGATCAGCGGCGGCCTGCGCTTCCAGCTCGGCGACGTCTGGCTGCTGCGCGCCGGCCAGTACCGTCTGCGGGCGAGCGCGCCCGGCTATCACGACCTGGACACCGAGCTGACCGTCGGCGCCGCCCGCAACCAGACCCACAGCTTCCAGCTCGACAAGCTGCCCGGTCAGGTGACCCTGGTGAGCGATCCCCCGGGCGCCGAGGTCCGCTTCGGCGAGCGCACCGTGGGCGTCACGCCGACGGCCCCGGTGCCGTTGCCCGCCGGGCCCCTGACGCTGACCTTCGACAAGGCGCGCTACCAGACCGCCCGGCTCGAAGCCGAGATCGAAGGCATGGCGCGCCCCCAGACGGTGACCGCGGTCCTCGAGCCCGACTGGGCCGACGTCACCATCACCACCGACCCGCCGGGCGCGGAGATCTTCGTCGACGACGAGAGCACCGGCCAGACCACCCCGGCGGTGGTGGAGATTCTCGCCGGCGAGCACGAGATCCGCCTGAAGGCGCCCGGACACCGGAGCCACCGGCAGCGCATCCTGGTGGCCGCCCGGGAAACCCGGACCCTGGACCCGGTGACCCTGACCCGGGCCGACAGCCTGCTGACCGTGACCACGAACCCGCCCGGGGCCGGCATCACCCTGGACGGCCGCTTCCAGGGCGAGACCCCGCTGGAGCTGGCGGTGCGCTCCGGAGTGCGTTACCGGCTCCAGGCGTTCCGCTCCGGCTACGCGCCCGCCGAACGCACCGTGGAGCTGCCCGCCGGCGCGGAGCGCAGCGTCGCCCTCGAGCTCGAGCGTCTCACCGGCACCGTGGTGGTTCAGGCCCGGCCGGAGGAGGCGGAGCTGTTCGTCAACGGCCGCTCCCGCGGGCCGGCGAACCAGACCCTGGAGCTGCCGGTGGACACCCAGCGCATCGAGATCCGCCTGCCCGGCTACGCCGGCTACAGCACCGAGATCACGCCCCGCGAGGGCATCACCCAGGAGCTCAAGGTCCGCCTGCTGACCGTGGAGGAGGCGCGGCTCGCGGCGCTCAAGCCCAGGATCACCACCGCCGCCGGCCAGGAGCTGGTGCTGCTGGACCCCGGCCCCTTCACCATGGGCGCGTCCCGGCGGGAACCCGGCCGGCGCGCCAACGAGACCCTGCGGGACGTCGACCTGACCCGGCTGTTCTACCTGGGCCGCCACGAGGTCACCAACGCGCAGTACCGGAAGTTCGTCGGCGACCATGCGGCGGAAGAGTTCCAGGATCACGATCTCAACGAGCCGGAGCTGCCGGTGGTCGGCGTGAGCTGGCAGGAGGCCGCCGCCTACTGCAACTGGCTGTCCGACCTGGATGGGCTGCCGCGCTTCTACGCTATCGACGGGGACACCGTCACCGGCTTCAACCCGGCGTCGACCGGCTATCGTCTGCCCACCGAGGCGGAGTGGGCGTGGGCCGCCCGGCAGGGTCCGGACGGCATCACCCGGACGGCCTTTCCGTGGGGACCCAACCTGCCGCCGCCGGACCGTCACGGCAACTACGCGGATCGTTCCGCCGCGCATCTGGTGGGCCGGATCATCTTCGGCTACAACGACAACCACATCGTCGCCGCGCCCGTAGGGACCTTTCCGCCGAACGCCATCGACCTGTTCGACCTGGCCGGCAACGTCGCCGAATGGACCCACGACTTCTACGAGATTCCCGGCGACGAGGCGGTCACCGATCCCCTCGGCCCGGCCGCCGGCGACTATCACGTGATCCGCGGTTCGAGCTGGATGCACGGCACCATCACCGAGCTGCGCACGTCGTTCCGGGACTACGGCAGCGCCGGCCGGCAGGACGTCGGCTTCCGGGTGGCGCGTTACGCGGAGGCGCCGTGAGCGCGCGCACCGCCCTGCTGCCGTGGCTGCTGCTGGCGCTGGCCGGCGCGGCGGGCGCCGCTGGCGTCGGCGCGGCCGAGCCGGACCAGGAGCCGTCACCCCGGGCGGAAGCCGCAGCGGACGCCGAAGCGGGGACGGATACCGCGGAAACGCCCGAGCCGCCCTCCGGCGGCGGTCCGGGCGACGACGGGGTATTCGTACCGAGCGAGGAAATCTCCGAGGATTTCGCGGTCTCATTTCCGGTGGACATCTGAGCGACCGCCGGCCGACTGACACAGACAGGAGGACACACCGGAGCGATGAAGCGCCAGATTCCCTTCGAGCTGATCTATCAGGTGACCGCCCTGGTCGTCTCCGTGGTGCTCGTGCACCTGGTCTACATCACGGTGATCCGGCCCAACGCCGAGGCCATCATGGCGGAGCAGGCCGAGCTGGCGGCCCAGGGCGAACCGTACATCCAGGACCGTTCGCTGTACGTCGTCCTCAAGGACTACGAGCAGGAGGCCTGCTTCGTGCTGATGTTCTGGGCCATGGCCATCATGGGCTACAAGGGCCGGCAGGCCCTGCGGGAACGCAGCCTGCTGCAGCAGGACATCGTCCGCGTCAGTGACGGCATGAGTGTTCTGCCCGAGGACACCCGGGAGTACTCGCGGACCATTCAGGCATTGCCCGAGGACACCCAGAACTTCCTGCTGCCGCGAACGCTGCAGGCCGCCCTGCACCGCTTCGCCTCGACCCGCAACGTCCAGGACGTGTCCGAGGCCGTGAAATCCAACTGCGAGGCCGAGACCGACCGCCTCGACAGCGAGCTCTCCATGGTCCGCTACATCGCCTGGGCCATTCCGTCCATCGGCTTCATCGGCACGGTGCGCGGCATCGGGGAAGCCCTGGGCCAGGCCTACCGCGCCGTGGAGGGGGACATCGCCGGGGTCACGGCGAGTCTCGGCGTGGCGTTCAACTCGACCTTCACCGCGCTGGTGATCAGCATCGTCATCATGTTCCTGATGCACCAGCTCCAGCTCATTCAGGAGCGGCTGGTGCTCGACGTCCACACCTACTGCGACCAGCGGCTGCTGCGGCACATGCAGGTGCGCGGATCATGACCTGCATCCTCGAGCTGAACGACGCCGATCTCACCCTGTACCGGGACGCCACGGTGCTGCACCGCTCGCCCGGAGTCGCGGTGGTGCTGGACGACGCCGTGCACTTCGGCGACGAAGCCCTGCGGCTGTCCCGGATCCACCCCCGGCAGACCAACCAGCAGTACTTCACCCGCCTCAACGCCGACCCGCTCACCGCCCCCGGGCGCCGCGCCCGCAACCACGCGGATCTGGTCTATCTGCACCTGCAGACGTTCAAGCCGCTGATCGAGGCCGAGGGCGGCGACGTGCTGCTGGCCGTGCCGGGCATCCTGTCCGCCGACCAGCTCGGCGTGCTGCTCGGCGTGCTCCAGGAGCTCGGCATCCGGGTATCCGGTTTCGTCGATGCGGCCGTCGCCGCGGCGGCCGGCCGGGCGCTGCCCGAGCGCGCGTTTCACCTGGAGGTGATGATGCAGCGCGCCGTGGTCACCGAGCTCGAAACCACCGGCGCCGGAGAGGTGCGCAAGGCCGGCGCGCAGGAAGTGCTGGAGTGCGGCCTCAGCCGTCTGATGGAAAGCTGGATCGACGTCATCGCCGACCGGTTCGTGCGGGAGACCCGCTTCGACCCGCTCCACGCCGCCGCGACCGAGCAGCAGCTCTTCGACCAGGTGCACGCCTGGCTGGAGCGGCCCGGCACCGCCGAGCTGGCCATCGAGATCGACCACGGCGATCAGCAGCGCCGGGTCGACCTCGGCCGCAGCGTGCTGGAGGACAAGGCCGGCCAGCGTTTCCGCCTGCTGGCCGACGTCGTGCCGAGGGGCGCGGCCCTGCTGGTCAGCGGCCGCGCCGCCCGGCTGCCCGGGCTGCAACGCAGCCTGGACGAGCTCGGGGCCCAGGCCGATGCCCTCGAAACCGGCGCGCTGGCCCGGGGCTGCATGGACAATCTCGACCGCATCGTCCCGCGGGACGGCGAGCTGCGTCTGGTGACGCGCCTGCCCGCCGGCGGCCGCCCGGCCGGGGAACCTCCCCGCGCCGCCGCCGCGCCGCCGACCCACGTCCTGGAGGGCGCCGATGCGTGGCCCGTGTCGGCGTCACCGGCGCCGCTCCGCACGGAGAGCGCCGGCGTGATGCTGTCGCCGGGCCCGGACGTCCGGCTCAACGGCGAACCGCTGGCGGCGCCGGCGCCGGTCACGCCCGGCGACCGGGTGACCGTCGGCGATCGCACCTTCGTGATGATCCGGGTACTCGAAGCCGGGACGCCGGCGGGAGGCTGACAGGCCATGGCGCGCCGCCAGCTCAACGTCTTCTCGCTGTCGTTCCTGGACGTCATGTCCTGCGGCTTCGGCGCGGTGGTGCTCATCTTCCTGATCATCAACCACGCCACCGAGGAGCAGGCGGAGACGGTCAACCGGGATCTGCTGGCCGAGGTGCGGATGCTCGACTACCAGGTGCAGAACGGCGAGAAGGAGCTGTTCGACCTGCTCGAACGCATGGACACCCTCGACCAGCGCCTGGACGAGTCCGACGCCAAGCTGGTCAGCACCCGCAGCGCCATCGAGCGCCGGCGGGAGGACTTCGAGGAGCTCGAACGCGAGTCCCTGGCCCAGGAGGAGAGCCTGGAGCGGCTCAAGTCCGACGTGGAGACCCGGGAGGAGGAGCTCGAACGGCTGCGCGCGCTGGAGGCCGCCAATCAGGGCGGCAGGATTCGCAGCTTCACCGGCGAAGGCGACCGCCAGTACCTCACCGGCCTCAAGGTCGGCGGCCGGCACATCGTCGTCGCGCTGGACACCTCGGCGAGCATGCTCGACGACAGCATCGTCAACGTGATCCGCCGCCGCAACATGGACGACGCCCGCAAGCGCGCGGCGCCCAAGTGGCAGCGCGCGGTGCGCACCGTCGAGTGGATCGGCGCCCAGCTCCCCCTCGACGCGAGCTTCCAGATCCTCGGCTTCGACACCGAGACCCGCACCCTGGTGCCCGGCGGCGGCGACGCCATCGACTGGGTACCGCTCGGCGAAGGACGGGAGCTCGATGCCGCCCTGCGGGCGCTGCGCGACGAGGTGGTGCCCGCCAACGGCACCAGCCTCGCCAACCTGGTGGACGCCATCAACGCCATGAGCCCGCGTCCAGACAACGTCTACCTGATCACCGACTCGCTGCCGACCCAGGGCGCGCGGCCGCCCCGGGGCGCCACCGTGACCGGGCGCGAGCGCCTGGAGCTGTACAGCGAAGCGGTGGCGCGCCTGCCCAAGGAGGTGCCGGTCAACGTCATCATGTTCCCCATGGAGGGCGACCCCATGGCGTCCGCCGCGTTCTGGAACCTGGCCCGCACCACCGGCGGCTCGTTCCTGTCACCGTCGAGGGACTGGCCATGAGCCGGCGTCGCGGCCGCCGCGGCATCGCCGAGTTCGGGCTGTCGTTCCTGGACGTCATCTCCTGCGGCTTCGGCGCGATCATCCTGCTGCTGATCATCACTAAGACCGTCGAGCCGAGGCTGCTGGAGGAGAGCCAGATCAACCTCGAGGGGCAGATCGCCCAGCGCGAGCAGGCGCTCTACGAGATCCGCGGCCGCATCTCGGAGCTGCGCCGCCAGGTCACCGACGCCGAGGCCCAGCTCGAGGACAACCTGCTGCAGGTCGCGGCGCTGGAACGCGAGCTCACCCGGATCCTCGGCCGCTACGCCACCACCGTGGACCGCCAGGACGAGGCGCTGGAGGCGACCCAGCAGCTCGCGGCCGCCCGGCAGAGCCTGACCGACGAGATGCAGCGGCTGCTCGGCGTCGACTTCCGGCGCAAGACCGATCTGGTCGGCGGCATCGCCGTCGACAGCGAGTACATCATCTTCGTCATCGACACCTCCGGCAGCATGTTCAACGCCGCCTGGAGCCAGGTGCTGCGGAAGGTCCAGGAAACCCTGGCGATCTACCCCCAGGTGAAGGGCATCCAGGTGATGAACGACATGGGCGATTACATGTTTCCCCGCTTCGCCGGCGAGTGGATCGAGGATTCGCCCGCCCGCCGCGACGCCATCATGCAGCGGCTGCAGTCGTGGAATCCGTTCTCCAACTCGAGCCCGGTGGAGGGCATCGAAGCGGCCATCGGCACCTACTACTCGCCCGACAAGCGGATCAGCATCTACGTGTTCGGCGACGACTTCACCGGCCGGTCGATCGAGGAAGTGGTCGACGCGGTGGACCGGATCAACCGGGCCGACGAATCCGGACGGCGCCTGGTGCGCATTCACGCGGTGGGCTTCCCGGTCTATCTGGACCGCCCGTCGGGCCGGGTCTACCGGTTCGCCGCCCTGATGCGGGAGCTCGCCTACCGCAACGACGGCACTTTTGTCGGCCTGTCCGAATTCGAGTAGGCTTTGAGAGGTCAAAGTCCATTGCTGGAGCCGGCTCTGACGACACCCATCCTTCCCGCCCGCCGGGCCGCGTCGCGCCTGCTGTCGGCATTCACGCTGGCGCTGGTCGTCGGCTGCGGCGGCGCGAGCGTTTCCGTGCCCCCGGTGCTGCCCGTGCCGCTGGTCGAAAAGATTCCGCTGACCATGGGCTATCACCTGTCCGACGAGCTGCTGGGCTACGTCCACGAGGAGAGTCTGGAAGACAGCGGCGACTGGACCATCGCGTTCGGCAGCGCCCAGACCACCATGTTCGACAATCTGCTGAACGGCATGTTCGAGGCGGCGGTGCCCGTGGCCGGTCCGGAGGCGGCCGGGCCCGACGTCGACGGCGTGCTGGTTCCGAACATCGAGGAGGTCCAGTTCTCCACCCCAGAGCAGACCCGCAGCGACTACTTCGAGGTGTGGGTCCGCTACCGGATGCGCCTGCACGGGCGGGACGGCGCCCTGGTCGGCGAGTGGCCGCTGACGGCCTACGGCAAGGCCAACGCCCGCAACTACGGCATGAACAGCCGCGAGCCGGCCCTGCAGGCCGCCGCACTGGCGGCGATGCGGGACGCCATGGCATTCTTCACCGTGCAGTTCCGGACCGTACCCCCGGTCCAGACCTGGCTCCAGGCCGAGCTCGCGGCGCCCGCAGCCGCGCCCACAGGAGGCGCTTCGCCATGATTCCGTCCGCCCGACTGCCCGCACTGGTCTTCGCCGCACTGCTGCTGCCGCTGCTGGGCGGCTGCGTGACCGCCACGGTACAGGAAGTCCGTGAGGCCGATACCGGCATGGAGTCCCACGAGTCCGTCGTGGTGCTGGGCCGGCGCACCCTGCCCTCCAACCGGGAGACCGAATTCGGCTTCGTGTCCTGCGTCAGCAAGAACATGCGCGGCGGCGGCGACGGCATCCAGGTCATCGACGAGCAGCGCTTCCGCGACGCCATGTTCCCCTGGTTCGAACCCCGCACCGCGCCGGCCAACACCTCCGACCTGCCGGAGATCATCAACCAGCCCGAGCTCGCCGCGCGCCTCGAGGAACTGGGTCTGCGCTATCTGGTGTGGATCGAGGGCGACACCGACCGCACCGATGCCGGCGGTTCCCTCACCTGCAGCGTCACCACCGCAGGGGCCGGCTGCTTCGGCTTCCTCACCTGGGAGAACGATTCCTCCTACGAGGCGTCGGTGTGGGACATCCGGACCGGCAACTCGGTGGGCCGCATCAGCTCCGACGCCGTGGGCACGAGCTACATGCCCGCGGTGGTGGTGCCGCTGCCGTTCATCGCCCGGGTGCGGTCGTCCGCCTGCAACAGCATGGCCGATCAGCTCAAGCGCTTCCTCACCACCGAGAGCTGAGCCCGGCTTCGCCGGCGGACGCCGGCTTCAGCGCTTCTCCGCCGCCGCTTTCCCCGCCTTGCGCTTGCGTTTGCGCTTGCGCTTGGGCCGGATCTCGACCACTTCGCCGGCGAAATACTCGGGCTCGGTGGCGTACCACTCCATCAGCTCCACGTCGTGCTTCTTGCGCGCCAGATCGCAGAACTCGTAGAACGGCGGCCGACCGGGGTCGGTGACGATGAAGCGCTTCACGCCGCCGTCGAAGGCCCGGGACACGAGCCGGTTGAGGGGCTTGATCATCTTGTCCCAGAAGCACACGTCGGATCCCACCACCACGTCGAAGGCGGACAGATCCTCGGCGGTGAGCTTCTCGAACCGGGAGGTCATGTGGGCGATGTCGACGTCGTTGAGCGCCGCCATGACGTCGAGGAAGGGAAACACGTCCTTGTCGATGTCCAGGGCCGTCACCCGGGCCTTGAACCGGCTGGCGCAGAACACCGCGCCGGGGCCCCAGCCGCAGCCCACCTCCAGCACCCGGGACCGCTTCGCCAGCGGTTCGTGCTGCAGGTAGTCCATCAGCAGAAAGCTCGCGTTCCAGGCCTTGTGGCCGTGCACCGACGGCTGATACGCCTTCTTCAGGCGTCGGATCAGACGGTGTTTGGACTCGAGAAAATATATGCCGTAGGCCTGGTAGATGTTCGGCTCCGGCAGTCTCTCCAGTTTGGGCATGGGTGTCTCGAGACCGTCCTGATGTCAAGAAACCGCGCATGTTAGCGGGTCCTTCCGCCTCGTGCATCCGCCCCGCCGCGCCCGGCCGCGCCCCGTGTCCGGGGACCTGGCGCCAAATACCCGACCGTTTTACTCTGGTATTCGTCCCGGACCGCCGGGTACAATGTGCGTCCGCAACATTCCGGCGCAGCCGGAGCAATGAGCAGAGGAACCGTGGCAGACACTTCCGTAGAAGCGCTGGTCAAACGCGAATACCAGGCGGGGTTCGTGACGGACATCGAGTCGGACACCCTGCCCCCCGGGCTGGACGAGTCCGTCATCCGCTTCATTTCCCAGAAGAAACACGAGCCTGAATGGCTCACCGACTGGCGCCTGGAAGCCTACCGCCGCTGGCTGGACATGCCCCACCCGCGCTGGGCCCACGTCGACTTCCCGGACATCGACTTCCAGGCGATCTCCTACTACTCGGCCCCCCGCAGCAGCGGCGACGGCCCGAAGTCCCTGGACGAGGTGGACCCGGAACTGCTGCGCACCTACGAGAAGCTCGGCATTCCGCTGCACGAGCAGGAGGTGCTGGCCGGGGTGGTGAAGGACCGGGCGCCCGGCGACGCGGCCGGGATCATTGCCGGTGACGGGAGCGCCGGCGGCGATCGCGCTCTGGAGAGCGCTCCCACGGGAGAGGCGGCAGAGGACGCCGGTGCAGAGGGGCGAAGCCCCAACGTGGCGGTGGACGCCGTGTTCGACAGCGTGTCCATCGCCACGACGTTCAAGGACAAGCTGCGGGACGCGGGCGTGATCTTCTGTTCCATCTCCGAGGCCGTGCAGGAGCACCCGGAGCTGGTGCGCCAGTACCTGGGCAGCGTGGTGCCCGCCGGCGACAACTTCTTCGCGGCGCTCAACTCCGCGGTCTACAGCGACGGCTCCTTCGTCTACGTCCCGGAAGGCGTGCGCTGCCCGATGGAGCTGTCCACCTACTTCCGGATCAACGCCCAGAACACCGGGCAGTTCGAGCGTACGCTGATCATCGCCGAGAAAGGCGCGTACGTGAGCTACCTGGAGGGCTGCACGGCCCCCATGCGCGACGAGAATCAGCTTCACGCCGCGGTGGTGGAGCTGATCGCCCACGAGGACGCCGAGATCAAGTACTCGACGGTGCAGAACTGGTACCCCGGCGACGCCGAAGGGCGCGGCGGCATCTACAACTTCGTGACCAAGCGCGGCGCCTGCCTCGGCGATCGGGCGAAGATCTCCTGGACCCAGGTGGAAACGGGCTCGGCCATCACCTGGAAGTATCCGAGCGTGGTGCTGCGCGGCAACGACAGCATCGGCGAGTTCTACTCGGTGGCGCTGACCAACAACCGCCAGCAGGCCGACACCGGCACCAAGATGATCCACCTCGGCCGCAACACCCGCAGCACGATCATTTCCAAGGGCATCAGCGCCGGGCGCAGCAACAACAGCTACCGGGGCCTGGTCCGCACCACCCCGACGGCCCACGGCGCGCGCAACTACACCCAGTGCGATTCCCTGCTGATCGGCACCGAGTGCGGCGCCCATACCTTCCCCTACATCGAGAACCGGTGCGCCACCGCGACCATCGAGCACGAGGCCACCACCTCGAAGGTCAGCGACGAGCAGCTGTTCCTGTGCCAGCAGCGCGGAATCGATCCGGAGAAGGCGGTGAGCATGATCGTCAACGGTTTCTGCAAGGAGGTGTTCCGCGAGCTGCCCATGGAGTTCGCCGTGGAGGCCGGCAAGCTGCTGGAAGTCAGCCTGGAAGGATCCGTCGGATGAAAATCATTGAAATCAACAACTTGCACGTCAATGTTGAGGGGAAACCCATTCTTCGCGGGGTGAACCTGGGCATTGCGCCCGGCGAGGTCCACGCCATCATGGGGCCCAACGGGTCCGGCAAGAGCACCCTGGCCAACGTGCTCGCGGGGCGCCCCGGCTACGAGATCGTCGACGGCGAGCTCGTCTTCCTGGGCCAGGATGTCGCGGCCATGGAGCCCGAGGAGCGCGCTCAGTCCGGCCTGTTCCTGGCCTTCCAGTATCCCGTGGAGATTCCCGGCGTCAGCAACATGGAATTCCTCAAGGGCGCCCTGGACAGCCTGCGCGCCGCCCGGGAGGAGCCGCCGCTGTCCACCGTGGAATTCATGAAGCGTGTCCGGGCGCTGGCCGCCCGGCTCGACCTGAACCCGGAATTCCTCAAGCGCGGCGTCAACGAAGGATTTTCCGGCGGCGAGAAGAAGCGCAACGAGATCCTGCAGATGCTGCTGCTCGAGCCCCGCCTGGCCGTCCTCGACGAGACCGACTCCGGCCTGGACATCGACGCCCTGCAGGTGGTGGCCCGGGGTGTGAACGACTACCGCGACGGCCTGACCGCCGCCGGCGAGATGCTGGATCCGGGCCAGGTGGAGCGCGCCGTCCTGCTGATCACCCACTACCAGCGCCTGCTCGACCACATCGTTCCGGACTTCGTGCACGTGCTGACCGGCGGCCGCATCGTCGAATCCGGCGACCGCACGCTGGCGCTCAAGCTCGAGGAACAGGGGTACGCATGGCTGGCCTCGTGAACGCTGCCAGGCTGCCCGCCGTCGCGGACGTGGTCGGCACCACCGACGCGACCCGGCGCTGGCTCGACGACGCGGCGCTGCGCCAGCGGGCCGCCGACGCCCTGCCCGGCGTGGTGACCCGGGAGACCTGGAAGTACACCCCGCTGGTGCCTTTCCTCGAACGCTTCGCCGAATCCGAGCCCGGCGCAGCCGCCATCGAGCTGTCCGGCGCGGACCAGCCCGGGGTCACCGTGACCGCCTTCGACGCGCTGTCCGCGGAGCGGCAGGACCAGCTCCGCCGCGCCATCGAGGACGCCATCGCGCCGGAGCGGCACGCCCTCGCCGACCTGGCGCTGCTGCGGGCCCGCGGCGGCTGGCTGGTGGAAGTCGCGGCGGAGACGGATGCGCCGCTGGAGATCCGCTACCCGGAAGCCGGCGTGGTGCCCGTCGTGGTTCTCGTGCATGCCAACGCCTCGGCCACCCTGGTCGAGCACCTGTGCACCCGGGATTTCCTGGCTCAGGTCACCCACGTCGACCTGGCCGCCGGCGCGCGCGTCGAGCACCACCGCGCGGCGCTGGAACCCGACGTCGGCCACTATGCCCTGCTGAACGTCCACCTGGAGCGGGACGCCGCGTACCGGCTGACCCAGAGCGCGACCGGCGGCCGGCGCCGCCGCCTGGAGACCCACGTGACCCTGGACGGCGGCGGGGCCACGGCGGAGCTGTCCGGCGCCTATCTCGTCGAGGACGGCCAGCACCTCGACCAGCAGCTCGTCATCGAGCACCGCCAGGGCCACACCCGCAGCCACCAGAAATTTCACGGCATCGGCGCCGGCAAGGGCCGCAGCGTGTTCAACGGCCGCATCCACATCCACCGCCATGCGCCGGCCAGCGACGCCCAGCTCAGCAACCGCAACCTGGCCCTCCATCCGGAGGCCGAGATGAACACCAAGCCGGAGCTCGAGATCTACACCGACGACGTGCGCTGCGCCCACGGCGCCACCGTCGGTCGGCTCTCCGACGACGCGCTGTTCTACCTGACGGCCCGGGGCATTCCCGAGCCCGAGGCTCGCCGCCTGCTCGCCTACGGCTTCGTCGGCGAGTGCCTCGACGGCCCTCTGGCGGATGCCGCGGTCCAGCGGTTCCGGGAGGCGCTGTCGTGAGCGCGCTGCTGGACATCAGCGGCGACTTTCCGATCCTCGGGCCGGGCCCGGACGGCAGCCCCGCGCCGGTCTACCTGGACAGCGCCGCCACCACCCAGAAGCCGCGCGCGGTGATCGACGCCATCGTCGACTACTACGAGCATCACAACGCCAACGTGCATCGCGCCGCCCATGCGCTGGCCGAGCAGGCGACGCGCAGCTTCGAGGCCAGCCGCGACAAGGTGCGGGCGCTGATCAACGCCGGCGCGCGCGGCGAGATCGTGTTCACCCGCGGCACCACCGAGTCCATCAACCTGGTGGCCCACGGGCTGGCCCAGCGCCTCGGTCCCGGCGACGAGATTCTCATCTCGGTGATGGAGCATCACGCCAACATCGTGCCCTGGCAGATGCTCTGCCAGCGCACCGGCGCCCGGCTGGTGGCCTGCGACGTGACCGACGACGGCGAGGTCGATCTCGACGACTTCCACCGGCGCCTCGGCGAGCGCACCCGGCTGGTCGCCATCGGCCACGTGTCGAACGCACTGGGCACGGTGAACCCGGTGGCCGACATCACCCGGGCGGCCCACGCCGCCGGCGCGCTGGTGCTGATCGACGGCGCCCAGGCGATGCTGCAGTTCGAGGTCGACGTGCAGGCGCTCGACTGCGACTTCTACGCCTTCTCCGGCCACAAGCTGTTCGGCCCCACGGGCATCGGCGTGCTCTACGGCAGGGCCGAACTGCTCGATGAGATGCCGCCCTGGCAGGGCGGCGGCGAGATGATCGAGCGGGTGACCCTGGAGCACTCCACCTACCAGAGCCTGCCCTACAAGTTCGAGGCCGGCACGCCGAACATCGCCGGCGCGGTCGGACTCGGCGCGGCGATCGACTACCTGACCGCCCTGCCCCGGGACCGCCTGCTGGCGCAGGAAGCCGCGCTGGTGGCGCGGGCCGTGAGCGGCCTGAAGCAGATCCCCGGCATACGGCTGGTGGGCGAGCCGCGCGAGCGCGTGTCCATCGTGTCGTTCCTGGTGGAAGGCAGCCATCCCAACGACATCGGCACGCTGCTCGACCAGCAGGGCATCGCGGTGCGCACCGGCCACCACTGCGCCATGCCGCTGATGGACCGGTTCGGCGTGCCGGGTACCGTGCGCGCCGCTTTCAGCCTGTACAATCGGCCATCCGACGTCGACGCCCTGTTGAAAGGCGTCGAAAAAGCCCAGACATTCCTCTAGTGTGCGGCCACCAGTGTGCCGCAACGCACCGGGACGACATCATGACCGTCAGTGAATTCGACCCAAACCAGAGCACGCCGGCCGTCCACGTGACGGCACCGGCGATCGCCCACCTGCGTGCCCAGATCGAGCGCTCCGGGCGCCGTCACCTGCGCCTCGGCGTGAAGGAGAGCGGCTGCAACGGCTACATGTACACCCTCGACTACGTCGACGCCCCCGAGCCGTCGGATCGCGCGTTCGAGGTCGATCCGGCGGTGACCGTGTACGTCAGCGAAGCCGATCTGCCGCTGGTTCGCGGCACCGAGGTGGACTACGTCACCGAGGGGCTGAACGCCAGCCTGCGCTTCAGGAATGCCAACGCCTCCACCTACTGCGGCTGCGGTGAGAGCTTCGCGGTCGCGTCCGCCGACTGATGGAGCGCCGCCTGCTGCCGATTCTGCGTGACTGTCCCGCGCGGCTGGTCCCGACGGGCGATCCCATCACCATCCGCGACGGCACTTTCGTCACCCTGACCCAGAGCCTCGGCGGCACCTACACGGTCGTGGTGAACGGCAACATGGCGCGGATCGACGGCGCCGACGCCGACGCCCTGGGTTTTCAGCCGGAGGTCCTGACCTTCGAGCCCCGCCCGGACGGCAGCGTCGACGAGGGCCAGGTCCGGGAAGCCCTCGCCAGCGTCTACGACCCCGAGATCCCGGTCAACGTCGTCGACCTGGGACTGATCTACGACGTCGCCGTGGACGGCCGGATCGTGCGGGTCACCATGACCCTGACCGCACCGGGCTGCGGCATGGGACCGGTGCTCGTCGACGACGTCAAACGCCGCGTCGGCCAGGTCCCCAACGTCGATCGGGTCGAGGTGACCCTGGTGTTCGACCCGCCGTGGTCCCGGGACATGATGACCGAGGAGGCCCAGCTCGAGCTGGGGCTGTTCTGATGGGCGGCAGCGACGCCGCTCGGCCGCCCATGACGGTCGACGAGATCCGCGAGGCATTCGGCTTCTTCGATTCCTGGGAAGACAAGTACCGCTTCGTCATCGACCTGGGCAAGGAGCTGCCCGACATGGACGATGCCGCCAAGATCGAGGACAACCTGGTGCGCGGCTGCCAGAGCCAGGTCTGGCTGCAGTCCCGGGTCGACGAGGAGACCGGGCGCCTGCATCTGACCCTCGACAGCGACGCCCACATCGTCCGCGGTCTCATCGCCATCGTGCTCGCCGCCTACGACCAGCGCACGCCCGGCGAGATCCTCGACTACGACATCGAAGCCCTGTTCGGCGAGCTGGATCTGCTCGGCCATCTGTCGGTCACCCGGGGCAACGGCCTGCGCGCCATGGTCGAAACCGTGCGGGAGCGCGCCCGGGAAGCCGCCGCCGGAACGGCCTGACGGACCCGGCCGGGTCTCAGGCGACGGAACGCACCGTCCGGCCGGTCGGATCGCCCCGGCCGCGGCTGAGGAACTCCAGCAGACGACGCTCGTCATCGCACAGCGCGAGCTGGCTCGCGACCTGATCCGCCGCCTCGCCACGTTCCAGCCGCTCGCGGGCCTGGTGCAGCAGGTAGCGGCGCGACGACGTCGGCGCCTCGGGCTCCGGCACGTCGCCCCGCAGCAGGTGGTCGAGGGTGTCCGCCACCCGCGTCGAGGCTTCGGCGAACACCTGCAGATCCCTGTACATGACGTCCAGCCGCCGTCGCTCCCGGGCCGCGCGCCGGGCGATTCGCCAGCTCGCGGCCAGCGCCGCCAGGGCCGTCGCCAGCGTGACGGCGCTCAGCCAGCCATCGGTCAGCAGCGTCGCGTCAGGCAAATTCATCGACTCCTCCATCGCGGCCGGGCCGCGGCCGCCGCCTGCTCGGGGACCGGCGCTTGCTGCCGTCCTTTCGCGGGTCGGCGGATTCCGTGCGCTGCTTCCAGCGCTGCTCCGCTACGTTCCGCACCCTGCGGATGCCGGACGTTTCCGGCGTGATTCGGTCTGCCATGCTCCGGTCCTCCGGCGGCGTGGAATCGCACCGGCCCGGCTGCGTGCTTCGCGCCCGGCCCGGCGACTGAAACCCTGGGGTTTCGACCTCATGGAAAGCCTAGTACCGATCCGTCAAATTGCCAGCGGCCGGCGTCCCGGTCCGTGACGGATTTCCGCCGGCCGGATTCCCACAGCGCTGCTATGCTTCTCGGGAGGACAAGGACATCGTCGACGATGGCGCGTACACACGGGATCGCTACCGGTCGCGCCCGGGAAACCCTGCCGGGTCCCTGGGAAGTGCTGGCCGCAGCCGCCCGCATCACCAAACAGCTCGACCGGACGCGTCTGGACGCCGAACTGGTGTCCAACGTCGCCGCGCTGTGGGCCGTCGACGAGGTCCAGCTCTATCAGGTGGTGGACGGCAGGGCCTCCATGGGGCGCCGGGTCATGGCGGTCATCGACGGCCGCCTCGAGCAGCAGGCGAGCCTCGCCGCGGACAACGACGAGCCGCTGGCCGATCTGGTCGGTGCGGAGCGGGCGATCGCACGCCGCGCCAGCATCCTCACCGAGCGCGCCCGGTCCGGCTATACCCTGACCTTCCCGGTGCACAATCAGCACGGCCAGCCGGTGCGTCTGCTGCTGCTGGACAGCGTCTGCCCGGAGCTGCGCGAACACGTGCAGGACGTGGAAGCCCTGCTGGCGCTCTACCAGAACCATCTCAACCTGATCGAAGACTCCGAGCTCGACGCGCTCACCGGGCTGCGCAACCGCCGGACCTTCGACCACCTGCTCACCCATCTGCTGGCGGGCGAGGAAACGCTGGCCCGTTCACCGGCGGGATTCCGCCGCGCGAGCCGGGAAGGCGCCGCCACCGGCAACTGGCTCGCCGTGCTCGACATCGACCGGTTCAAGAGCATCAACGACCGATACGGCCACCTGTTCGGCGACGAAGTGCTGATCCTGGTGGCCAACCTCATGCACAAGTCGTTCAGGGCCCACGACCCGCTGTTCCGCTTCGGCGGCGAGGAGTTCGTGGTGGTGCTGTGCGGGGTCGACCGCAGCGGCGCGGAGTCCGCCGTCGAGCGGTTCCGCGGCAACCTGGAATCCCAGGTCTTTCCCCAGGTGGGACAGATCACCATCAGCGGCGGGTTCACGGAAATCGCCGAGGGCGAGCTGGCCTCGGAGATTCTCAACCGGGCCGACGCCGCCCTCTACTACGCCAAGCAGCACGGCCGCAATCGCACCTGCTGCTACGAGCAGCTCGTGGACGACGGCCAGATCAGCCCGCTCGGGCGGTCGGCGGCGGGCGGCATCGAGCTGTTTTGAGGCACCGTCCCGGCTGGAGCCACGGCCGGCAGGGGCCGGGCACGGTCAGCGGCGTTCGAGACCCGTCGCGATCTGCTCCCCGAAGAATCGGAAGCTGCTGAAGCCTTCCTCGTCGAGGTCGCGGCCGCTGCCGCTGCGGTCCGCGTAGAGCAGCCCGACGGCCCGCTGGCGGACGAAGATCGGCATCGCGTAGAACGGCGCTCCGGCCGCCCAGCGGTCGATGTCGGGCCCGATCAGGGGGCCGAGACGTTCCCGCCGGCCGGCATCCACCCACACCGCCTTGCCGGCCTGGAGCAGCACCGTGAACAGATTGCGCTGGCCCGCCACCGGAATCCGGCAGCCGTCGAGCACGCCGGCCGCGTCGGCGCCGGCCGCGTAGCGGGCCCGCAGCTCGGTGCGGTCCGGCGACAGCATGGCGAAGAAGGCCCGGTCCATGCCGGCACCGCGGTGCAGGCCGTCGAGCACCAGCCGCATGAGCCGATCGATGTCCGGGCGCCCCTGCAGCTCGGCCTGAACGTCCCGCACCGCCTGCAGCTCGCGCTGCGGGTCCGCCTCGGGATATTCGGCCTCCGCGGCGTCCGCGGACGGCGGTCGGCCCGACGCCCCGGCGTCGGTCGCGGCCGCGGCATCGGCTGCGGGGGCAGCGCCGGACGGCGCACCCGTGGATGCGTCGTCCAGCCCTTCCGGTGCGGCGGCCGTTCCGGCGGAAGACAGGAAGCGCTCGACGTCGGGCACGCCGAACCGCCGGGCCATTCTGCCGGCCTCCCGGGTCGAGGCGCGCAGCTTCTCGCCCAGGTCCGCCCTGGGCACGCCGAGCCGCTCCGCCAGATCCTTCAGCGCCGTGCGGCCCTCCGGGGAATCCCAGCCGTGGGCCTCGACGATGGCGGCCATGCGGTCGCCGGAGCGCACGTTGACGCAGCGCGCGTCGCCGTCGTCGGCGCCGGCCAGCGTGGCCTTCAGCAGGCCGCTCATGCGCCACTCGTCGGCGAGCCGCCGGGTCAGCTCGCGCAGCGGAAAGCCCAGCACGCTGCGCTCCGCCGCCTCCCGGGACTCACCCCGTGCCTCCAGCGCCGCGATTGCGTCGCACTCGGAACGGCTGCGGGACCAGAACGCCATCTCGCCCACGTTGAGCAGCAGCGCCGCCACGAACACCTCTTCCGGCGACCGGTCCCGGGCGGCGTGGGACAGCGCCTGAGCCAGGGTCGCGGCATGAAATGCGTGCGCCAGCAGCTCGGTGACGCGATTGCGCCCGTCCTCCCGGTGCAGCTCGCTCACCAGGGACAGCGAGAACGCCAGGTCCCGCACGGCGTCGAAGCCCATCAGCACCACCGCGGCGCGGATGCTGTCGATGGACCGGTTCTGGGGATTGAGCACCGGGCTGTTGGCGATCTTGAGCAGGCGCACCGACATGGAGATGTCCATGGCGATGACCCGGGCGAGATCCGCCGCCGAGCTCTGCCGGGCGGTGGCCACCGACGAGATCTCCGCCAGGTTCTGGGCGAACAGCGGCAGCTCGTTCTCGGTGATGCCGTCGACCCAGGCGCCCACCGTCCGCCGCGGCGGCGCGTCCTGGCCGTCCGGCGCCTCGGTCGCCGCGGCGCCCGCCGTCAGCGGCTGATCACCCGTCGCCATCAGGGCCCCTGCTCCGGCGCCGGCGATTCGTTGGTGAACAGCAGGCCACCTTCCGCCGTGCGATGCTGCTGAACGGACTCGTCGAGCCGCGCCGGCTCGGCGTGGCGGACGTGGGCGAAGGCCGTGGACTGTCCGGCGACGTTGCGGTTGCGGCCCAGGTTGCCGCGCCGGGCGACGATGATGTCCACGCGACGGTTGCGGGCGCGGCCCTCCGGGGTCGCGTTGGTCGCCACCGGATGATTCTCGCCGTAGCCCACCGCCGCTATCCGGTCGCGGTCGACGTCGCGCTGCTCCAGAAACCTCGCCACCACGGAGGCCCTGAAGGCGGACAGCTCCCAGTTGGACGGAAACCGGGAGGACGAGACCGGCACGTTGTCGGTATAGCCTTCCACCGTCACGGGGTTGTCGAACTCCGCGAGGAACGCGGCCACTTCCTCCAGGATCGGCAGCGCGCCGGGATTCAGGCTGGTGGCGCCGGCCTCGAACAGGACCTCGGAGGACAGGCTGATCTCCAGCCAGTCCGTGTCGCTCGCCACCCGCGGCGCCTCGATGCCGTCCAGGCCCGCGAAACGCTCCAGCAGACGGTCCACGCTCGGTTCGATGCGGCTGTCGCCTTCGGCCTGGTCGGCGTAGCCCGGGTCGACGCTGGCGTCCACCACGTGAGGCGAGCTGGCGAGCAGCGGGTCGCCGACCTGGATCGGCTCCATCGAACGGGGCCGCTGCTCGAACGCGGCGGTGAGCGTCTCGGACAGGGCCGCGAGCTCCACGTCGTTGGCCCGGGTGACCGCGTACATGACCACGAAGAACGCGAACAGCAGCGTGATGAAATCCGCGTAAGACACCAGCCAGCGATCATCGCTGGCGTCCGGCAGGCTCCCCCGGCGCATGGTCATCCCATACCCGCCAGGTAGCCGTTCAGTCGCGCCCGGATGCGATTCGGATGCTCGCCCTCGGAGAGGCACACCAGGCCCTCCACCACCATCGCCCGGCGCTGCCACTGGATCTCGGCGATGGCCCGCAGCCGGTCGGCCAGGGGCAGAAACACCAGGTTGGCGGAGCCGACCCCATAGATCGTCGCGACGAACGCGGTGGCGATGCCGACGCCGAGCTCACTCGGGTCGTCGAGGTGGCCCATCACCTGGATGAGTCCGAGCACCGCGCCGACGATGCCGATGGTGGGGGCGTAGCCGCCCATGCTGCGGAACACACCCGCGGCCGCCAGGTCCGCACCGAGGCGGTGTTCGTTCTCGAGCTCCAGGGTGCGCTGCAGGGCGCCGATGTCGCCGCCGTCCGCCACCATCTGCGCGCCGGCGCGGACGAACGGGTCCTTCTCCTGGCTGGCGATTTCCTCGAGGCTCACCAGCCCGCCCCGGCGCACCTGGCGGGACCAGTCCGACATCCGGTCGGCCAGGTATTCGAGATCCGCCGGCGGCGGCGTGACCACCCAGCGCAGCCGCTGCAGCGCGCCGCGCAGCGTCGCGGCCGGCGTCTGCAGGATCACCGCGCCCAGGGTGCCGCCGAGCACGATGACCGCCGCAGGCAGGTTGGCGAGGCCGGCCACGGACAGTCCTTCGAGGGCCGAGCCGCCGAGTATCGCCAGAAATCCGATGGCCGCGCCGGCCAGCGCGAGCAGGTCGACGCCGGAGGTCGGCCGCCGCACCCGGGCCCTGCGGGTGGATGCCATGCGCGCCCGATCAACCGCCATCGACCCAGTCCTCGAGTTGCGCCCGCAGGCGGGCGGTGGCCTGACTCATGAGCTGGCTGACGCGGGATTCGCCCACGCCGATGACCGCGCCCACCTCCTTGAGGTTGAGTTCCTGGTCGTAGTACAGGGAGAGAATCAGCCGCTCCCGCTCGGGCAGCGCGCCGATCGCCTCGGCGAGCCGGTCGCGGAACTCCGCCGACTCGAACAGGGCGCCGAGCTCGGTCCCGCCGGGCTCCCCGTCCTCACGTTCCACCGTCTCCTCGAAGCTGACCAGCTTGTGGCCGACGGCGTCGTTGAGCATGGCGAAGTAGTCCTCCATGGACACGCCGAGCTCCTCGGCGATCTCCCGGTCCTGGGGCGGCCGGCCGAGCCGGCTCTGGGCCGCGCGCAGCGCCTCGTCGAGCTTGCGGCCGTTGCGATGCACGGAGCGCGGGGTCCAGTCGCCGCGCCGCACCTCGTCGATCATGGCGCCCCGGATACGGATGCTGGCGAAGGTCTCGAAGTTGGCGCCCCGGGCGCCATCGTAGTTCTCGTGGGCCTCCAGCAGGCCGATCATGCCCGCCTGAATCAGGTCGTCGAGCTGCACGCTGTCCGGCAGCCGCGCCTTCAGGTGATGGGCGATACGCTTCACCAGATTGGCGTAGCTGGTGACCAGATCGCCACGGGCCGCCTCACAGGCCGTATATGCGGAGACCGCGTTCACCACCTGCTACCCCGCCTCGGCTCCAGCCGGCGCGCCGTCGCCGACGAGACTTTCGAGAAAGAACTCGAGGTTGCCGCGGGGACCGGAGGGCAGCGGCCAGGTCTGGACGCGCCGCGCCAGGGCGTCGAAGGCGCGCGCGCTCTCGCTGGAGGGAAAGGCGTCGACCACGGCCCGCTGGCGGCTCACCGCCTTGCGGAGCTGCGGGTCCATCGGGATCGCGCCGGAGTAGTCCAGACAGACGTCGAGAAAACGCTCGGTCACCCGGTTCAACTTCTCGAACACGGCCTTGCCGCTCTCGCCGGGGCCGACCATGTTGACCACGACGCGGAACCGGTCGATGCCGTGGGTCTGATTGAGCACCTTGATGAGGGCGTAGCCGTCGGTGATGGACGTCGGCTCGTTGCAGACCACCACGAGGATGTCCTGGGTGGCCGCCAGGAAACCCAGCACGTCCGACGAGATGCCCGCCGCGGTGTCCACCAGCAGGGTGTCCATGGAGCCCGCCAGGGCGCTGAAGGCGGAGATGATGGCGGCCTGTCCCTGGGGGCCGAGGGCGGCCATCTCGTGGACGCCGGAGGCGGCGGGAACGATGCGCAGACCACCGGCGGTTTCCACCAGCACGTCGGCCAGGCCGCACTCTCCCTTCAGCACGTGTTCCAGGGTGTGCGTCGGCTTCAGGCCGAGCAGCACGTCGACGTTGGCGAGGCCGAGGTCGGCGTCGAGCAGGGTCACCCGCTGGCCCAGCCGGGACAGCGCAACCCCCAGATTGACGCAGACGTTGGTCTTGCCCGCGCCGCCCTTACCGCTGGATACGCCGACGACTCGAACCGGCCGACTGGCAGACACCGTCATAATTTCTCCTCTTATCCAGCAAAGATAGAAGCCAGCGAGGATCGGTCAAACGGCGTCGTGAGCCCCGTCACAATGGCGCCTGCGGCAGCGGGCTCCAGCTCCACGGCGAGGTCGCCGCTCTGGCCCGTCCACCACAGGGGACTGCCCCATTCAGACAGTAAATTGACACATTCCAGCAGCGTCTCGGCCTGATCGGTATGGGTGAGCACCAGGCCGCGGACCGGATGATCGTGAAACAGCCGGCGCAGCCGACGCAGCGCCGCGGTCTGCCACATGGAAGGCACGACCAGCAGGTCGTCGACGCCGTCCAGCGCCCCCGGCACGATGTCGCCACGCACCCCGGCGGAATCGATCAGCACGAGCTGCATGTGGCGATGCCGGGCGAGCACCTCCGGAACGGCGTGCTCGGGACACTCCACGTACTCCACGCCGAGCAGCTCCGCCGAGGACGCCACCTGCTCGCAGCCGGCCAGGCGGCTTCGGTCCGTCGCGATCAGCAGGGTGCCGAACCGGCCGTAGCGCAGCACCCGGCTGGCCGCCAGCTTGATCAGCGTCGTGGTCTTGCCCGCTCCCGGCGGGCCGACGAGGCGGAAGCGGCCGCACAGCGGCTCCGGCGGCGGCGCGCAGGGCACCGCCTCGGCCAGCACGTCGAGCACGTCCTCGGCACGCCGCAGCCGTGCCGGCAGCCTGGACAGCAGCGCCGAGCCGAGGCCGAGCTCCCGCAGCCGGGCGACCACCCGCTCCCGGGCCGGGCCGCCGTCCTGCTCCGGCGCTTCGAGGGCCGCGAGCACTTCCACCCGGCCGCCCTCGGAGCGCTGCTCGAGAATCAGCGCGTCCGGTCCCAGCGCGGCCCGGACCTTGGCGTAGACCTCGCGCATGCTGGTGCCGACGAAGCGCCGCGGCCGCGCCGGCGCCTGCGCTTCGGAGGCCGGACCGGACTGCAGCCGCTCCAGCAGATCACGGGCATTGACGGACATCAGGCATTCCCCCTACCAATGGTGGACACGACGGTGATCTGTTTGTTGTCCGGGATCTCTTCGTACGCCAGGACGTGGATGAACTGCCGGGACATGCGGAAGAACCGGGCCAGCAGGGAGCGGATGGCGCTGCTCACCACCAGCACCGTCGGCTTGCCCGCGACTTCCTGGCGCTCTGCGGCCTCGCGCATGGAGCGCTGCAGGCTCTCCATCATGCCGGGCTCGATCGACGGCATGCCGTCGGGGCCGCTCTGCTTCTTGGCCTGGGCCAGCAGACGCTCCAGGTCCGGGTCCAGGGTGATGACGTCCAGGTTGGCGTCGTTGCCGTAGATGTTCTGCACGATCATCCGGCCGAGGGCGGCCCGCACCGCCGCCGTGAGCTGGTCGCGGTCCACGTTGGCGCCGCCCAGCTCGGTGATGGTCTCGGCGATGGTCCGCAGGTCGCGGATCGGAATCTTCTCCGACAGCAGGTTCTGCAGCACGCGCAGCAGCCCCGACAGGGAAATGCTCTCCGGCACGAGCTGCTCGGCGAGCTTGGGCGAGTGCTCCGAGAGCAGATCGAGAAGCTGCTGCACCTCGTCGTGGCCGAGCAGCTCCGCGGCATGATCCTGCATGACCTGGTTGAGATGGGTGGCGATGACCGTGCTCGCGTTGACCACGGTGTAGCCCAGCGTCTCGGCTTCCTCGCGCTGGCTCTCCTCGATCCAGTAGGCGTTCAGGCCGAACGCCGGATCGGTGGTGGCGATGCCGTCCAGCTCGCTGAACACCTCGCCGGGATCGATGGCCAGGAACTTGCCGGGGTGCACCTCGCCCTCCCCGACCGTCACGCCCATGAGGGTGATCACGTAGCTGTTCGGCACCAGCTTGATGTTGTCCCGGATGTGCACCGTCGGGACCAGGAAGCCCAGCTCCTGGGACAACCGCTTGCGGACCCCGCGGATGCGCTCCAGCAGGTCGCCCTGCTGCTCCTTGTCCACCAGCGAGATGAGCCGGTAGCCCACCTCCAGACCGAGCACGTCGACCGGCGCGACGTCGTCCCAGCCCACCTCCAGCTTCTCGGGACGCTCCGGCTCCGGCTCGGTCTCCTCGACCTCCGCCGGCGGCCCCGCCTGACGCCGCTGATGGATCGACCAGGCGCCGAACGCCGCCGCCGCGGCGAGGCTCAGGAACACCAGGTGCGGCATGCCCGGAACGAGTCCCAGCACGAACAGGATGCCGGCGCAGACCGCCAGCGCCCGGGGATCGTCGAACAGCTGGCGCATGACCTGGGCGCCCATGTCCTCGGAGCCGTTCACCCGGGTCACCATGATCGCCGCCGCCGTCGACAGCAGCAGCGAGGGAATCTGCGCCACCAGGCCGTCGCCGATGGTCAGCAGCGTGTAGTTGCGCAGCGCCGCCTGGAAGTCCAGATCGTGCTGAGCCATGCCGATGATCAGCCCGCCGACGATGTTGATCAGCAGAATGAGGATGCCGGCGATGGCGTCGCCGCGGACGAACTTGCTGGCGCCGTCCATCGACCCGTAGAAGTCGGCCTCGGAGCTGATCTCCTCGCGGCGCCGCCGGGCCTCGTCCTGGTCGATGATGCCGGCGTTGAGGTCGGCGTCGATGGCCATCTGCTTGCCGGGCATGGCATCCAGGGTGAACCGGGCGCTCACCTCGGAGATCCGGCCCGCGCCCTTGGTCACCACCACGAAGTTGATGATCACCAGGATGATGAACACCACCAGGCCCACCACGTAGTTGCCGCCGACGACCACCTCGCCGAACGCCTGAATCACCTTGCCGGCCGCGTCGCCGCCGGCATGGCCCTCGAGCAGCACGACCCGGGTGGAGGCGACGTTCAGCGCGAGCCGCAGCAGCGTCGCCACCAGCAGCACGGTGGGAAAGGCGCCGAAGTCGAGGGGCCGCAGGGCGTACACCGCCACCAGCAGCACCACGATCGCCAGCGCGATGTTGAAGGTGAAGGACAGATCGAGAATGAACGGCGGCACCGTCAGGGTCATCAGCCCGAGCAGCAGCAGCAGCAGCAGCGGGATACCCAGACCGAACGCGTTGTTACCAGTCTTCATGGCCAGCATGGCTATCTATCCACGGCAAATTCATCGGGAACGTCGACGGTACCGAGCACCGGCGCCTGCTTGACGCGGCCCCGGCGGTAGAGATCGAGCTGGTAGACGTAGGCCAGCACCTTCGCGACCGCCACGTACAGCGGCCCGGGAATCTCCTGGCCGACCTCCGTGCTGTAGTAGATCGCCCGGGTGAGCGGCGGCACGCGGATCTGCGGCACGTCGTGGGCGGCGCCGATCTCGCGAATCCGCATCGCCATGTGGTCTGCGCCCTTGGCCAGCACCAGCGGCGCGCCCATGGCCTCGCCGTCGTACTTCAGCGCCACCGAGAAGTGCTCGGGGTTGGTGATGATCACGTCCGCCTCCGGCACCTGGGTGAGCATCTGGCGCCGGGAGATCTCCTGCTGGAGCTGGCGGATCCGCGAACGCACTTCCGGCTTGCCCTCGGAGTCCTTGAGCTCGTCCTTGACCTCCTGCTTGGTCATCTTGAGCTGCTTCCGGTGCTGGGCGACCTGGAACGGCACGTCCACCACCGCCACCAGCACCAGCGACATGCCGATCAGCAGCAGCGCGATGCCGACGTACTGGACGCTGCCCGCGATGGCCGACTCCACGGTGCGTCCGCCGAGGGCCATCATGCCGTCCAGGAACCAGGACAGGGCCAGGGTCGACATGCCCGCGATCAGCACGAACTTGGCGATCGACTTGGCCAGTTCCATCAGCGACTTGACCGAGAACATGCGCTTGAAGCCGGAGATCGGGCTGATGCGGTTGCCCTTGAACGCCAGGGCCTTGGCCGACAGCACGACGCCGCCGGGCACGATCATCGACAGCGCACCGAGCACGGTCACCGCCACCAGGAACGGCAGCGCCGCCGTGAGCCCGGTCTCCAGCGCCGTCTCGAGGATGGTGAACATGTTCGCGTCGGGACTGGCGGCCATCTCGAACGCCCGGGTCATGAGCTCGCCCATCTGCCGCGTCGAGCCCGGAAACACCATGAGCAGCGTCGCGGCGCCGACGGTCACCAGCGCCATGGACGTGAGCTCCCGGGACCGCGGTAGCTGGCCCTCCTCGCGGGCCTTCTCCAACCGTCTCGGTGTCGGTTCTTCTGTGCGTTCCTGACCCTGCTGCTCTTCCGCCATGTCAGATCATCCAGCCGGAGACGATGGTCACGAACTCGGAGAACAGACGGTCGAACTGGGGCAGCCAGCCCTGCAGCGCGACCCACATGATCACGGCCCCGAACACGATGGAGAACGGGAAGCCGAGCGAGAAGACGTTGAGCTGGGGCGCGCTGCGGCTCATCACGCCGAACGCCAGATTGACGATCAGCAGGGCCGTCACCGCCGGCAGCGCCACCAGCACGCCGCCGACAAACATCCAGCTTCCCAGCCCGACGATGCGTTCCGCCAGCTCGCCGGCGGGAATGCCGATCCCGGTGGGGTACAGCTCGAAGCCGCGGATGACGATCTCCAGCATGAGCAGGTGGCCGTTCACGGCGAGGAACACGAGCGACACCAGCAGCAGGTAGAACTGGCTCCAGGCGGTCACCTGCACGCCGTTGACCGGGTCCGCCATCATCGCGAAGCCCAGGCCCATCTGCATGCCCATGAACTGACCGGCCACCACGAAGAGCTGGAAGAAGATGCTGGTGGCGAAGCCCAGGCCGATGCCGGTGAGGAGCTGCTCGATCACGGTGACGATGGTCATCAGCGAGAAGTCGTCGATCCGCGGCATGTCCGTCAGCAGGGGCGCCACGGCGATGCCCACGGCCAGGGACAGCGCCACCTTGACCTGGGGCGCGACGAGCTGGTTGCCGAGTATCGGCACCACCATGACGAAACCGGCGATCCGCAGGGTCGCCCAGATCGCCGCGCTGGCCCAGTCGATCAGGCTGTCGATGGCGATCTCCACGTCAGCCGATCATCCCGGGCATGTTGAGCAGCAGCTCCCGGAACGCGTCCACCAGCTCCCCCAGAAGCCAGGGGCCGAGCACCATGATGGTCACCAGCGTCGCGATCAGGCGCGGCAGGAAGCTCAGGGTCTGCTCGTTGATCTGGGTGGCCGCCTGGAACACCGACACCACCAGGCCCACCAGCAGGCTCGGCAGAATCAGCGCCGCCACCGCCAGCACCACCAGGTACAGCGCGTCGCCGAACAGGAACAGCACGTCACCCTGGGTCATGAGCCGACTCCGAAGCTGGTCGCCAGGGTGCCCATGATCATCACCCAGCCGTCCACCACAACGAACAGCATGATCTTGAACGGCAGCGATATGATCAGCGGCGACAGCATCATCATGCCCATGGACATGAGCACGCTGGCGACGATCAGATCGATGACCAGGAACGGAATGAAGATCATGAAGCCCATCTGGAAGGCCGTCTTCAGCTCGCTGGTCATGAATGCGGGCACCAGCACGAAGAAGTTCACCTCCTCCGGCGCCTGGGCCTGATCACCGGAAAGCTCGACGAACAGGGCCAGGTCCGCCTCCCGGGTCTGGGCCAGCATGAACTCGCGCACCGGCCGGGACGCCGCCTGCAGGGCTTCCTCGGCGGACAGGGTCTCGGCCATGTAGGGCGCGATCGCCTCGGTGTTGACCCGGTCGAGGACCGGCATCATCACGAAGATCGTGAGGAACATGGCCAGCCCGATGAGAATCTGGTTGGACGGCGTCTGCTGGAGGCCGAGCGCCTGCCGCAGAATGGCGAACACCACGATGATCCGGGTGAAGGCCGTCATCATGATGACCAGCGACGGCAGCAGCGTCAGCATGGTCATCAGCGCGAGAATCTGGATGCTCACGCTGTAGCTCTGGCTCTCGCCGTCGGCGCCCGTGACCGTCGCGAGCGGCAGCTCCGGCGCCGCCAGGGCGGCGGCCGGCGCGAGCAGCAGCGACAGCAGCGTCAGGGCACGGATCACGATCAGGTATTCCTGTGCATCAGACGGTTCAGGGCATCGGCGAACCGGGGGGGCGCCGGCATCCGCTCGACGGCGCCAGCCGGCACCTCGCGCAGGGCCGTGATCTGGTTCTGGGTGACGCCCAGCAGGGTGACCTCGCCGGCCACCTCAACCAGCACCAGCCGCTCGCGGGTGCCCAGCGGCCGGACGGCCAGCACGTTGATCTGGCCACCGCCGCCCTGCACGGCGCCGCCGAGCATGCGGCGCGCGGCGAAGGCGCACACCAGCACCAGGCCGATCACCGCCGCCAACGCCAGCAGCACCTGCAGCACGTTGCCCGTCGCGTCCATGGTCAGCTCAGGGTCTCGATGCGCTTCTTGGCGCTGACCACGTCGTGCAGGCGGATGCCGAACTTGTCGTTGACCACCACCACCTCGCCATGGGCGATCAGCTTGCCGTTGACCAGCACGTCCAGCGGCTCGCCGGCCAGGCGGTCGAGCTCGACCACCGAGCCGCGGTTGAGCTGCAGCAGCCGGCGGATGCTCACGCTGGCGCTGCCTACTTCCATGGACAGCCGCACCGGGATGTCCATGACCACTTCCAGATTGCGCTCCGCGTCCGCGACCTCGTGGAAGGACTGGCCTTCCGGCCCTTCGGCCACCGCAGTGGTCGGCGCGTTGCTGATGTCGTCACTCATGGATGCCTCCGCTCACTGCATGACCAGGTTGTTGAACAGCACGCTGTCGACGGCGACACCCTCGGATTCGTCCTCCAGCACGTCGTTGATGACGCCGGTGAGGCCGTCGAGGATGCCCTGCTTGCCGTCCTTGTCCTGGACCCGCTCCGGATCCAGATCGGTGAGATAGGTGATGACGCGGGCGCGGATCAGCGGCCCGTGGCGGATGACGGCCTCCACGGCCGCCTGCTGGTGGGCCACCACCGCCAGGTCGGCCTGCATCATGAACTGGCGTTCGCCGTAGGGCAGCGTCACCACGAACGGCGGCCGCAGGTTGTGGTAGATCGCCTTCTCGGCCGGGGCCCCCGGGGCGGCACCGTCGGCGTCAGCCACCTCGGGCGCAGGCTCCGAGGCGCTCCAGAAGAACCAGGCCAGGCCGATCTGCACGAGCAGCGCCAGGACGACGCCGCCGATGATCAGGATTCGTTTGTTCATCACCCGTTCCCGTCAATGTTCCGTCGCTTCGGGCGCCGTCCGGCGCCGGAATACCGACATTCACAGGAAGTGTAGAAAAGAATCCCGAGTTGGCGAGGAAGCGCGACGGAAATCCGTCACTGCCCGTCGGAAATCCGTCGGGGTGAGAACCGGTTCGCGTCAGACGAACGCATCGAGCAGCCGGTGACCGTCGCCAGCCGGCCGTCGACCGGCGTCGTCCTCCGCTGCTGTCAGCGCGGCCGACGCGGCACCGGCGGTACGCCCTGGACCGCTGCCGGGACGGGGACCCTCTCCGGACCGGCCGTCGCCGCCCCGGGTCTGGGCCTGGCCCTCGGCGCCGTCCTTCAGGCTGGTGCCCACGTCGCCAAGGTTGAGGCCGCCCTCACCGAGCAGGGCGCGCAGCCTCGGAAGCTGGGCTTCGAGGGCTTCCCGGGCGGCCGCGTCCTGGACCACGAACTGGACGTGGGCCTGGCGTGCCTCCATCCGCACGCTGATCTCGACGTCGCCGAGCTCGGACAGCTTCATGCTGACGTTGGCGAGGCCGCCGCGCCGGTGCATCAGCATTTCGATGCGCTCGGCCACCGCCGCGAGGTCCCGTCCGGCGATCACCGGAAGGACCGGACGGGCGGTCTGCGGCCGGGTGGCCGGGTCTCCGGATTCGGCGATGGCGGCGGTGGTGCGCTCCGGCTCTTCGCCCGCCGGGCTGGCCGGGTCGGCGCCGCGACGCTGACCTGCCGCGTCGGCGATCAGCCGGCGGTCGACCGCGCCGGCGGCCACCACGTCCAGCCGACCGGCGGACCGTGTCTGGTCACCGACGTCGGCGGCGGCAGCCTGCAGGGCGTCGGTGGACGGCGCGCGCAGCGCCTGGGCCACGGCACCCTGCTGGATGGGCCGGCCGGTCTCCGCTGCGCCCGGCTCACGACGCAGAATGGGGTTGTCCGGGCCATCTGCCTGACCGGCCACCGGGGGCTGGCCCTGGAAGCGTTCACCGGCGCCCGTGCCGCCATCGACACCGGTTCCGGGCCGTCCCGGCGGCGTGCCGGCGGCAGGCTCAGCGGCGGCAGCCGACGCCGGATGGCCGCCGGACCCGGTCGATCCGGCGTGAGCCACGACCGACGCGCCGGTCTGAATCGTACCCTTGCCGCCCCCCGGTGCAGCCTGCTGGGGAGCCGGGGCGGACGCAGCGCCGCCCTGCCCCGCCAATCCGGCCCGCGCGGCCGCCATCGTTTCCCGGGCCGTGGCGGCCGCTTCGGCCACGACGGCTCCGGCGTCCACGGCACCGACGCCGGACTTCGCCATCGTGGCCGGCATCACCACCGCGGACGAAGCACCGGCGTTCCGGCCTGAACCCGTCCCGTCCGGCAGGCCCGGCGCCGCCGCGGGCGCGCCGGCGGCAACCGGCGGCAGGGCAGCGGTTCCGGGCTGGCCGGCCAGGTAGGCTGACGCAGCCACCGCGCCCGGCACCGTGCCGGGACCCGCAGGTACGGCTCCGAAACCGGCTGCCGCGGACGCGGCCACTGCGGACGCGGCCGCCGGCGGCAGGCTCGCGGCGCCAGGCTCGAACACAGCGTGGGTCTGTCGGACGGACGGCAGGTCCGGCAGCGTTTTGCCGCCGTCCGACGATGGAAGCGGCAATCCGTTGCCGCCCGGGCGTCCGTGCCCGGTGCCTTCCCTGGAAACCATGGCGATCGCCGCGCCGAGGGGCGATTGCAGGGCGCGGGGCAGCGTGTCGACCAGGGCCGCGCTGCCGATCGGAGACTCGTCGTGAATCGGCGACCCGGTGGCGGGGTCCCCGCCGGCGTCCGCGACCGCCTCGGAAATCAGATCCGGCGTTCCGGACCCGGCCGTAGCGGGCGCCAGCCCGCGATCCGCGGGCCGCGCCGGCAGTCCCGCTTCAGTTCTGGCGGCCGCCAGGCTGGCGGCGAAGCCCGGGCCCGGCAGGGCCGTCCCAGCGTCCGCGCGCTGCGGCGTCGGGCCGTCGATGGCCGCCGCGGGCCCAAACAGCAGATCGGTCAACGTCACCATGGCTGCCTTGCGCGATCCGGTCGCGTACGAGTTGGCGTTGGAGACTGCAAGATCGTTGCCAACTCGCCATGGCGGCGGAAATCAGTCGGACCGGTCCCGGCGCGCCGCCTGGTCCGATGCCTGTACCCGCTCCCGGCGACGCTCCAGGCTCGCCTGCCGGTGACGCTCGGACGCTTCCAGCCGTTCGCCGCCGCGGCGCTTCACCAGCGCCGCCAGACAGGCGGACTGGGCCTGTTCGAGCTCAGCGCGCAGGCGCTCGACCTGAACGCCCTGGACGTCGACCACGTCGCCCAGGGAGCGGTTGAACTGACGCCACATGCGCATCTCGCCGGCGTTCAGCCCGGCGCTGCCGGCCGTCTGCAGCCGGGTCTCGTATTCCCGCGCCAGACCGCTGAGCTGCTCGGCCTGGGCCTCGGCGCCAGCCACCGCCTCGCGATGGGCGGCCAGCCGCCGCTTCGCCTCCGCTTCCCGATGGCTCAACAGCCGCATCAGCGTCTGCAGCTTGGCGTCAGGTCTGGCCATGGACCGTCTCCGGTGATTTCACGTGTCGATTCGATGTCCTGTCCGGTGCCGCCATGAGGGCGCGCAGCGCGGCGGCGCTCTGTTCCCTGGACACCACCTCGCCCATGCCCTGGCTGACGAATGCCCGGAGCTGGGGCTGCATGGCGATGGCCTGGTCGGTCAGCGGGTCCGAGCCGGCCTGGTAGGCGCCCACGTTGATCAGGTCCTCCTGCTCCCGGTAGCGGCTCCAGAGCTGCTTGAACAGCCGGGCGGACGTCTCCTGCTCGGCGTCGACCACCCGGGACATCACCCGGCTGATGGAGCTCGAGACGTCGATGGCCGGATACACGCCGGCCTCGGCGAGGCCCCGATTGAGCACGATGTGGCCGTCGAGGATGGCCCTGGCCGCATCCGCCACCGGCTCCTGGAGGTCGTCCTCCTCGGTCAGCACGGTGTACACCGCCGTGATGGAACCTTCGCCGCGGGACAGGTTCCCCGCCCGCTCCACCAGCCGCGGCAGCAGCCGGAACACCGACGGCGTGTAGCCCTTGGTGGTCGGCGGCTCGCCGGCGGCCAGCCCCACTTCCCGCTGGGCCTGGGCCACCCGGGTCAGGGAGTCCATCATCAGCAGCACCCGCTTGCCTTCGGCGCGGAAGCGCTCGGCGATCCGGGTGGCCGCGAACGCGGCCCGGATGCGCAGCACCGGGGAATCGTCCGCCGGCGACGCCACCACCACCGAGTTCCTGAGCCCGACGCCGAGGTTCTCCTCGATGAACTCACGGACCTCCCTGCCCCGCTCGCCGATCAGCCCCACCACCACCACGTCCGCCTTGGCATAACGGCCGATCATGCCGAGCAACACGCTCTTGCCGACGCCGCTGCCGGCGAACAGGCCGATGCGCTGGCCCACGCCGACGGACATCAGCGCGTTGATCGCCCGGATGCCGAGATCGAACTGCTCCGTGATCGGCGCCCGGATGAGTGGATTGATGCTTTCCGGAATGCCCTGGTCCCGCCGGCTGACGGGGATCTCGGGGCCGCCGTCGACGGGCTCGAGCAGGCCCGTCATGACCCGTCCGAGCACGTGATCCAGGCAGGGCTCCACGGTGTGACGCACCGGCTCGACCAGCGCGCCCACGGACAGCCCGCGGATGTCCGCCAGCGGCTGCACCAGGATCTCGCCGTCGGCGAGGCCGATGACCTCCGCGTCCACATGCTTGGCGCCGATGTCAATGCGACAGCGCTCGCCGAGGCCCAGCGGGCAACCGCTGACCGCGACGGTCTCGCCGATCACCCGGCGCACCCGGCCCTTCAGCTCGAAGCGCGGACCCAGCCCGGCCAGGCCCGCCTCGATGGCCAGGCCGACCCGCTCAGCCGGCGAGGTCACGGCGCGCCGCCTCGAAGAGCTGATCGACGAGATCGCCGGGGTGGAAGTCCGCGGCCTGCACGGGCAGCCGCACCGATACGCCGCAGCGCGGCACCTGGGGATCGGGATGCAGTTTCAGGCTGCCGTGATAGGCGGCGACGATCAGCGCGTGATCCTCCGGGTTCAGATACACCTCGGCTTCTCCGGCCTCGGCCTCCAGCCTCGACATGCCCTCGGCGACGATCTCCTCGAGCAGTTCGTGGCTGGTGGTCAGCTCCCAGCCGATCACTTTGTGACACAGGGCGCGCAGCATTTCTGCGAGCTGATCCGCACGCCGGTCCGACAGGGCGGCGAGCCGGGCGTCGACCTCTTCCAGGGCGCGGGCCAGCTCGCCGCGGAGCGTCTCGACCTCCGCCCTGGCGGCGGCGCGGCCTTCCTCGAGCCCCCGGGCATAGCCCTCGGCGTGCCCGGCCTCCTCGGCCTGACGGCGGACGGCCTCCGGCGCCTCGCCGACGGACGGGCGGGCCCCGAGATCCGGCCAGACGAACGCCTCACCCACGGTACGCGACGCTCCCGGCGGCCACCCTGCCGATCGATGCCGGCCGCATCAGACCATCTCCTCGGAGCTGTTGCCGAGCACGATCTCGCCGCTGTCGGCGAGACGCCGGGCGATCGCGATGATCTCCTTCTGGGCGGCCTCGACGTCGGACAGCCGCACCGGACCCATGACCTCCATGTCTTCGAGCAGCAGCTCCGCCGCCCGCTTGGAGATGTTGCCGATGATGCGATCCTTGACCCGATCCTCCGCGCCCTTCAGCGCCAGCTTCAGGGAGTCCGTGGACACCTCCCGCAGCAGGGTCTGGATGTCCCGATCCTGCACGTCGGCCAGGTCGGCAAACACGAACATCAGTTCCTCGATCTCCTGGCCGAGCACTTCGTTGGCGTTGCGGATGCTGTTCATCACCTCCTCCTCGACCCGGCTGTCCATGCCGTTGAGGATCTCCGCGGCCACCTTCTTGCCGCCGAAGGACATGAACCGGGTCGACGTGAAGCCGACCAGCTCCTCCTCGATGATCTCGTTGACCTCCCGCAGGGCATTGGGCGACAGCGAATCCAGGGTGGCGATCCGCATGATCAGGTCGGCGGTCCGGTCCTCGTCGTCCAGCAGGTCGAGCACCTCCGCCGCCAGTTCCGGCGGCAGATAGGACAGGATGATGGCCTGCACCTGGGGGTGTTCCTTGGAGACGAACTCGGAGATGCTGCGGGCGTCCAGCCAGCGCAGCTTCTCCAGGGCGTTGGTGTTCTCGCCGAAGATCCGCTCGAGCACCTCCATGGCCTTCTCCTCGCCGATGGCGTCCACCAGCAGGCGCTTGAGGTAGGTCTCGGAGTCGAGGGGCACGCTGGACTCGTCGCCGACCTCACCCAGAAAGCTGTCGAGGGCCGCTTCCACGTCGGCCCGCTTGATGTCGCCGAGCTGGGTCATCGCCTTGCCCAGCTTGTGCACGCCGTGGGCATCCAGGCGCTTGAGGATCTGCGCCGCGTCCTTCTCGCCGAGCACCAGCATCAGGATCGCCGCGCGCTCCAGTGAGCTGCGGCTGCTGACGGCTCCGTCGCCCTTGGCGACCATCGAATTCTCACTCATTGCCGAGGGTCCACTGCTTCACCACCCGCGCCACGGTCTCGGGCTGCTCGTGCACCAGCGTGCGCACCGATTCCAGCTTGCGGTCGCTGCCGAGCTGGCCGGCGACGGCGCCGCCGCCGGCGGCCGCCGCCTGGGCCTGGAGCGCCATGTTCTTGTGGTTCCGGATCGACTCCCCGGCATCGCTCAGATTGCGGAACAGCGGCCGCAGCAGCACGATCACGATCAGCAGCACGATGATGGCGCCCAGCACCTGCTTCATGAGCTCCAGGAACCAGGGCTCCATCCAGAACGGCGAGGCTTCCACCGGATCCACCTCACCGAGCACGAACGGGCTGCTCATCACGGTGACGGTGTCGCCCCGGTCCTCACGGAAGCCGACGGCGGTCTTGACCAGCGCCGAGACGCGTTCGAGCTCGGCGTCGGACCAGGCCGGCTGATCCCCTTCGGCGTCCGCCGCCGCACCGCCGGGCCGCACGTCGTCGAGCACCACGGACACGGTCAGGCGCGCCACCTGGCCGGCCTGATGGCGGGTGTGGCTGATGGTCCGGTCCACCTCGAAGTTGCGGGTCGACTGGATCCGGGTCTGCTCCGGCCGGGCCGCCGCGCCCGGGGCGCCCACGGCCTGCTCCGCCGTCTCCGGCGCGACGCCGCCGCCCGGGGGCTGGTTGGCCAGCGCGCCGGGAATGCCGGCCGCGAGGTTGCCGCCGGTGCGCGACTCCTCCAGATTCTGCTCGCTGCGCAGCACGCTCTGCTCGGGGTCGTAGGATTCCTCCGTCTCCTCCACCGTGGTGAAGTCCACGTCGGCATTGACCTCCGCCCGGAACCGGTCCGGACCCGCCACCGTGGTGAGAATGTTGGCGACCTTCTCCTGCAGCTTGGCCTCCAGCCGCTGGATGTAGGCGAGCTGCCGCTCGGTGCGCTCGAGCGCCGGATCCTCGTCCTTGCGCGACAGCAGCGCGCCGCGCTGGTCCACCACGGCGACATCCTCCGGCGACAGTTCCGGCACCGCGCCCGCGACCAGATTCATGACCGCCTGGACCTGATCACCGTCCAGAGTGGCGCCCGGCGCCAGCGCCAGGGTGACGCTGGCCGTGGCCTTGCGCTGATCGCGCACGAACGCCGTTCGCTTGGGAATCGCCAGGTGCACGCGCGCGTTGTGAACCGAGTTCAGCGACGCGATGCTGCGCGCGAGTTCGCCCTCGAGGCTGCGCCGGTAGCGGGCCACCTCCATGAACTGACTCACGCCGAAGCCCTGCTCCTGATCGAGCAGCTCGAAGCCCATCTGGGAGCCGTCGACCACGTTGGCGCCGGCCATCTTCATGCGCGCCTCGTGGATCCGCTCGGCGGGCACCAGCAGCATGCCCGAAGCCGGGTCGAGCCGATGCGGGATGCCGCTGCTGCTGAGCACCTCGGCCACCTCGTTGGTCTGGCGCGCGGACACGACGCCGGTCAGCGGCCGGTATTCCTCGTCCTGGCTCCAGAGCACGACGGCGACGCCCAGGGCGACGCTGGCGGCCAGACCGATCATCAGGCCGATCTGACGAACGATGGGCAGGCTGCCGAAACCGACCAGGAAACTCATGTCGAGTCCGCGCCCGGCGGCCGGCCGGGGCGCTGGCGGATTGGCGGAGACTTCGGCGGGCATGTCAGCCATGATCGGTGCTCACTCAGATCGCCATGTTCATGATTTCCTGGTACGCATTGACCAGCTGATTGCGGGTGTGCACCAGGCCCTGAAACGCCACGCTCGCCTTCTGACTGGCGACCATCACGCTCACCAGATCGCTGGTCTCACCCTTCGCGAAGCGCGTGCTCAGATCTCCCGACGCCTGCTGCAGCTCGTTGACGCTGTCGGTCGCGGACCTGAGCAGGGTCGCGAAGCTGTCCGACGCCGGACCCGGCTTCGTGGTCTCCTCCACCGGAGGCCGCAGCTCCGCCTGGGCCTGAGCCTGCAGCAGCTTCATCTGCGCGAGCACGCTCTGAACGTCGCTGCGCATGCCGATCTCGCTCACGGAACCAACTCCTCTCTCTCACGCAGCCGCGCCAGCTTGTAGCGCAGCGTGCGCTCGCTGATGCCAAGCGCCCGGGCGGCGTCCTTGCGCCGCCCGTTGCAGCTCGCCAGGGTCTGCTGAATCAGGGTTTCCTCGGCGTCGCGGACACGGGTCTCGAGCGCCGCACCGTCCGGCGCCGCCGCCGCGGACGGGCCGTCGATGCCGAGATGCTCCGGCTCGACGGCGGTGCCGTCGACCATCACCAGCGCCCGCTGGATGGCGTTCTCGAGTTCGCGCACGTTGCCCGGCCAGGGATGCGTCACCAGCACCTCCCGCGCCGCCGGCGACAGGGCCGCGTCGGGACGTCCCATGCGGGCGCCGTGCTTGGCCAGGAACCACTCCGCCAGCGGCACGATGTCCTCGACGCGCTGACGCAGCGCCTCGAGCTGCAGCGGGAACACGCTGAGCCGGAAGTACAGGTCCTCACGGAACCTGCCCTCGCGCACCGCCTCCTTGAGATCGCGGTTCGAGGTCGCCAGCACGCGCACGTCCACGGACCGGGGCTTGTGCGCGCCGATCCGTTCGACCTCGCGCTCCTGCAGCACCCGCAGCAGCTTGGCCTGCAGCTCGAGGCTCATCTCGGAGATCTCGTCGAGCAGCAGGGTGCCGCCGTCGCAGACCTCGAACTTGCCCGGCCGGGTCTGATGCGCGCCGGTGAAGGCGCCCTTCTCGTGCCCGAACAGGGTCGCCTCCATCATGTGCTCGGGAATGGCCGCGCAGTTCACCCCGACGAACGGACCGGCGGCCCGGTTCGACTGCTGGTGAATGAAACGCGCCACCACTTCCTTGCCGGTGCCGGACTCGCCGGTGATCAGCACCGACACGTCGGTGCGCGCCACCCGGCTCGCCAGCTCGAAGCTGTTGCGGCTGGCGGCGGACTGGAACACCGGCGCGTCCTGACGGC
>MDTG01081545.1_pt1 | contig 50158 bp, 48 predicted proteins | sample 811421 | NCBI WGS metagenome assembly MDTG01 (sample SAMN05326645, study PRJNA326480) | marine metagenome | isolation source: seawater | place: Pacific Ocean: South East | collected 2011 | reverse complement strand
ATATATATTTAAAATTGAATGATAAAAAAAAGGTTGAAGATCTAAGTTTTGAAGGTGAGGGGTGCGCAATATCTTTAGCCTCGGCCTCTATACTTACCGATACAATTAAAGGTAAAGATTTTGATACCGCAAAGAAAATTATAGATGAATTTTTAATAATGATTAGAGAAAAAACTAATATGAATATCGAAAGTCTTACTGAAGATCAGAAAACAACAATTATGTCATTATCAGGCGTAAAACAATTTCCTATGCGAGTCAAATGTGCCACAATGGCATGGCATACACTTATTACTGCCTTAAAAGGATAAATAAAATATATGAGTAAGTTAAAAGAAAAAATTATATCTGAAATTAAAAAAATATACGATCCTGAAATTCCAGTAAATATTTATGAACTAGGATTGATATATAGAATAGATATAATCGATGAAAAAAAAGTCAGTATAGACATGACTTTAACAACACCTAACTGTCCAGTTGCAGATAGTTTGCCAAAAATGGTAAAAAATAATATATTAAAGATTGATGGAGTTTCTGCAGTTGATCTTAAATTAGTTTGGGATCCACCTTGGACTAAAGAAAAAATGTCAGAAGCAGCTAAACTTGAATTAAATTTATGAGCACAGCAATCAAACTTACAGATAAAGCAGTCAGCAGAATTAAAGAAATTATGTCAAATGCAGAAGAAACGACAATAGGTGTTAGAATTGGAGTAAAATCTGGAGGTTGCGCAGGGATGTCTTATGTAATGGAATACGCGAAAGATATAAAACCAAACGAAGAAGTTATTGAAGACAAAGGAGTAAAAGTTTTAATAGACCCAAAAGCTATAATGTATTTATTGGGAACAGAAATGGATTATAAAAAAGAAAAATTTTCTTCTCAGTTTGTTTTTAATAATCCTAATGAGACCGAGCGATGCGGATGTGGTGAGTCTTTTAAAGTATAGGTAAGATTTTAACCACTGTAATACATTTCAAATTCAATCGGATGAGGCGTATGTTCAAATTTGTAAATTTCTTGGAATTTTAATTCAATATAAGCATCAATTTGATCGTCGGTAAAAACTCCTCCCTCAGTTAAAAATTTTCTATCTTTATCTAAACTTTCCATTGCTTCTCTTAAAGACCCGCAAACAGTGGGAAGTTTTTTAACCTCTTCCTCGGAAAGTGAGTAAAGGTCTTGGTCTAATGCTTTTCCTGGATCAATCTTGTTTTTAATTCCATCAATACCAGCCATAAGCATTGATGCAAAAGTTAAATAAGGGTTTCCGGCTGCATCTGGAAATCTTATTTCCATTCGAGCAGCTTTAGGATTCATGATAACAGGTATCCTACAAGATGCTGATCTGTTCCTTGCAGAGTAAGCTAAAATTACTGGAGCTTCAAAACCGGGAATTAATCTTTTATAACTATTAGTAGTGGCATTTGAGAATGCATTTATTGCTTTTGCATGTTTTAAAATACCTCCAATGTAATGAAGAGCGGTTTTAGATAAACCAGCATATTCTTTACCCATGAAAGTTGGTGTGTTTCCTTTCCAAATAGATTGGTGACAATGCATTCCAGACCCGTTGTCTCCTTTGACAGGTTTAGGCATAAAAGTTGCAGTTTTTCCAAAAGAATGAGTTACCATTTGAACTGCGTATTTATATAGTTGAACATTATCAGCCATATTTGTCATTGTTCCAAAGTACATCCCCAACTCATGTTGACTTGGAGCTACTTCATGGTGATGTTTTTCAACTTTAACACCCATGTCTTTAAGCGCTTTTAAATATTCACCACGCATGTCTTGAGCACTATCAACTGGTGGAACTGGAAAATAACCTCCTTTAATTCCAGGACGGTGACCCATATTCCCATTTTCGTATTTCTTTCCTGTGTTATAAGGTCCTTCCGAACTATCAATAGCAAAACTAGTTTCGTTCATATCATTTTTAAATCTTACATCGTCGAAAACAAAAAATTCAGGCTCAGGACCAAAATATGCTTTATCACCAATTCCAGTTTTTTTAAGATATGCTTCAGCCTTTTTTGCAGTTCCTCTTGGATCTCTTTCATAAGGATTTTTCTTAACAGCATCCATTATATCGCAAAAAATATTTAAAGTATTATGTGAGTTAAAAGGATCTAAAATTGGCCTTGCTAAATCAGGTTTTAAAATCATATCAGACTCGTTAATAGCTTTCCAACCTGCAATGGAAGAACCGTCAAAAAAAACGCCCTCTTCCAACATTTCTTCATCCACGATAGTGGAGTCCATAGTTAAGTGTTGTAGTTTTCCTTTGGGGTCGGTAAATCTTAAATCGACAAATTCCACTTCTTTTTCTTTAATTAGTTGCAAAACATTTTTAGAGCTCATAGATATAAGTCCTTAGTAATTTAATTTGTATTTTTCATAAACTATATTGAATATAACGAATTACAATATTTAAGATATTAACATATAGAGATGACAGCTATGCATATTATACATAAATACAATCTAGACTTGAAATGAGAGAAGCAAACACATTTGATATATTTTTGTTAGTTTTACTGGGAGTTATTTGGGGTTCTTCTTTTTTTAATATTAAAATCGCAAGCGCATCTTACGACCCCTTTACTCTTGCATTAGTCAGAGTTTTTTTTGCGAGTATCCCATTAATATTATTATGCAAATATAAAAAAATTAAAATTCTTGCCTTTTCAAAGGATTGGAATGATTACGCACTTATCGGAGCTTGCAATATTGTTATTCCTTTTTCATTAATAGCTATTGGAACTAGTAAAGTTGATAGTTTTTTAGCTGCCATGCTAATGAGCACTACTCCAATGAGTGGATCTATATTAGCCCATATATTTACCAAAGACGAAAAAATTTCTTTTATAAAATCAATAGGAATTATCATTGGATTATCAGGAGTTATTTTTTTATTTCTAGACAAATTAGTAGTTAATGAAAGTAATATTTTTTATGCATTAATAATTTTAATTGGTTCAACTTTTTATTCAATAGGTGGAATTTTAACTTTAAAAATAAAAAAAAAGGGAAATGAAAATGTGACGACCTCAACAATTATTTGGTCGATGATTTTATTGATTCCTTTGTCATTTTTTTTAGAAAATCCATTTGACTCCATTCCCAATTTAAACTCAACAGTTTCTTTGGTCTATCTTGGAGTCGTAGCAACTGGATTAGCTTGGTTACTAAGATTCAGAATTTTAACAGTCAACGGTCTAGTTTTTCAAACACAAGTTGCTTATATTATTCCTATTGTTGGGGTTTTTTTCGGCTATATAATTATGAGCGAACCTATTACTTGGCGGGTTTTAGTTTCTTTAATTTTAATAATTTTAGGCATTTATATTGTAAAAAAAAATAACAAAGGATATAAAAAATAAATGCAGTCAGAATCAATTTTTTTTAGCTTCCTATCTTTATTTGTCCTTGTTAGTTTTTTTATTACTTTAATAATTAAAAAAATTTCCCGAAGTTTTTTTAGCGAGTCATTATTAGATATTGATTTTAATAAACCTCAAGCATTTCATAAAGACTCAATTCCACGATGCGGCGGGTTGTCATCAATTATTTTACTAATAATTTTTTCAATTATGAATTTTATTTTCTTTCAAAGCATACTTATAGATTACATGGTTATAGGTATTCTTCTTTTCACAGTAGGCTTTCTAGATGATATTAAAACAAATATTAGTCCAATCTTAAGATTAGTCTTAATGATCTTTTTTTTAATAACAAGTATTTATATCTTTCAAATTGAAGTTTATGATGTGGACTGGGCTTTTTTAGATCAACTATTATTAAATAGAGTTTTTCATATAATTTTTATTTTGTTGTGTTTTTTATTCATCATTAATGGTGCAAATTTAATAGATGGATTCAACGGATTGTTAGGTATCAATTTATTAATAATAAATTTTATTTTGTTATCTATAAATATTAATGATGGTAACAATCAACTTGTATTAATAATAATAACTCAAATAATAATGTTATTTACTTATCTGATGTTTAACTTTCCAAGAGCTCAAATATTTTTAGGTGATAGCGGGTCTTATTTTTTTGGATCACTATTAGTTTTAAATATTATAAAAACTAATAATTCTCACTCAGGAATTTCATCGTTCTTTTTTTGTGTAATTTTATTTTATCTATTCTTTGAAGTATTCTTCTCATTTTTTAGAAAAATTTATCTAAACAAATCACCTCTTAAACCCGACGCAAATCACTTACACATGTTATCGTATAGATGGCTTGAAAAAAGTCAAAAATTTAAAGATTGTAATTATTTAAATTCCATTTTGATTAATTCAATTTATGTAATCTTGATTCTTCCTGCATTATTTTTAAAAGATAATGCAGTATTTTGTAAGTATTGGTTTTTTTCTTTATTAATAATATACATTTTGTTCTACCTAAGACTTTATAGTTTCGCCAAAAAGTAAATTGATATATAGAGTATTTAAAAGTGGGGCAAGTGGCGGAATTGGTATACGCGCTAGTCTTAGAAACTAGTGCCGCAAGGCTTAAGAGTTCGAGTCTCTTCTTGCCCACCATTTAAAAAAAATTATGAAAGTAGAAGTAAAGTCAAAAAAAGGTCTGAGAACTAGTTTATCAATTATAGTGAATTCGAAAACTATACAAAAAAAACTTGATGAACGATTAGTAGAATTGCAATCTGAAGTTAACTTAAAAGGGTTCAGACCAGGTAAAGTTCCACCAAATGTAATTAGAAGCCAGTATGGAAAAGCAGTTTATGGTGAAGTTATAGATAAGATTCTTAAAGAAACTTCTACAGAGGCGATTAAAGAAAAAAAAATTAAAGTTGCCGGCCAACCAAAAATTGATCTAAAAACTTTTGGCGAGGGCAAAGATTTAAATTATATTTTAGAGGTCGATTCCTTGCCAAGTATAACACTTAAGCCAGTTGAAAATATAAAAGCAACAGATTTTGAAATAGAAATCGAAAATAAAATAATTGAAGAAAAATTAAAAGAAATAGCAAAAAATAATAAAAGTTTTGTAGAAAAAAAAGAAGGCGAAAAATCAATAATAGGAGATCAAATAACATTTAATTATTCGGCGACAGTTGACGGAAAAAATTTTGAAGGCAGTGAAGGTAAAGGTGTGCAAATCGAACTTGGTAAAGATTTATTTTTAAAAGGATTTGATGATCAATTAGTCGGCGTAAAAAAAAGTGATATAAAAATTGTTGAAGTAAATTTACCAGAGAATCATCCAAAAAAAGAGCTTGCGAATAAAAAAACTAAATTCGAATGCAGTATTTTAAATATAAAAAAACAAATTGAAAACAAAGCAGATGATGAATTCGCCAAAAAAATGGGAGCTAAAGATTTACCTGATTTAAAAAAATTAATTAAACAACAGATAACCTCTCAATACAAACAAGCTTTAGACTCAATAACAAAAAAAGAAATTCTAGATCAAATTAGTAATTCATATGAATTTGAAATACCGCAAAATCTTTTAGACAATGAAATGACAGCAATGACACAACATTTAAAAAAAGAAGAAATTGACAAACATAAGTCAAATAATGAGAAATTAGCCAAATCAAGAATAAAATTAGGTTTAGTGTTAAATGAATTTGGTGAAAAAAATAATATAAAAGTTTCCGATGAAGAAGTAAGATCTGAAATACAAAAGCAAATTAAGGGAATGCCTGGTCAAGAAAAAATGGTAATAGAATATTACCAAAAAAATCCTCATGCTGCGCAGAGCTTAAAAGGAGGTATTTACGAAGAAAAAATTATTGGATTTTTGAAGTCTAAAGCAAAAATTAATAAGAAGAAAATTTCAACTGAAGAAGCCGAAAAAATAATATCTAAGTTTAATAAACCTCAAAAAGTAGCCTCCAACGAAAAAGAGAAAAAAACTTCAAATATTACAAAGACTAAATCAAAAAAAATTAGTAAAAAGTAACTAATAGTTGTATATAGTCAATATTATGAGTCGCAATTTAGAAGAACAAATGAATACGCTAATCCCTATGGTTGTTGAACAAACAGGTAAAGGTGAGAGAGCCTTTGATATTTATTCATGATTACTAAAAGAAAGAATTGTTTTTTTAGTTGGTCCAGTAAATGATAATGTTGCATCTCTTGTAACAGCGCAGCTTTTATTTTTAGAATCTGAAAACCCTAAAAAAGAGATAAGTTTTTATATTAATAGTCCAGGGGGTTTAGTAACAGCAGGATTAGGAATTTATGACACCATGCAATATATAAACTCACCTGTTTCTACTTTGTGCATAGGTCAAGCTTCATCAATGGGTTCTTTTTTATTATCAGCTGGCGAGAAAGGAAAAAGATTTTCTTTACCCAACTCAAGAATTATGGTCCATCAGCCATCTGCTGGATTTCAAGGCCAAGCTACTGATATAGAAATTCATGCGCAAGAAATTTTATCTTTGAAGAAAAAACTTAATAGTATTTACGCAAAGCACACAGGTAAATCAGTCGATGAAATCGCTGCAGCTTTAGAGAGAGACAAATTTATGACTGCAGAAGAAGCTAAAAAATTTGGTCTAATAGACTCTGTGGTGGAAAAAAGAAAATAATACACAATATATAGTCCTTCACACAACTTATACTTGCTAACTTAAATTCTAAGTTTTATTATAAATTATTGATTCGTTATGTCAGAAAAAAATAATAAAAATATTTTATACTGTTCATTCTGCGGAAAAAGCCAGCATGAGGTAAGAAAATTGATTGCTGGACCAACTGTATTTATATGCGATGAATGCGTTGAATTGTGTATGGATATTATCAAGGAAGAAAATAAAAGCTCATTAATAAAACACCAGGATGGCGTACCCACACCAAAAGAAATTTGTACAGTTTTAGATGATTATGTAATAGGGCAAAAATTTGCAAAAGAAGTTTTATCAGTAGCGGTTCATAATCATTATAAAAGACTTAATCACGAAACAAAAAATAATAAAGAAGTTGAATTAGCAAAATCAAATATTCTTTTAGTAGGACCAACTGGGTGCGGTAAAACTCTTTTAGCACAAACTTTAGCTAGGATACTTGATGTTCCATTTACAATGGCTGACGCAACAACTCTTACAGAAGCAGGTTATGTTGGTGAGGATGTAGAAAATATAATTTTAAAATTATTACAAGCCGCTGATTATAATGTTGAAAAAGCTCAAAGAGGAATAGTTTATATTGACGAGGTAGATAAAATAAGTAGAAAGTCAGAAAATCCATCAATCACAAGAGATGTTTCGGGAGAAGGTGTTCAACAAGCATTACTTAAAATAATGGAAGGAACAATTGCTAGTGTTCCACCTCAAGGAGGAAGAAAACATCCTCAACAAGAATTTTTACAAGTAGATACTACAAATATACTTTTTATATGTGGTGGAGCATTTGCTGGTTTGGATAAAATTATAGAGAATAGAGGAAAAGGTTCTTCTATAGGTTTTGGAGCTAGCGTCAAAAACTACAAAGAACAAGCTTTGTCAGAAATCATGAAGGGTTTAGAACCAGAAGATTTAATAAGATATGGTTTAATCCCAGAGTTTATTGGAAGAATGCCTATTATTGCAACCTTGAATGATTTAGATGAAAAATCTTTAATAACAATCTTAAAAGAACCAAAAAATTCACTAATTAAACAATATAAAAAATTGTTTGAATTTGAGAATGTTGAATTAGAATTTAAGGATGAAGCCTTAGTAGAGATAGCAAAAAAAGCAATTATTAAAAAAACAGGGGCTAGAGGCCTTAGATCAATTTTAGAAAACATTCTTTTAAAAACCATGTTTGATTTGCCAGATCTTGAAAATGTACTAAAAGTCACAGTTGATAAGTCTTCTGCTAGAGGTGAATGTGACCCTATAGTCACATATGGCAAAAAACAATCAACATCCGTAGCCTAAAAGCGAATAAGTTTCTTGATATTCTAATATTAATTACAATATAACTTAGTAATGGCTTCGACTCTTACAAAACCTCTGCTTCCATTAAGGGATATTGTTATATATCCATCAATGGTAGTTCCTCTATTTGTGGGAAGAGAAAAATCTATAAGAGCACTTCAAGAAGTAATGAAAACAGATAAATCTATCGTATTAGTTGCTCAAAAAAATTCAGAAGTTGACGAGCCATCTTCAAAAGACGTGTATGGATACGGCTGTTTAAGTAAAGTTTTACAATTGCTAAAATTGCCAGATGGAACAGTTAAAGTTTTAGTAGAGGGAGAAAAAAGAGTAAAAATTTTAGAAATAAATAACGATGACTCAAAATTTTTAAATTGTAATGTTGAAGTAGTTAATGAAACTAATAAAAATAAAGATAACGAGGTTTATGCGCAGAACTTACTTAAAAAGTTCGAAAAACTACTTATTCTAAATAAAAAAGAAATTCCCGACTCTATTAATACTCTTAAAAAAATTAAAAAACCTGAAGAAATAGCAGATAATATTGCTGCAAATTTAAATCTTCAAATATTTGAAAAACAAAATATTCTAGAAATTTTGGATTTAAGAAAAAGATTAGAAAAACTTTATGAGCTTGTAGATAAAGAGACAAGCGTTATCTCTGTTGAAAAAAAGATAAGAGGAAGAGTAAAAAATCAAATGGAAAAAACGCAGAGAGAATACTATTTAAATGAACAACTAAAGGCTATTCAAAAAGAACTTGGAGAAATTGATGAAGGTAAAGATGAAATATCTGGATTAACAAAAGCAATAGCTAATGCCAAAATGCCAAAATTGGTTCAAGAAAAATGTCTTTCAGAATTAAAAAAATTAAAATCTATGAGCCCAATGTCTGCAGAGGCGACTGTTGTAAGAAATTATTTAGACTGGATGACAGAGTTACCTTGGAGCAATAAAAGCAAAATAAATACCGATTTAAAAAACGCTCAAAAAACACTTGATGAAGATCATTTTGGACTTGAGAAGGTTAAAGAAAGAATTATCGAATTTTTAGCTGTTCAAAAAAGAATTCAAAAAATGAAAGGCCCAATATTATGTTTAGTAGGTCCACCAGGTGTTGGGAAAACTTCACTAGGAAAATCTATTGCAAAAGCAACAGGTAGGAAGTTTATAAGAATCTCTCTAGGAGGAACCAGAGACGAAGCAGAAATAAGAGGTCACAGAAGAACATATATAGGATCTCTTCCTGGAAAAATAATTCAAATGATGAAAAAAGCTGGAACAAAAAATCCACTTTTTTTATTAGATGAGATAGACAAAGTTGGAAATGATTATAGGGGCGACCCATCCTCAGCTCTATTAGAGGCTTTAGACCCTGAACAGAACAAAGAATTCAACGATCACTACTTAGAAGTTGATTATGACTTATCAGATGTGATGTTTGTCACAACTGCTAATACATTAAATATTTTGCCACCACTGTTAGATAGAATGGAAGTAATTAGAATTCCTGGTTACACTGAAGATGAAAAAGTAAATATTTCTCAAAAATACTTAATTCCAAAACAAAGTGAAAATAATGGTTTAAAAAAATCAGAATGGAATATAAGCGAAAAAGTAAATAGAAAAATTATAAGAAATTATACTAGGGAAGCTGGAGTAAGAAATTTAGAGAGAGAAATATCTAAAATAGCAAGAAAAACTGTTAAAAAAATTGATGCAAATGAAAAAATTAATAATCCTCTAAAAGAAAATGAGCTATCAGACTTTTTAGGAATTGAAAAATTTAAGTACGGTGAAGTTGAGGAAGAAAACAGAATTGGAGTTGTTACAGGACTCGCTTGGACAGAAGTAGGTGGAGAAATTTTAAAGATTGAGTCAGCAGTGATGCCAGGTAAAGGAAAAATGCAAATTACTGGTAAACTTGGAGAAGTAATGCAAGAGTCTGTTAAAGCAGCAAAATCATATATAAGATCAAAAAGCTTAGAGTTCGGGATAATACCACCAATTTTTGAAAAAAAAGATTTTCATATTCATGTTCCGGAAGGAGCTACACCTAAGGACGGCCCTTCAGCTGGAGTTGGGATGGTCACATCAATAATATCAGCAATTACAGAGATACCAGTGAATAAAAATGTAGCGATGACTGGTGAAATAACTTTAAGAGGTGTTGTATTACCAATTGGAGGATTAAAAGAGAAATTATTAGCAGCTCATAGAGCTGGGATAAAAAAAGTTTTAATTCCGTTTGATAATAAAAAGGATCTAAGTGAGATCCCATCAATTATTAAAAAAAGTATTGAAATTATTCCAGTTAAAAATGTGGATGAAGTATTAAAAATTGCCTTAACCAAACAGTTAAAAAGAGTTGAGTGGGTTGAGGTTCAACAAATAAATAAGAACAACAATCAAAAGTCTTCAACTACAAGTAGACATTAATCAAGCCAATCTTTATATTTCGAAAAATTTTCTTGAATGTAATTGGGTAAAAATTCTTTTGGAATAGTTTTTAACTTTGATTTTCCTGACCATTTATATTCTTTTTGATCAACGTTATGATCATACATAACGCGCTTTTCACTAATTAATTTTTTTAAATCATTGATTTTAAGTCCACTTTCTTCGTATTCAAAGTGATGAGCAAAATTTAGAAGCTTCTTTTCAAGCTGTTCAGCTGTTCTGATACAAGTAAAATGCCATCCACCATCATTAACATAATGAATATCAGAATATTTTTTTTTAGAAAAAAATAAATCTATCCTCCACCTAGGATATTTTTTTGACTTTATATTTCTTAACCATTGAGGAGAAATAAAATGCTTTTTTTTACAAGCCTTCGACCCATACCAATTAAAATCTTCATAAAGAAGATTAAGTTTATAATAAAACATTTTCTGATTAAACATTATTAGAGTATTTTTTATATTTGAAAAATTGATATTAGATAAATTTGGAATTTCATCTAAGTCACTTATTATTATGTAGTCATCTTCTTGTAAATTTTTGAGACCGTCACTAATTTTTTCTCTTTGATAATTATCTCTTGCATAACCGTTTAAAATTAGTTTCTGACCTTTAACTTCTTCACTATCTTCCTTTAAAATTTTATTTAAATTTGGGGGAGGGTTATCGACTATTATATATTCAATTTTGTCTTTAAATTTTGCAAAATTTTTAATGTCAAATTTTAATTTTTTTGGTGAACCATTGTGAGTATAAGTTGCCTCGGTAATGACAAATTTTTTAATATATTTATTTAAGATGTTTAATCTCAAATCTAACAGTAAGTCTTCATCGAAATACATGAAACAATCATAGATATTCATTAGGATTGAGTTATAATAAAAACTAATATAAGTAAATCTCAAAAATTATATACAAAATGAAAAAAAATATAATTATTACCGGGGGACTAGGATATATCGGCACTGAACTATGTAAAATTTATTCTGGTATAAGCTGGAATAATAAAATCACAGTTATAGACAATAGATTCATATCTGAAAGAGTGAATCAACTTAGAAATTGGAATATTAATTTTGTTCATGGAGATATTTTAAATAAAGAGCTTATAGAAAATTATATTAAAGATGCAGATATAATTCATCATCTAGCAGGAGTTACTGATGTCCCGCGAATAAAAAGTGAGTCTAGTGATGAAAAAAATAAATTAATTGAACAGGTAGGTAAAGAGGGGACTCAAAATATTTTAGACTCAATGAATGATAATTGTAAAATTATTTTTCCTTCAACGCACGTTGTGTTTGAAGGAATGGAAAAAGTTAAAAATGACATTCTAGAGGACGAAAAAACGCAGCCAGTTTTATCTTATGCAAATTCAAAAGCTATCAATGAAAAGCAATTAAAGGACTCCGGAAAAAAATATGTAATATTGAGACTGGGTTCTGTTTATGGATACTCAACAGATACTGCTAGAATAGATATAATGCCCAATCTATTTTCGAAAATAACCTCCCAAAATGGAACACTTAAACTTTTTTCTGGCGGTAAACAAATTAAAAGTCTTGTTCCATTAATTGATGTTGCTCGTTGTTTTAAGTTTATGGAAGAAAGAGAGGACCTTTATTCAGAAATATTCAATTTAACGAAAGATACTGTATCTGTAAAAGAAGTTGCAGAAATATGTAAAAAATATAATCCAAAAGTTACGTTGAGAGAGACGAACGATGAAATTCCAAATTTAGGTTTTTCATTATCAAATAAAAAAGTTTTAAAATCAGGTTTTAATTTCTTGTATTCGTTGGAAGAAAGCATAAAAGAAATGGTTTCAAAATGGTCTGAAATAAAAATTACAAAAGAATTAGAACACGTAAGAGATGGTGAAAATGAATATATTGATAGCAGAGGAACAATTAGTAATCACGAACTCACTGAACCTATCAATTTAATAGGTTTAATTGACTCAAAAAAAGGAACCACTAGAGCTAACCATTATCATCCTATACAGGAGCAAAAATGTTTAGTGACCAAAGGGCAGTTTATTGAAGTCTTCCAGGATTTATTAAATAAAAACTCTCCAAAAATTACACAAGTGGTAAATGAAGGACAATTGTCAATTATCAAACCTAACGTTGCGCATACTATGGTTTTTTCAAAAGATACAGTTTTTTTAAATCTTGTAAGAGGTGAAAGAGAACACGACAATTATGGAGTTACACATACAATAAAACATGTGTTTGTGGATGATAAAGAAAAAGATTTATTATTAAGTTGCTATAAGTTTGACTGTAGATCATGCGGAAATATAAAACTTAAAAGAGTTGTGTCGTTAGGGTATCAACCATTAGCTAATAACTTGTTAAATAAAAAAAATGAAAAATGTGAACTTTATCCATTGGAGGTAAATTACTGCCCAAAATGTCATAACTGTCAACTTTCAGTGACAGTAGATCCAAAAAAAATGTTTACCAATTATCTATACACATCATCAACATCAGCATCTTTTAGAAATCATTTTAAGGAAGCGGCCAAAAAATACGTTAAAGAGTTAAAACTTAATCCAAAAAAATCATATATAATTGATATTGGAAGTAACGACGGTATTGCTTTAAAGCCTTTTAAAGATTTAAAATTTAAAAAGATTTTGGGTATAGAACCAGCAAAAAATTTAGCTAAATTAGCTAATAAAAATAAGATTAAAACTTTCAATGGTTTTTTAGATACAAAAACAACAAAAAAAATAAAAAAAAATGCAGATTTAATATTAGCATCAAACGTATTTGCTCATTCAGACAAATTAAAAGAGATGGCAAACTGTATGTTTAAATTGTTGAGCAAAAACGGGACTATAATAATAGAAGTTCAATATTTATTAAACACATTGCAAGACTTAACATTTGATAACATCTATCACGAACATTATAATTATTGGTCCTTAACTTCATTGATAAACTTTTTCAATAATTTTGAAGCAAAGATTTTTAAAGCTGAAAAAATAAATACGCACGGCGGCTCAATACGAGTATATATCAAAAAAGGTAAAAACGTTAAAATTGAAAAAAGTATTAAAACTTTATTAGAGGAAGAAAATAAATTTGGCATAAAAAATTTCGAAACTTATCAAAAATTTGGTGAAAAAGTATATAAAATTAGAGAAAATGTTTTACGTAATCTTAATAAATTAAAAAAAGATAATAAAAAAATAATAGGGTATGGATCGCCCGCAAAAGCAACAACAGCCTTAAACTTTTTTGGAATTTCTAATGAAATTGATTATGTAGTTGAAGATAATAAACTTAAACACAATAAATTTATTCCTGGTGTTAAAATACAAATCAAAAATAAAAAAGAAATTAAAGATAAAAATAATGCAATAGTTGTTCTAGCATGGAATTTTTTTGAAGAAATAAAGAAAAATAATTCTAATATTTCCAGTAAATTTGTAAGCATTAAAGATTTAGAAAATTAAGATCTTTTTTTCAAAGAGTTTTCAGCTTGCTCAATAATTCTTTCAGTATCAAAGGGTAGATCTTTATTTTTTGGTTTTTGGAATTCTCTTTGATTATTTACTTTTTTTTTATTGGACAAAATTTGATCCACTGCATTAATAATTTTTTCTATATTTAACTCTTCTCCCATATTTTTAATAATTAGATATAAAGTCAGAAAAAATTATTTTGATATTATTTAAAGTTTCATATAAATAATTTATGTTTGTTTCAAAAATTGGATAATTTATTATAATAATCTCTTTTGTTAAGTCTAAAACACCAAATAGGGCTATAACCATAATAATAAATATTAAAACAGATCCATAAAACCCAATTGAATTTATTTTTTTTGATTTTTTATTTAATTTTTGTTTTTTTTCAGATTTATATTCTAATGATGAAGGATTTATAATTTTTATTCCATGTTTTTTTTTCAAATAGTCTTCCGTGTAAGGATTGTCCTTTTTTCTTTTTTTAATTTTTTTACTCTTTTTTGACTTAATATTTTTTATTTTGTCAGCGTTAATTTTTTGATTATTTATTTCAGAGAGTATGTTTTTTTGTGTAGAAATTGGATATTGGGTCCATTTATTTCCACATGAGCTACATTGTACTAATCGCCCAGAAGGCGTAATAGCACTATCTGGCACATTAAAACTTTTTTGGCACGAATTACATTGAATAATCATATTTCTTGATAATACAGATAAATCGAAGAAACTTAAATTAAATTTTTTTTACTTTTTACATTATAAAATTTTTGTTGTATATCTCGGTTCTAATTAAAAGGGGCGGTTAGCTCAGTTGGTAGAGCATCTCGTTTACACCGAGAGGGTCATAGGTTCGAGTCCTTTACCGCCCACCACAATTAAGTGGGGGTGTAGCTCAGTTGGTTAGAGCGCCTGCCTGTCACGCAGGAGGTCGCGGGTTCGAGTCCCGTCACTCCCGCCAGTAGTTGATAATCATTTTCATGTAGAAAAAAAAATAGCACCAGTGTTCACAATAAGTGCTACCATCTTATCCTGTACAGTTTCGTCTTAAATGTTATAAATAATCAAATATTAATATAAGAACCCTCAAGCTAAAAGTATTGAGGTAGATATTGATTAAAACACATGATTTATAATTTTCTAACTGAATACCTTTCAATAATAGTTTTTCTATTCTTAGCTTTAGGCCTGAGCGCTGGATTTATATTAGTAAATTTTTTAGCTTCCCCTAACAATCCAGACCCAGAAAAACTCTCAGCTTATGAATGTGGATTCGAGGCTTTTGATGACTCAAGAATGGAATTTGACGTAAGATTCTATCTAGTTGCAATACTATTCATTATATTTGATTTAGAAATAGCTTTTCTATTCCCTTGGGCCGTTTCATTGGGGAATATTGGTTGGTTTGGTTTTACATCCATGATGATTTTTTTAGCTATTTTAACTATAGGTTTTATTTATGAGTGGAAAAAAGGAGCATTGGAATGGGAGTAAACTTTAATTTTCCGAATGATAAGGAGAAAAAAATTCCTGAGGAATTTAAGAAACTTGCAAAAGATTTTGCAGATAAAGGCTTTATCACAACATCTGCTGAGAATTTAATTACATGGGCTAGAACAGGATCCCTTCACTGGATGACTTTTGGTTTAGCATGTTGCGCAGTTGAGATGATGCAAACTTCCATGCCAAGATATGATCTTGAGCGATTTGGAGCTGCCCCAAGAGCTTCACCTAGACAATCCGATGTTATGATAGTAGCAGGAACACTTACAAACAAAATGGCGCCAGCTTTAAGAAAAGTTTACGATCAAATGCCAGAACCAAGGTATGTAATATCTATGGGAAGCTGTGCTAATGGAGGAGGTTATTATCACTACTCTTATTCCGTGGTAAGAGGTTGTGATAAAATTGTTCCGGTAGATATTTATGTTCCAGGATGCCCCCCATCTGCTGAAGCTTTGTTGTATGGAGTACTTCAATTACAAAAAAAAATAAGAAGAGAAGGTAATCTTCAAAGATAAAATGGATTTAGAAAAAATTAAAGATCTTGAAAAATCAGTAAATGCAGAGTTAGCAAGTAAGATTCATAACTCTGAAATTAAATATTCTGAATTATTAATTGAAACAAGTGTTGAAGAACTTATAAATGTTATTCAACTTCTTAAAACCAATGATAAGTTTAAATTTCGTCAGTTAATCGACATAGCAGGTGTAGATTACCCAGATCAAGAAAAAAGATTTGAATTGATATATTTGTTACTTTCTCATGAATTTAATTTAAGAATTAAAGTATTAATTAAGCTTGAAACAAAACAACAAATTCCTTCTTTGGTAAAAATTTTTCCGTCTGCTAATTGGATGGAAAGAGAGGTCTTTGATATGTATGGAATTAAATTTAAAAATCATCCAGATCTAAGAAGAATACTAACTGATTATAATTTTAAAGGTCATCCTTTAAGAAAAGATTTTCCTTTAACGGGTTTCAATGAAGTTAGGTACAGTGAAAAAGAAAAAAAAGTTGTTTATGAACCAGTGAAACTTGAACAAAATTATAGAGATTTTGATTTTGAAAGTCCGTGGGTTGGCACAAAATATATAAATGAAATAAATAAAAAAAGTGAAAAAAAATAAAACATTAAATTTAAATTTTGGACCTCAACATCCCGCAGCTCACGGTGTTTTAAGACTTATACTTGAGTTAGATGGAGAAATTGTAGAAAAAGCCGATCCTCATATTGGATTATTACATAGAGGAACTGAAAAACTGATAGAGCAAAAAACTTATACTCAAGCTCTACCTTATTTCGATAGATTGGATTATGTGGCTCCAATGAACCAAGAACATGCGTTCGCTTTGGCTGCTGAAAAACTATTAAACATCGAAGTACCAATAAGAGCAAAATATATAAGAGTTATTTTTTGTGAAATTGGAAGAATTCTAAGCCATATTTTAAATATTACCACTCAAGCACTTGATGTTGGAGCTTTAACTCCATCTTTGTGGGGCTTTGAGGAGAGAGAAACTTTAATGACTTTTTACGAACGTGCATCAGGTTCAAGATTACATGCTAATTATTTTAGAACTGGAGGAGTACATCAAGATTTACCTACTAATTTAATTAGTGACATTGAAAAGTTTTGCAGGAGTTTTCCTAAGATAATAGAGGATTTAGAAAATTTATTAACTGACAACAGAATTTTTAAACAAAGAAACGTTGAAATAGGAATTGTCTCTAAACAAGAGGCTTTAGACCATAGTTTTTCAGGAGTAATGCTTAGAGGTTCTGGCGTTCCGTGGGATTTAAGAAAGTCTCAACCTTATGAATGTTATAAGGATTTATCATTTAAAGTTCCAGTAGGAAAAAATGGAGATTGTTATGACAGATATCTTTGTAGAGTCGAAGAAATGAAAGAGAGTGTAAAATTAATTCTTCAATGTATTGAGAAACTTCCAAAAGGACCAGTCAAATCAGTTGATGGAAAAATAACTCCGCCAAAAAGAGATGAATTAAAAGGATCGATGGAAGCATTAATTCATCATTTTAAATTATTTACTGAAGGCTACAGGGTTCCGGCCGGAAATGTATATACTGCTGTCGAAGCTCCAAAAGGAGAATTTGGTGTTTATCTTATTTCAGATGGTAGTAATAAACCTTACAGATGTAAGATAAGAGCCCCAGGATTTTCTCATTTACAAGCAATGGATCATTTAATTAGAGGTCATATGTTAGCAGATGTTCCTGCGATATTAGGATCTTTGGATATAGTTTTCGGGGAGGTTGATAGATGAGTTTAAAAAAAGTTCATGATAAACAACCAGAAAAATTTATCTTTTCAGAGGAAAATCAAATTGTAGCAAAAAGCATTTTGAAAAAATACCCAGACAAAAATAAAAAAAGCGCTGTAATGCCTTTACTATATTTGGCTCAAAAACAAAATCAAAATTGGATTCCTTTGGCGGCAATGAAATATATAGCAGAATATATTTCAATACCTTATATAAATGTTTATGAAGTAGCGACTTTTTATTCAATGTATAATCTATCTCCAGTAGGAAAATATTTTATTCAAGTCTGTACTACAAGCCCTTGTTTGTTACGAGGTGCGGATAAATTAGTTAAAGCATGCAAAGAAAAAATTTCACCAAGTGAAAAACAAATTTCTGAAAATGGAAAATGTTCTTGGACAGAAGTAGAATGTTTAGGAGCTTGTGTAAATGCTCCTATGATGCAAATAAATGAAGATTATTATGAAGATTTGGATGAAAAAAAAACAATCGAAATTTTAAATTCCTTAATGAAAGATAAACCTTTGAGACCAGGCTCGTACAGAGGAAGAAAAAATACGGCACCTGAAAAAATAAAAAGGTCAAATGGTGAAAAATATGCTTAAAGAAGAAGATAAAATTTTTAAAAATCTCTACAATGAACTTGGTTGGGAGATAGAAAATTCATTAAAAAGAGAAGATTGGAAAGATACAAAAAGTTTACTCTCAAAAGGAAGAGAGTGGATTATTAATGAAATTAAGGAGTCGGAACTGAGAGGACGAGGTGGTGCTGGTTTCTCAACAGGCCTTAAATGGTCATTTGCACCAAAAGAAGTTGGTTCTAGACCTCATTATTTAGTAATTAACGCTGATGAGTCTGAACCTGGAACATGCAAAGATAGAGATATTTTAAGATTTGAACCACAAAAATTAATTGAAGGTTGCTTAATTGCCGGCTTTGCTGTGAATGCTCATATTTGTTACATTTACATTCGAGGTGAATATTCAAGTGAAGGAAAACGACTTCAAGAGGCTATAGATCAAGCTTACAGTAAAAAATTTTTAGGAAAAAATGCGTGTGGTTCAGGATGGGACTTTGACATACACATACATTATGGAGCTGGCGCTTATATTTGTGGTGAAGAAACAGCTTTATTAGAGAGTATTGAAGGTAATAAAGGTCAACCAAGGTTAAAACCACCTTTTCCAGCACTAGTTGGTTTATATGGTTGCCCAACTATTGTAAATAATGTTGAGACTATAGCGGTAGTTCCTACAATACTTAGACGATCTGGAAAATGGTTTGCATCACTAGGAAGACCAAAAAATACTGGGACTAAAATTTTTTGTATTTCAGGAAACGTTAATTCACCATGTAATGTTGAAGAGGAAATGGGAGTACCATTAAAAGAGTTGATAGAAAAACATGCTGGTGGAGTTGTTGGTGGCTGGGAAAATTTACAAGCAGTCATTCCAGGGGGTTCTTCAATGCCCTTATTACCAAAAAAAATTTGTGATACTATTACTATGGACTTTGACTCTTTAATTGAAAATGAGAGCGGACTAGGCACTGCAGGTATAGTTGTTATTAATAAAGACCAAGACATCATTGCATGCATGGCACGTATAGCTAGATTTTATAAACATGAAAGTTGTGGTCAGTGTACTCCTTGCAGAGAGGGATCCGGATGGATGTGGAGAATATTAGATAGAACCGCAAAAGGAAATGCCACTCATAGTGATATTGACTTACTTACGGACGTAACAAAACAGATAGAAGGTCATACAATTTGTGCCTTTGGAGAAGGATCGGCTTGGCCTGTTCAAGGTTTATTAAGACATTTTAAAAAAGAAATAGAGAAGCGTTGTAGTAATGACCCTCTTATCAAAAAGAAAAGAAATGTTCCATATTTAGTAGATCAACACTTATTAGAAAAAGATAATGCCTAAAATAACAATAAACGGAAAAGAAATTGAATTCGAAAAAGGAATGACTATTTTACAAGCATGTGAACTTGCTGACGTTGAAATTCCAAGATTTTGTTACCATGAAAAATTATCGATAGCCGGTAATTGTAGAATGTGTTTAGTTGAAATGGAAAAATCAAATAAACCCATAGCCTCCTGTGCAATGCCCGCAACAGAAGGTATGAATATAAAAACAAATACTGAGACTGTTGAAAAAGCTAGAAAAGGAGTTATGGAATTTCTTTTAGCAAACCATCCATTAGATTGTCCAGTTTGTGACCAAGGAGGTGAATGTGATTTACAAGATCAATCACTTTATTATGGAGTTGATAAGTCAAGGTTTTTAGAAAATAAAAGAAAAGTCAAAGATAAATATATGGGTCCTCTGATAAAGACTCAAATGACAAGATGTATACACTGTACAAGATGTGTAAGATTTGCGACAGAAGTTGCGGGTGTGCCAGAAATAGGAGCAATAGGTAGAGGAGAAGATATGGAGATAACAACTTTTCTTGAAAAATCTATGGAATCTGAATTATCAGCAAATGTAATTGATTTATGTCCTGTTGGTGCTCTTACATCAAAACCTTATGCTTTCGAAGCAAGACCTTGGGAATTAAAAAAAACAGAAAGTATTGATGTTATGGACTCAGTAGGATCCAATATAAGAGTTGACACTTTTGGTTGGGAGGTAAAAAGGGTATTACCAAGGCTTAATGAGGAAATTAACGAAGAGTGGATTTCTGATAAGACAAGGTTTTCTTGTGATGGCCTATTAAAACAAAGATTAGACGTTCCGTATGTTAAAAAAAATAACATATTAACAAAGACCACCTGGGATGAAGCAATCAAAATTATATCTGATAAAATCAAATCTTTAAAACCTAATGAAATATCTGGACATGTTGGAGATATGATAAGTATGGAGTCAGCTTTAACATTTAAAAAGTTTTTCAAAATAATTGGAAGTAAAAATTTTGAGTTTAGAGAAAGACAATTTTACATAAACCCGAGTGAAAGGATGAATTATATTTTTAATTCATCAATAAAAGGTATTGAAGAGTCAGATTTGATTTTACTTGTAGGTTGCAACCCCAGACACGAGGCAACAATGCTTAATGCAAGGATTAAAAAAACTCATAAAAAAAATAAAATACCTATTTATTCCATCGGAGATCCAGGCGATCTTACTTATGACTATAAAATTATAGGTAATGAAACGAGTGTAATAAGGGAAATTATTGAAAAAAAACATGAAATTAGTGAAAAAATTATCAGCGCGAAAAGACCAATAATTATAATTGGGGAATCAGCTTTAGAGGGCGAAAAAGGAAAATATATATTTGAAGGGATAAAAAATTACTTAAATGTGAATAATCTTATTAGTGAAAAATGGAATCCTCTAAATGTATTATTGCAAAATGCTTCATCAGTTGGAATTTTAGATTTAAAATTAATTGATTTTAACAAAGAAAATAATTTTAGTTTTTTTCAAGAATTAAAAGATAATAAGTTTAAATTATTATATTTATTGGGATCTGATAACCTTGAAATAAAAAAAAATGATGAATTTATTATTTATCAAGGAAGTCATGGCGACAGAGGTGCAGAAATTGCAGATGTTGTTCTTCCAAGTGGTGCTTTTACAGAACAAAACGGATTATATTCAAACCTAGAGGGAAGAGTTCAAGAATGTAGAAAAGCCTCTTATCCTCCTGGAGAAGCAAAAACAGATTTAAAAATTTTTAATTTAATTTTAAGAGAGATGAATAAAAACGATCTTATTTTTAATCAAGAAAAAATCAGAGAAGAAATATTTGAGACTATTCCTTATTTTTCTCAATTAAATGAATTGCCAAAAAAATCAATAATTAAAAATAATAAAATAATTGCAGAATTTATCGACGAAAAAATAATAATTAATAAATTGGACTATTACTATACAAATGCAATTTCAAGATCGTCTAAAACAATGTCTGAGTGTAAAAGCATTAAAGAGAAAATACTTAAAGACGGAACTACAAATTAATATGGAATATTTCAATTTATTTATTGGTGAAGTTTACAAAATTTTATTTTTAATCTTACCTATTTTAGTTTCAGTGGCAATGATTGTTTGGTTGGACAGAAGAATTTGGGGTTTAGTGCAGAAAAGGAGAGGTCCAAATGTTGTTGGTCCATTTGGACTATTTCAAACTTTAGCAGATGCGCTCAAGTATATTTTTAAAGAAATAATAATACCTGCAAGTGCCAACAAAGTAATTTTTATTTTAGCTCCAATTATTACAATGACATTAGCTTTGATTGCATGGGCAGTTATTCCCATGAGTGAAAATTTTGTACTAGCAGATATAAATGTTGGAATACTCTATATTTTTGCAGTTTCTTCGCTAGGTGTTTATGGAATTATTATGGGTGGCTGGGCATCTAACTCAAAATATCCATTTCTTGGAGCAATCAGATCAGCTGCGCAAATGGTTTCTTATGAAGTTTCAATAGGAATAATAATCATTAATGTTTTATTATGCGTTGGTTCATTAAATTTAAAAGATATTGTTTTAGCTCAGCAAAATTTGTGGTTTGTAGTGCCATTGTTTCCAATGTTTATAATATTTTTTATTTCTGCATTAGCGGAAACGAATAGACCACCTTTTGATTTGCCAGAAGCTGAAGCAGAGCTTGTTGCTGGTTATCAAACTGAATATTCTGGAATGATGTATGCTATGTTTTGGCTCGGTGAATATGCAAATATATTATTAATGTGCGCATTGGGGTCAATATTATTTCTTGGAGGTTGGTTGCCTCCATTAGATATTTTTCCACTCAACATAATTCCGGCACCCATTTGGATGGTTTTAAAAATTTTATTCTTATTTTTTTTATTTGCAATTGTAAAAGCAATAGTACCTAGATACAGATACGATCAACTTATGAGACTTGGTTGGAAAATATTTCTCCCTTTCTCTCTTGTGTATGTTGTTCTTACATCAAGCTTTTTAATGTACTTCGATTTATTACCAAAAAACGGATTTTAAATGAAATTTAATAGAATTTTAAAAACAATATTTCTTACAGACTTTATTTCTGGTTTAGCGATGGCTTTTATGGAAATTTTTAGACCATCTAAAACAATAAATTATCCTCACGAAAAAGGACCAATTAGCCCAAGAATGAGAGGGGAGCATGCTCTTAGAAGATACCCTAACGGTGAAGAAAGATGTATAGCTTGTAAACTTTGCGAAGCTGTCTGCCCGGCTCAGGCAATAACGATCGAATCTACAGAAAGAGAAGATGGAAGCAGAAAAACAACAAGATATGACATCGATATGCTTAAATGTATTTATTGTGGTTTATGTCAAGAGTCATGTCCAGTTGACGCAATTGTACAAGGACCAAATTTTGAATTTGCGACAGAAACAAGAGAAGAGCTTTATTATAATAAAGAAAAGTTGTTAGAAAATGGAGATAGATGGGAATCAGTATTAGCAAAAAATATTAGATTGGACAAACCTTACAGATAAATGATAGCGCACGCATTCTTTTTTTATTTTTTTTCGGTGATAGCAATATTTTCCGCTATCATGGTTATTACTTCAAGAAGCACAATCCACTCAGTGTTTTTTTTGATACTTGATTTTATTTCAGTAGGTTGTCTTTTCATAATGGTTGGAGCTGAATTTTTAGGAATGATCCTTTTAATTGTTTATGTGGGCGCAGTAGCAGTTTTATTCTTATTTGTTGTGATGATGCTTAATGTAGCTGAACAAAAACAAAAATGGTTTGTTGGAAAAAAATCTACTCACATACCCTCGGGTATTATCGTAAGTGTTTTAATTTTTTTAGAACTATTAGTTATTATAAGTGGTTGGAAATACAAGGAAGATGTTTCTTCAAGTAGCTCATTAGTATTAAATCAAGACATATCAAATACTCATCAAATTGGTAATGTTCTTTATACTGACTATATTTTATATTTCCAAGTTTCAGGAATTATTTTACTTTTATCAATGATTGGTGCAATTCTTTTAACTTATAGAAAAAGAACTGGAGTAAAGACTCAGAGCTATATTAACCAAATATCTAGAGAACCATCTTCATCTATTGAAATAAGAGAAGTTGAAACTGGAAAAGGTGTCAAATTCGATGATTGATATTAGTTTAGGTCATTATTTATCTCTAGGCGCCATAATCTTCTTTTTAGGTGTAGTTGGGATTTTTTTAAATAGAAAAAATGTAATAGTAATTCTAATGTCAGTAGAACTTATTCTTCTAGCAGTAAACATTAATTTAGTTTCTTTTTCAATTTTTACAGGTGATTTATTAGGTCAAATATTTACTATGTTGATTTTAACTGTTGCGGCTGCAGAAGCAGCAATTGGCTTAGCTATTATCGTCACTTTTTACAGAAACAAAGGCTCAGTACGAGTTGAAGATATTCATAGCATGAAAGGCTAAATGGAATACGCAATTTTATTTTTACCACTTCTTGGCTCAATACTAGGTTACTTCGGAAGATCTATTTTTAGATATTTTTCTGAAATAGTAACTTCTTTGTTAACAAGTATTTCTGCAATATTGTCTATTTATACTCTTTATAAAGGAATTAAATATAATGAATATGGAAATTATAAAATTTTTGAATGGATAAACTCTGGTAACTTTACAGCTAACTGGTCAATCAATATTGATCCACTAAGTGCTGTTATGCTTGTTGTAGTGACAAGTGTATCTTCTCTAGTTCATATTTACTCTATAGGATATATGAGTCATGACCCACACAAACCCAGGTTTATGTCTTATTTATCTCTTTTTACGTTTTCAATGTTGGCCTTAGTTGTCTCTGACAATTTTTTACAACTATTCTTCGGATGGGAGGGAGTAGGGCTTTGCTCATATTTACTGATTGGTTTTTGGTATAAGAAAAATTCTGCCAACAATGCAGCGATAAAAGCTTTTATAGTAAATAGAGTGGGAGACTTTGGACTTGCAATTGGAATTTTTTTAATTTTCTATTATTTCGGCACAATTAATTTTGAGGAAGTTTTTCAGATTTCTAATCAATTTTCTAGCGAACAAATACTTTTCTTGGGTATCGAGACCAAACTAATGAATCTAATCTGTTTTTTTCTATTTATTGGCGCAATGGGAAAATCAGCTCAGTTTTTACTTCACACATGGCTACCTGATGCGATGGAAGGTCCAACACCAGTTTCTGCGCTAATTCACGCTGCAACAATGGTGACTGCGGGGGTTTTTTTAGTAGTAAGATGTTCGCCTTTATTTGAATTATCTGAACTAGTATTAAATATTGTTGCTATTGTGGGAATGGTTACGGCACTGTTTGCTGCATCAGTTGCACTCGTGCAAAACGATATTAAAAAAATAATTGCATATTCAACTTGTAGTCAATTAGGTTATATGTTTTTTTCCGCCGGAGTAGGAGCATATCATGTTGCTATTTTTCATTTATTTACTCATGCTTTTTTCAAGGCTTTATTATTTTTGGGAGCTGGGTCGGTAATACATGCCTTTAAAGATGAACAAGATATAAGAAATATGGGAGGAGTTTGGAAAAAACTTCCATACTCATATGTATTAATGATAATTGGCACACTTGCCTTAACAGGTTTTCCTTTCCTATCAGGGTTCTATTCAAAAGATGCAATAATTGAATTTGCATTTTTAAAGAATTCTCCAATTGGAAACTATGCAACATTTGTAGGAATTTTTACTGCATTTCTAACTGCAATTTATTCTTGGAGATTAATTTTTAAAACTTTTCATGGAAAATATAATAATAAAAATTTTCCAATCGAAGAAACACATGAATCTTCATTTACAATGCTTATGCCACTTGTAATTTTAGCAATAGGTGCAATTTTTACAGGATACTTTTTTAAAGAAATTTTTATTGGTCATCACAACGAAGAATTTTGGAAATCTTCAATATTCTTTTTAAATGAAATAAAGCATGATCAAATACCATTATGGTTATTAGTGATTACGCCATCGATAGTTGTTTCGGCAATCCCAATTTCATATTACTATTATATAAAAGATAATAATTTTTTAGAAAATTTTAAAAAAACTAATTTTCCCTTATATAATTTTTTATTGAATAAGTGGTATATAGATGAATTATATGAACTGATTATTGTGAAACCAATAAAAAAAATTGGCTTATTATTTTGGAAACAAGGTGATCAAAATATAATTGATAGGTTTGGTCCAGACGGAATATCAAAAGTAATCAAAATTTTATCAAATAAGGCTGTCAAATTTCAAACAGGATTTTTATATGATTATGCTTTTGTAATGCTAATCGGTTTATCCGCTTTAATAACTTATTTAATATTGATTTAATATGAACTTTCCAATTTTATCCTCAATTATATTTTTGCCTTTATTAGGAAGTATTTTTATTTTCCTCTCAAGAAATAAGAATAATAATCAGAGCGCAATATACGTTTCTCTATTTACAAGTATTGCAAATTTTTTTCTAGTTTTGTTTTTATGGTATTTATTTGATGACACAACTTCAGAGTTTCAATTTTTAGAAGAAGCCAACTGGATCAGTGGATTAATAAAATTTAAATTAGGAATTGACGGAATTTCTATGCTTTTCATAGTTTTAACAGCGTTTATTACACCAATATGTATTATATCATGTATCAACAGCGTAAAAGAAAGAATAAAAGAATTTTTAATACTCATATTAATTCTTGAAACATTCATGATTGGTGTTTTTTGTTCATTAGATTTAGTAATTTTCTATTTATTTTTTGAGGCAGGTCTAATACCAATGTTTTTAATTATTGGTGTTTGGGGAGGCCCTAAAAGAGTTTATTCGGCATTTAAATTTTTCCTTTTTACTCTATTGGGATCGGTATTAATGCTTGTTGCAATAATAAGTATTTATTGGATTGTTGGATCAACTGATATTACTCAAATTTATGAATTCAAAATACCAAAAGAATTTCAATATCTCTTATGGCTTGCCTTTTTTAGCTCTTTTGCTGTAAAGTTACCGATGTGGCCAGTTCATACTTGGCTACCCGATGCGCATGTAGAAGCTCCAACAGCAGGTTCAGTAATATTAGCTGCGATACTTTTAAAAATGGCAGGTTATGGATTTTTAAGATTTTCAATACCAATGTTTCCAGTTGCATCTGAATATTTTACTTATTTGATTTTTACTCTAAGTGTTGTTGGAATTATTTACACTTCATTAGTTGCTTTGATGCAGGACGATATGAAGAAATTAATTGCCTATTCCTCTGTAGCTCACATGGGTTATGTAACATTAGGAATTTTTACTTTAAATGTTCAAGGTATCGAAGGAAGTATTTTTCAAATGATAAGCCATGGGATTATTTCTGCAGCATTATTTTTATGCGTAGGAGTTGTCTATGATAGACTCCATTCTAGATTGATAAGTTCTTACGGAGGGGTAGTTAACTATCTTCCTAAATACTCGTTGCTATTTATTATTTTTGCATTAGGGTCATTAGGATTGCCAGGAACAAGTGGTTTTCTTGGTGAATTTCTTGTTCTAGTAGGGACGTTTAAAAAAAATTATCTTGTTGCCTTAATAGCATCTATTGGGGTAATTCTTGGAGCTGCTTACATGTTGTGGTTATCAAAACGAGTAATTTTTGGAGAAACTAAAAATCCTAAAATTCAAACAATGAAAGATTTGAATTTTTCAGAAAAAGGTATTTTAACAGTTTTAGCTGCAATCATGATAATTTTAGGTTTTTATCCCCAGCCAATAATAGACACAATGAGTGTTTCTGTTAATGATTTAATTGATACTTACCAATTAGATTTAATCCATCATCAGGTAGCAAATAAATGATTAATTTAGAAGCATTATTTCCAGAAATATTTTTAACTATTTCTATATCTGTACTATTGATGGCAGGTGTTTTTTTTAAAAATAGTTATAATTTTGTTACAAGAATTTCTTTAATTGTCTTACTTTGTTTAATTTTAATATTATTAAATAATGACAGCTCAGTTATAAAAGTTTTTTCAAATTCATTTATAGTTGATCCTTTTTCAAATTTTATAAAAATACTCATTATTGTATCAAGTATTTTTGTATTATATTCCTCTCAAAAGTTTATTAAAGATCACAAACTGAATCAATTTGAATATCCTATTATAATTTTACTTGCAATTTTAGGCATGTTTATAATGGTTAGCTCGAATGATTTAATACTTTTTTACCTAGGTTTGGAACTTCAATCTCTTTCATTGTATATTTTAGCAGCTATCGATAGAGATAATTTAAGATCAAGTGAGTCAGGCATAAAATATTTTGTATTAAGCGCGTTATCTTCAGGTTTATTGTTATATGGATGTTCTTTACTGTACGGTTTCACAGGCACAACTAATTTTGATAACATTTCAATTCAGTTGAATAATGATAATGCAGGTGGCGTATTTGCCATGGTTTTTATTTTAGTTGGTTTAGCTTTCAAAATTTCAGCCGTACCTTTTCATATGTGGACTCCCGACGTTTACGAAGGTTCACCTACCTCAATAACAAGTTTTTTCGCTGTTGTGCCCAAGATAGCAGGATTAGCAGTATTTATTAGATTTATGCAGGTTCCTTTTGAAAATATTTTATCCGAATGGCAAGCAATCATAGTTTTTATATCGATAGCATCAATGATTTTAGGTGCAGTAGCAGCAATCGGACAGACAAATATTAAAAGACTATTAGCTTATAGCTCAATTGGACACATCGGATATGCTTTAGCAGGTGTGGCAACTGGCAGTGTTTCAGGATACAGCAACTCAATTTTGTATATTATTATATATGTAATAATGAATATTGGTGCTTTTTCTTGCGTTTATCTTATGAAAAAAAAGGAAAATGAATATACGGAAAACATTAATGACCTTGGTGGAATTTCAAAAAAACATCCTTTGCTTGCCTTAGCTTTTTTAATAATTTTATTTTCTTTAGCTGGAATACCACCTTTAGGAGGATTTTTTGCAAAATTTTACATTTTTATTTCAGTGATAGAAAGTGATATGTATTATTTAGCTATAATTGGATTATTAACTACTGTTGTTTCTGCTTTTTACTATTTAAGAATTATAAAAATAATTTACTTTGATGAAAATAGACAATCTTTTGATGAAGTTAAAGATGTGAGTATCTCAAGTACAATTTTGCTTAGTTGTCTAATTTTAGTTCTATTTTTTCTTTACCCATCTTTCTTAAGTAACATTATTAATTCCATATTTATTGTTTCATGAAACTTAAAGTCATAAAATTAAATCAAGTTAAAAGCACTAATGATAAAGCCATTGAATTGATTAGAAAAAATAATTTTCAACCAAGAATTATAGTTTCCAAAAAACAAACTAAAGGAAAAGGTACAATGGGTAAAAAATGGATTTCTAAAGAAGGAAATCTTTTTTTATCAATTTTTTTTGAAACTAATGTTAAACCGGAAGAAATTTCAATAATAAATCCCTATATTGTAAAAAAGGCGTTAAATAAATACACAAATTATGAAATTAAAGTCAAATGGCCGAACGATCTTTTAGTAAAAAGAAAAAAATTTAGTGGTATCCTGCAAGAGTCAATTAAATATAAATCAAGAAGTTTTTTGATAATAGGTATTGGTATAAACACAGTATATGCTCCAATAAGTAAGAAATTTAAATCTATTGCGTTAAATAATTTTTCCAAAAAAAAGGTAAAAAATGCTGATATCTTAAAAGATATTAAAAATTCATACGAAAAGTTTATTTCTGATATAAATTTAAATAAAGTTTCTTTTTTGAAAAGAAAATATATAAAATGAAAAAAATTAAATATGCTGTAGGTGACATAGGCAATACATTAACAAAAATATCTTTGTTAAATAAAAAATTTAATATTGTGAAATCCTATAATATTGAAACAAAAGAATTATTTAATAAAACAAAAAATAGTATTTTTTTTCGTAAAATTTTAAATAAATCTTTAACAAAAAAAATATTATTTTCAAGCGTCGTTCCTTCCGCATATAAAATTATAAAATTACAACTAAAAAAGAAAAATTTTAAATCGATTGAAATTAAAGATTTAAACTTAAAAAAGATTATAAAAATAAAGGTTAAAAAAGCCAAAGAACTTGGCTCAGATAGAATTTCAAATGCTGTTGGCTCATTACATTTCTATAAAAGCAATATAATTGTAATTGACTTTGGTACAGCAACAACATTTGATATAATAAATAAGCCAAACTCTTATGTAGGAGGTGTAATTGCACCCGGGATAAATTCTTCAATAGTAAATTTAAAAGATTCAACTGAATTACTTCCAATAATAAATCTTAAATTTAAGAGGAAAAATTATGGAAAGAATACAAAAGATGCTATTAATTCAGGATTTTTATGGGGCTATCAAGGCTTAATTAACAATATAATAGAAAAAATTTGCTCATCAAACAGAGTTAAGTATAAAATTATATTAACAGGTGGTTATGCTCACATTTTTAAAAAACTAATTTCTAAGAAACCTGTTATAGATCAGAATATTACTATGAAAGGTATAATTAAAATTTATAAAGATTTACTTATATGAAAAAAGAAGAACTAATTTTTTGCCCACTAGGGGGATCTGGAGAAATAGGGGCAAATATGAATTTATATGCTTACGGAAAAGAAGATAATTTAAAATGGATTATTGTCGATATGGGTGTAACTTTTGCTGACGACTCTATTCCTGGAGTAGATTTAATTTATCCCGATCCAAGTTTTATTTTAGATAAAAAGGATGATTTGCTTGGAATAGTTCTTACCCATGCACACGAAGATCATATTGGAGCTGTTGCTCACATCTGGCCAACTTTAAAATGTAAAATATATGCAACCCCATTTACATCAGTTTTAATTAAAGAAAAATTTAAAGAAAAAAAAATTGATATATCAAATTACATCAAAGTTGTTCAACTGAATGGTAAAATAACTTTAGGCCCTTTTGAAATAGACTTTATTACTTTAACTCATTCAATATTGGAACCAAACGGTTTGAGCATTACAACTCCAGCCGGTGTTGTTTTACATACAGGTGATTGGAAAATAGATAAAAATCCTCTTATAGGAGGGGATATAGACGAAAAAAAATTAAAACAAATTGGTGAAAAGGGAGTTATAGCGATGATATGTGACTCAACAAATATTTTTAACGAGGGAAGAGCTGGCTCCGAGTCTGAAGTGCGAGAAAATCTATTACGCATTATGGATACAAAAAATAAAAAAATCATTGTTACCTCTTTCGCTTCAAATGTAGCTAGAATGGAAACAATTTTTTATTGTGCAAAAAAAACAGGTAGAAACATTTGTTTAGTTGGTAGATCTATGCATAGAATTTATAAAGCTGCTAGGCAATGTGGTTATCTTCAAAATTTGATTGAACCTTTAGAACCAAGAGATGCAAAAAAAATACCTAGAGAAAAAATTATTTACCTTTGCACCGGAAGCCAAGGAGAACCAATGGGTGCAATGAATAGAGTAATCAACGGTATACATCCAGATGTTTTTTTAGATGAAGGAGATACAGTTATTTTTTCATCAAAAATAATACCTGGCAATGAAAAAAAATTGTATCAATTACAAAATCAAATCAGTAAAGCAAATGTTGAAATTATAACTGAAGAAAACGCGTTTGTTCACGTTTCAGGACACCCTAATAGAGATGATCTTAAAGATATGTATAATTGGGTTAAACCTAAATGTATAATACCTGTGCATGGCGAACACAGACATATGAAAGAACATGTTAATTTTGCAAAAAAAATGCAGATACCTCAAACGTTATTAATTGAGAATGGAGATATTATAAGAATTTTTCCAGGATCAATACCTAAAGTAATTGATAAAGCACCTTCAGGAAGGATGTACTTAGATGGAAATATCCAGGTAACACCTGACTCTCAGTCAATTAAAGAAAGAAAAAACTTATCTTTAAATGGATATTTAGAGGTCACGCTAATAGTTTCAAATAATGGAAAAATTAAAAAACCTGTCATTTCATTTAAAGGAATACCTGAAGATGAAGTGAATGAAACATTTTTATTTGATATGGAAGATGAAATTTTTAATATATGCAGAAGTTTTTCACTACAGAGCAAAAATCAAGAAAAAAATTTAATAGAAACTTTAAAACAAAATTGTAGAAAAATTGTTAAAGATAAGACAGGCAAAAAACCTTTCACTAATATAAATATTGCGAGAATATAATGGGTATAACAGGATCAATAATTGTGTACGTTTTAATTTGGTGGATTATTTTTTTCTCTGTTTTACCAATTGGTATTATTTCTCAAAATAAAAAGATTAAGCAAGATTTAGGTGGAAACGATCCTGGAGCGCCTAAAAACCCAAATATTTTAAAAAAATTTTTAATAACAACATCAATTTCTACAATACTTTTTATTGGAATATATTATATTGTTATTAATGGCTATTTCAATTTACGGGAGTATTTGCAATAATGTTTTTATCTAAACTATTCATTCCAATAATTAAAGATGTCCCTTCGGATGCAAAAATTAAGTCACACCAATTAATGCTACGCTCAGGAATGATTAAACAATCTTCTGCAGGAATATACTCATGGCTACCTTTAGGTTTTAAAGTAATGAAAAAAATTGAAAATGTAGTACGTGAGGAGCAAAATAAAATAGGTGCTCAGGAAATGTTAATGCCAACAATACAATCAGCTGATATATGGAAGGAAAGCGGAAGATATAGTGATTACGGTGACGAAATGCTTAAAATTAAAGACAGACAAGGAAGAGAAATGTTATATGGCCCAACGAATGAGGAGTTAATAACCGAAATATTTAGATCTAGTATTAAATCTTATAAGTCTTTACCTCAAATCCTTTATCACATTCAATGGAAATTCAGAGACGAAATTAGACCAAGATTTGGAGTTATGAGATGTAGAGAGTTTTATATGAAAGATGCTTATTCATTTGATATCAACGATCAAGAAGCAAAAAATTCGTATAACAAAATGTTTTTTTCGTATCTCAAAACTTTTAATAGATTAGATTTAAAAGCTCTACCAATGTCTGCGGAAACTGGACCAATCGGTGGTGATTTATCTCATGAGTTTATAATTTTAGCTGATACAGGTGAAAGTGAGATTTATACAGACAAAAAAATATTTGAGATAGATTTAAATAAATATTCTTTCGAAAAGAGTTCCCTAAATAAAATGAGAGAGGATTTTTCATCAATATATGCTGCGACAGACGAAAAATTTAATAAAACAGAATTTGATAAAAAAGTTAAAAAAGAAAATCAACTTAAAGCAAAAGGAATTGAAGTTGGACATATATTTTATTTTGGTGACAAGTATTCAAAATCATTAAATTGTTTAATTGATGACCAGTCAGGAAAAAAGATTGCTGTAAAAATGGGGTCTTATGGTATTGGAGTTTCAAGGTTGGTTGGTGCGGTTATAGAGGCAAAATATAACGACAATGTTATGAAATGGCCTAAATCTATAAGCCCATTTGATGTGGTTATTATACCAAGTATTAATAAAAATAACGACGACAACATTGAAAAAGCAAAAAAAATGTACGAGATATTAAAAAAACAAAATATTGACGTATTGTTAGATGATGTTGATGAAAATATGTCTAATAAATTTAAGAAACACGATCTTTTGGGTATCCCATTTCAAATTATAATTGGATCGAAATCAACTAATGACAATTATGAATTTAAAGAAGTTGGCTTTGACGGTGAAATGAAAAATCTTGAAGATATAATACAAAAACTAAAAAAATAATTTGTTTAAAAAATCTGAAAGAATAATTGCTTTAAGAAATTTAAAACCCAAAAAAAAAGAAGGTTTTTTAAAAATTATTTCCATTTTTTCTTTTCTTGGAATAATGTTGGGTGTTGCGATCCTAATAATTGTTATGTCTGTTATGAATGGTTTTAGAACAGAACTAACAAATAAAATTTTAGGTTTCAATCCACATATAACAATCAAACCTTATAATAATATAATAGATGAGAAATTTAAAAAAAATTTAAGATCTAGCTTTAAAAGCTTTAAAATAACAGAGTCATTCAGCGGTGAAGGAGTTATTTTAACAAATGACTTTGCAAAAGGTTTAATGATTAAAGGACTAAATGAAAGTGAAAATTATCATTATGATTTTTTAAAAGATAATATTATTGACGGTTCTTATGAAAACTTTACTGATGGAACGATTATACTAGGTAAAGAACTTGCAATTAGTTTAGGTGTTGTTGTAGGTGATCATTTAAATATAATGTCGTCCGCTTTTATTAACACTCCTGTTGGCGGGGTTCCGAAACAAGAAAAATTTAAAATTTCTGCTGTATTTAGTACTGGATTTTATGAGTTTGATCAAAATGTTGCATTTCTTAATTTAAATGATGCTTTATCTTTTTTCAATAAGACGAGTGAGGATACAAATCTAGAAATTTTTTTAGAGAACCCTCTTTTAGCTGATAAATTTAAAAATCAAATAGAAAAAATAAGTGAAAGTTTTTATGTTTACACATGGACTGATTTAAATAAATCATTTTTTAGCGCACTGAAAGTAGAGAGAAATGTTATGTTTTTAATATTAACTCTAATAATAATTGTAGCAGCATTTAATATAATTTCAGGATTAACAATTTTAATTAAAAATAAAACTAAAGAGATAGCTATTTTAAAAACATTAGGTTTTAGCAACAAATCAATTACTAAATCTTTCTTTTTAACTGGTTTTACAATAGGACTTGTAGCAACTATATGCGGAGTATTTTTTGGAGTAATTTTTTCTTTTTATATAGAAGAAATTAGATATTTTATATCAACTACTTTTAATTTAAAGATTTTTCCTCCAGAAATATATTTTTTAGAAGAAATGCCCTCAGATATTAATTTATCATCTATAAGTTTAATTTTTATTTTTTCATTATTTATAACTTCTTTAGCATCTTATTTTCCAGCAAAGATAATAACAAAAATGAACACGATGAAAGCATTAAAATATGATTAAAAACATTGTTGAATTAAGAAATTTAAAAAAAAATTTTTATCACAAAAATGGTCTCATAGAACTTTATAAAAATGTTAATTTAAAAATTAGAAAAGGCGATCTAGTAGCTCTTGTTGGACCTTCTGGATCTGGTAAATCTTCTTTATTAAATATTTTAGCTTTGATAGATACCCCATCTGCAGGATCTTTTTTACTTTCCGGCTCTGAAACAAAAAAATTTAATGAAGACGATAAAAACCAAATTAGGAGAAAAAAAGTTTCGATAATTTTTCAAGATAACAATTTATTATCTGATTTTACAGCGATAGAAAATGTCATCATGCCTTTGATGATCAGAGGTGAACATACAGAGCTATCACTTAAAAAAGCAAAAAATATTATGAAATATGTTAAGTTAGAAGAGCGTGAAGGTCATTACCCAAGTGAACTTTCAGGCGGAGAACAACAAAGAGTTGCAATTGCTAGATCTTTAGTCGCAGATACTGAATTAATTTTAGCAGATGAACCGACAGGTAATTTAGATTTTAAGACATCATCTCAAGTTTTTTCATATTTCTTAAAATTAAAAAAACTAAAAAAAACAATTATATATGCAACTCACAATAGAGAGCTTGCTAACAAAGCAGATTACAAGTTGAGTATTTTAAATGGTACGATAAAAAGAGTTAATGGTTAATGCAAATAAACAATTTACAAATTTTAAAATTCATACTCAATATTCTATTTGTGAAGGTGCAATTAAAATTGACAATCTCGCAGATTATTGCAAGGCAAACAAAATAAAATCTCTTGGAATTTCAGATAGCCACAATCTTTGTGGCGCACTGGAGTTTGCAGAAAAAATAAGCAAAGTAGGCACACAACCGATTATTGGAACTCAAATAAATTTTTTGCTAGACGGCCTACTTGGAAAATTACCTTTATTTGCAACTTCAGAAGAAGGATATAAGAATTTAATTAAACTTTCATCCAAAAGTTTTTTAAATATTGATAAAAATACTGACCCACATTGCAAATTTGAAGATTTGTTCGAATTAAATAAGGACTTAATCTTGTTGAGTGGTAATCACAACGATTTATTTGGTCAGCTATTTAAATCAAACAAATCAAAAATAATTGAGCAAAATTTTGAAAAGTTAAAGAATAATTTTCGTGACAGAATGTATATTGAAATTCAAAGGCATAATGAACCAGGAGAAAAATCATTTGAAAATTTTTTAGTAAATTTATCTTCAAAATTAGAAATACCTATTATCGCCTCTCAAGAAGTATTTTATCTTAATCAAGAAATGCACGAAGCTCATGATGCACTAGTTTGTATAGGTGAAAAAGATTTTATGGACAATCCAAAAAGAAAAAAATTTAGCGATCAACATTTTTTAAAAGAAAATAAAGATTTAAATGAGCTTTTCAAAGACATTCCTGAGGCATTAGAGAATAATTATAATTTTCCCTTTAGATTTAATTTTAAACCTAAAAAGTCACAGCCCATCCTCCCTTCAATTTCGACAAAAAAAGGTGTTAACGAACAACAAGAACTTTTAGAGCAAGCACAACAGGGTCTTCAAAATAGATTAGAAAATTTTGTTTTTAAAAAAAATGAAAATATTGATAAAGATGAGTTGAAAAAAAAATACGAAAAAAGACTACTTCATGAAATTAATATAATAAATTCTATGAAATACCCAGGTTATTTTTTAATCGTATCTGACTATATCAAATGGGCTAAAAAAAATAATATACCGGTTGGTCCTGGTCGAGGTTCAGGTGCTGGATCACTTGTGGCTTACTCATTAGATATAACCGATCTTGACCCAATAGAATTCGATTTAATTTTTGAAAGATTTTTAAATCCAGATAGAATTTCAATGCCTGATTTTGATATAGACTTCTGCGAGGAAAAAAGAGATTTAGTATTTCAGTATTTAAAAACAAAATATAATAATGGGGTGGCACATATAATTACTTTTGGTAAGTTAAAAGCAAGAATGGCCCTAAGAGATGTAGGTAGAGTTTTGGGTCTTCCCTATGGACATGTAGATAGAATAAGTAAAATGATCCCTTTTGATCCATCGAGACCACTCACATTACAAGAGTCTATCGATAGAGAACCTAGATTTAAAGAGGAAATTAAAAATAATCCCAAGGTGGAAAAACTAATTCAACTTTCTTTAAAACTTGAAGGTTTAATAAGAAATATGGCTACACATGCTGCAGGAGTTGTAATTGCAGGAAATAATTTATCATCTGAAGTTCCGCTATATAAAGATCATACTTCAGACCTTTTTTTACCCTCTACTCAGTTTGATATGTATTCATCTGAGAATGCTGGATTAGTTAAATTTGATTTATTAGGGTTAAAGACTCTTACAGTAATTAACAAAACTTTAAAAATGCTTAAGTCAAAAAAAATTAATTTAGATATTAGCAAAATAAACCTTAAAGATAAAAAAGTTTTTGAAATGCTTTCCTCAGGAGAGACAACGGGATTATTTCAATTAGAAAGCACAGGAATGCGTGATGCTATTCGACAAATGAAACCAAATAAATTTGACGATATAATAGCTTTAGTAGCATTATATAGACCGGGTCCAATGAGTAATATTCCAATTTATAATGACTGTAAGAATGGAGTAAAAAACCCTGACTATATTCACGAAACATTAAAAGAAATCCTAAAACCTACTTATGGGATAATTATCTATCAAGAACAGGTAATGCAAATCGCTCAAACATTGGCTGGTTTTACAGCAGGGGAAGCAGATATTTTAAGAAGAGCAATGGGTAAAAAGAAAAGAGCCGAGTTAGAGAAACAAAAAGAAAGGTTTATTTCTGGAGCAATTAAAAATGGAATTAAAAAAGATGTCGCAAATTATGTTTTTACTAAAATAGAACCATTCGCGGAATATGGTTTTAATAAAAGCCATGCAGCCGCTTATGCTCTAATTGCGTATCAAACGGCTTATTTAAAAACTTACTTCAAAGAGGATTTTATAGCAGCTACAATGTCAACTGAGCTCACCAATACAGGAAAATTAAGAGAATTTGTTGAGGAACTCAAAAGATTAGAAGTTGAAGTAATTAGACCTTCAATAAATGTATGTTTTTCTGATTTTAAAGCAGAAAAAAATAAAATTTTTTATGGTTTAGCTGCAATTAAAAACGTTGGCTATGAAGCAATTTCAAATATTATTTCTGAAAGAGAAAAAAATGGAAAATTTAAAACTATTGATGAGTTCATCAAAAGAGTGGATCCGAAGGATGTTAACAAACTTCAACTTGAAGGTTTGGTAAAAGCAGGAGCTTTTGATTGTATCGATAAAAATAGGGGAAAACTTTTTAATTCTATTCCAAAAATGATACAGTCAATTAAAAATACTTACGAAGATAAAATTAGCAACCAATCAAATCTTTTTGAAGGCGTAACAGAATTAAACAATGATAAATTTATTTTTGAAGATGAAAATTTTTGGTCCAAAAAAGAACTTCTCGCTTCCGAATTTTCTTCGCTTGGTTTTTATATATCTGACCATCCGCTAAATGAATACAAGAGTCTCTTTTCTGAATTAAATATAAAATCTTATAAAGATTTTTTAAACGATGATAAAATGGAGTCTCTTGTTGCTGGAACTATAATGTCAATTCAAGAAAAGAAAAGCTCAAAAGGCATACCTTTTGCAATCGTAAAATTTAGCGACAATAGTAGTGAATTTGAATTGTTTTTATTTTCTGACTTGCTTATTAAAAACAGAGATAAATTAATTGAATCAAGCTCTTTTATTCTCACATTACAAAAAGATAAGATGGTCAATGAAAATGTTAATCAGAGAATTAATATTAGAAAGATTTTAGACCTAGGTGAGATGGTAAATAGGCCTTATAAAAAAGTATCTATTGAGCTTACCAAAGATTATGACTTAAATGAACTTAGAGAAACATTAAAAGAAGAGGGAAAAACAGAAATTAATTTAATAGTAAAAGAAAACAATAAAAGTCTTGAATTTAAGCTACAAAAACCAAGAAAATTTGACCTCTCAATATTTAACAATGTTAAAAGTAAGCAATATGTCAAAAAAATAAGTTTTTAGCTGCTTGATTTTTTTATATTTTAACTATATCACTTCGTTAATTTCGCACACAACATTAAAGGGTGTTTAGCCCTACCGGTCCGTAATTGGAATAGTTGTGGTGGATTAACCGGAAAACAAAAATGAAAGTACCTGAAGTAAATATTAAACAACTATTAGAAGCTGGTGTTCACCTTGGCCACAAAACCTTGAGGTGGAACCCAAAAATGAAGAAATTTATTTTTGGAGAAAAAAATTCAATACATATTATAGATTTAACTCAAACTGTAGATTTTCTTAAATCAGCACTCTCTGAAATACATAAATGTATTTCAAGCGGGGGAAAAATTTTAATCGTTTCAACAAAAAAACAGGCTTCTGAACAAGTAAGTGACTTAGCAAAAGAGACAAATCAATATTACGTGAATTATAGATGGCTTGGCGGAATGTTAACTAATTGGAATACAATACAAAATTCTATTAAGAGAATGAAAGTGCTTGAAGATCAACTTTCTAAAGATGATACCGGGTTTACTAAAAAAGAAGTTTTAAAATTTGGAAAAGAGAGAGATAAATTAAAAAGATCATTAGGAGGAATTGCGGAAATGAAAAAAGTTCCTGATATGATCTTCATAATAGATACAAATATAGAGTCATTGGCTGTAAAAGAAGCGGTAAAATTAAATATTCCGATAATTGCAATATTAGATACAAATTCAGATCCAACAGATATAAAATTTCCTGTTCCAGGAAATGATGACGCTAGAAGATCCATTAATTTATACTGTGACCTACTTAAAGCTACAATTAGCGATGCTTCAAAACATATAGCAAAAAAAGATGAAGTTAAGGCCGAAAAAAAAATTCCAAAAACAAAATCAACAAAAACAAAAAAAAAAAGATTAAGTAGTTTCATATTAAAAAATGTCTAACAAAGAACTATTAAATAACATCAAAAAGTTAAGAGAATTAACAGGGGTGGGCTTTAAGGATTGTAAATTAGCTATAGATGCTAATGGAGGTGATATAGAAAAATCGATTGAATTTTTAAGAAAAAAAGGAATCGCAAAAGCTTCAAAAAAAATGAGTAGAACCGCTTCAGAGGGATTAGCTTTAATTAATGAAAAAGGCGGAGAAGTTTCTTTAATAGAAATTAATAGTGAAACAGATTTTGTTGCAAAAAATAAAGATTTTATATCTTTTTGCAAAGAAATATCTGAAATTTGTTTTCAAGAAAAAGCAGATATAGAAAAAATTCAATCAGCAAAGATGAAGAATAATAATAGTGTTAAAGAAAACTTAATTGATTTAATTGCGAAAATCGGAGAAAAAATTACTTTAAGAAGAGCAAAATTTTTTAATAAAAATAGCGGAGAAAATTTTAGCTATGTACATAGTGCCATTGAAAATAATATAGGAAAAATTATTTCAGTAGTTAAATTAGAAAAATCAGAAGGCAACAAAGATATAGGTGGAAAACTAGCTATGCATATAGCTGCATCGAATCCCTTAGCTTTAGATAAACAAAGCCTTAAAAAAGAGGTTATTGATAAAGAACTAGAAATTATTAAAGAAGAACTTTTAAATTCTGGAAAAAAATCAGACATGATAGACAAGATTTCTCAGGGAAAGCTAAATAAATTTATCTCAGATAATACATTAATTAATCAAATGTGGATTATGGATCCTAAATTAAAAGTTTCTGATATACTTAAAGGGTGTAAAGTTTTAGATTTCGTAAGATACAAAGTAGGCGAAGGAGTTTAAAATGAGTTCAGATTTTAATGAAAAAACTTATTCATTAAAAATGGAAAAAACAATCTTATCTTTTAAGAAGGAAATTTCAACATTGAGAACTGGAAGGGCCAATGCTTCCATGCTTGATATGATAAAAGTTGATGTATATGGGCAGCAAATGCCAATCAATCAGATTGCCACTGTAAGCGTACCAGAAGCTAGAATGATTTCAGTTCAAGTTTGGGATCAATCAAATGTTGGCTTAATCGATAAAGCTATAAAAGAGTCAGATTTAGGTGTGAACCCTCAAATAGATGGACAAATGATTAGAATAAGAATTCCTGATTTAACAGAAGAGAGAAGAAAAGAATTAATTAAAGTTCTTAAGGGAATGGGTGAAAAAAATAAAATTGCCACAAGAAATATAAGAAGAGATGCAAACGAAGATATCAAAAAGTTATTAAAAGAAAAGAAGATCACAGAAGATCAGAGCAAATTATTTGAAAAGAATATTCAAAAAATTACAGATGATAATATTTTAAACATCGATAAGATTTTAGAAGAAAAAGAAAAAGAAATACTTCAGATATGAACAAACTCAACCATATTGCCTTTATTATGGATGGTAATGGGAGGTGGGGTAAAAATAAAAAAAAAGGCAGAAACTTCGGACATTTTCAAGGAGTTAAGACTGTTCAGAAAGTAGTTACCCATTCAATTAAATTAAAAATACCAATTGTATCTTTTTATGTATTTTCTACAGAAAATTGGAAAAGACCAAAACAAGAAATTAATTACCTTTTCAAACTAATAAATTTCTATTTCAAGAAGGAATTAGACAACATTATTAAAAATAAAATTAAAATAAATATAATGGGAAATATTAATACTTTACCAGGAAATATAAAAAAAAATCTTAAGCAGGTAGTAAATAAAACAATTAAAAATAAAAAATTAATTATTAATCTAGCTATAAATTATGGCTCAAAGACTGAAATTATGGATGCAGTAAAAAAAATAAAAAAAAATAAAGAAGCAATTTCAGTCAAAAATATTGAAAAAAACCTTTATACTAATCTACCTAATCCTGATATTTTGGTTAGAACTGGCGGCAAAAAAAGGCTGAGCAACTTCCTATTATGGCAACTTGCATATAGTGAATTTTATTTCTTAGATAAGCTTTGGCCAGATTTTACTAAACGTGATTTAATAAGAATTATAAAAGATTATAAAAAAATAAAAAGAAACTTTGGAAAAATATAAATGAATTTAGAACTTAAAAAAAGAATAATTACTTCAATTTTCCTCTTACTTACTTTGTTTTGTGTTTTAATTGATAACAAGTTTTTTGTTTTTGTATTAGTGTTAATTTCATTGATTACAATATTCGAATTATACAATTTATTTATTAAAATTTTTAAAAAGAGAAAAATTCTTAAAGCTTTTTCAAATCTAATTAGTGTTATTTATATATTATTCTTTTCAGTTTTTGTTTACTATTTATTTCAATCTGTAGAGACACGAATTTTTACGGTTATAACAATTTTAATATGTGTTTTTTCAGATATTGGTGGAATAGTTTTTGGAAAAATATTTAAAGGAAAAAAATTAACTTCAATAAGTCCTAACAAAACTATTTCTGGCACAGTTGGTTCCTTTATCTTTTCATTACTTTTTTTAACTTTTTTAATTTTTTTAAATATTTTTCCTTTAGCTTGGCAAATAGTTTTATATGTTTTATTTACCTCAATGTTTTGTCAGCTGGGAGATTTATTTATTTCGTTTTTGAAAAGAAAAGCAAAAGTTAAGGACACTGGAAAAATTTTACCCGGACATGGCGGATTACTTGATAGAATAGATGGTATGTTATTTGCTCTCCCATTGTCATCATTTCTGTTTTATATTTTATCTATATGAAAAAAAGAATTGCTGTTCTCGGATCAACAGGTTCAATTGGAATAACAACACTCAAAATAATTGAGAAAAAAAAACATTTAATTCAAATTGATACATTGGTAGCAAGATTTAATTACAAAAAGATTATCTCACAAATTAAAAAGTACAAACCAAAAAAATTTATAATAGATGATTACCAAACTTATTTTAAAGTAAAAAAAAAAATTAAAACTAAAACAAAATTGTATTATGGATTTGAAAAATTTTCACTTAACAATAATAAATATGATATAACCGTCTCTGCAATACCTGGAATTGCAGGATTAAAATCAACCATTTTTTTTACAAAGAAAAGTAAAAAAATTTTATTAGCAAATAAAGAGTCCATTATTTGTGGGTGGAATATAATTAAGAACAACTCTAAAAAGTATAAGTGTAAAATTGTACCTTTAGACTCAGAACATTTTTCTATTTATCAGTTAGTTCATCAAAAAAAAGACGACGAAATTGATAAAATTTATATCACTGCATCTGGAGGTCCTTTTCTTAATTTACCTCTAAATAAATTTAAAAATATAACACCCAAAAATGCGCTTAAACATCCTAAATGGCGTATGGGTAAAAAGATTTCAATAGACTCAGCAACACTCATGAATAAAATATTTGAATTAATTGAAGCACAAAAAATATTTAATTTTCACAAAGATAAATTTAAAATAATTATTCATCCACAGTCACTTGTTCATGCAATAGTTAAATTTAAAAACGGGATTACAAAGCTTCTTTATCACGAAACCGATATGTCAATTCCGATAGCCAATGCAATTTTTGACTCAAACATCGATATTAAAAATTTTTTAAATTTAAAAAATAATGATGAAATTGAAAAACTTGAATTCTTCAAAGTAGATAAAAAGAGATTTCCCTCAATAAAATTTGTACCCAAATTGAACAAATTCAATTCAACCCCAATTATTATCAATGCGGCAAATGAAATATTAGTTGATCAATTTTTAAAAAGAAAAATTAGATTCAATTCAATTTTTCGTTACTTATACCTTGTTTTAAGAGATAAAAATTATAAAAAATATGCTATACAAAGCCCAAATAATATCAAAAAAATATTTGCAATTGATCAATGGTCAAGAAATACTACTTTAGATATTATTAAAAAATATAATAAATAAAATGAAAAAACTTGTTCTAGTTCTCTATTTAGTTATTTGCTCTTTTGCTAACGCAGAAATTGTAAAAAAAATGGAAGTTGAAGGAAATAAAAGAATTAGTGAGGAGACAATAAAAGTTTACGGAGAGATTGAAATTAATAAAGATTATGACTCCGTTGGACTTGATAATATTCTTAAAAATTTATATTCCACAAACTTCTTTGAAGATGTAAAAATAAAATTATCAAACGGAGTTCTAAAAATATCTTTGGTTGAATATCCGGTAATAAATGCAATTCAAATATTTGGAGAAGAAGCAAAAAAGATTAAAAAAGCTATCTTGGACAGGATGGCGCTTAAAGAAAAAGGTCCTTTTATAAGAACAAATTTATCAAACGATATAAATATAATTAAAAGAGCCTACGCAGGTCTAGGCTTTAATTTTGTAGAGGTAGAGACTAAGTACGAAGAGTTCAGTGAAAATAGAATAAACTTAATTATAAATATTAAAAAAGGACAAAAAACTAAGATTCATCAAATCAGTTTTATTGGGGATAAAAAAATAAGAGATAGAAGATTGAGAGATGTAATTGCCTCTGAAGAACATAAATTTTGGAAGTTTATTAGCAAAAATGTTTATTATAGTGAATCAAACGTAGAGCTTGATAAAAGATTATTAAAAAATTATTTTAAGTCAGAAGGATATTATGATGTTCAGGTAATTTCTAGTAATGCTGTTGTCAGTGGGGACAAAACTTCTCTTATCTATAATATAAATGCTGGTACAAGATATAAAATTACAAAAGTGTTTACTGATATTGATCCAGTTTTTAATAAAAGCGTTTTCTTACCTTTAGAGAAGGATTTTAAAAAAGCTGTAGGTCAGTATTATTCCCCATTTGCAGTAAAAAAATTGCTAGAAAGTCTTGATGAATTAATTACAAATGCTGACCTTCAATTTGTTGAACATTCTGTAAATGAAATTATTGAGGATGAAAGTATTAAAATTAAGATTAATATATTTGAAGGTACAAAAAGTCTTGTTGAAAGAATTAATATAAGAGGAAATACAATTACTAATGAGAATGTTATTAGATCTAGCTTAACTATAGATGAAGGAGATCCTTTTAATAATTTAAAATTAGATAAATCGGTTGCAGAATTAAAATCTAGAGATATTTTTGCCGAAGTCAAAAAAAGTGTATCAGAGGGATCATCTAAAGATTTAAAAGTAATTGATATAAGCGTGGAAGAAAAACCGACTGGAGAAATAAGTGCGGGCGCTGGAATTGGTACTGACGGAGGATCTTTTGCATTTGAAGTAAAAGAAAATAATTGGTTAGGTGAGGGAATTAATGTATCAACTTTTGTAGATGTGAGCGAAGAGACACTCAAAGGTGGTATTAATGTAAAAAATCCAAATTATAATCTAACTGGCAATGCATTAAACTATCATGTTTCAAGTTCTAGTAATGACAAGCCAGACTCAGGGTTTAGCAATAATGTGATAAGCACAGGTTTGGGAACTACTTTTGAGCAGTTCAGAGATATCTATGTTTCACCATCACTTACATTAGATTTTGACGATCTCGAAGTAGATTCAACAGCTTCGAAAGGGTTAAAAAGCCAAGCTGGGAAATTCACAGATCTATCGTTTGCTTATGGTATATCGAGTGACAAAAGAGACAGAGCTTTTATGCCGAGATCTGGACATATAACTGGCTTTATACAGAGTTTGCCTATTTATGCTGACGTACCTGTAATTGGAAATACTTTTAATTATAAAAAGTATAATTCCTTTGGACCAAACATTGTTGGTGCTTTTAAATTTTATGCTTCATCAGTAAACGGTTTTGATGAGGATGTTAGATTAAGTAGAAGAATAAGCATTCCAAGTTCAAGATTAAGAGGATTTTCAAGAGGTAAGATCGGACCAAAAGATGGAGTGGATTATGTTGGAGGTAACTACGCGACAGCAGTAAATTTTGAAACTGCTTTACCAAATTTGTTACCAGAAAGCTCTAGAGTTGATGTTGGTTTATTTTTAGATGCAGGTAACTTATGGCATGTAGATTATTCGGACGATATAGACGACTCTAATAAAATAAGATCTTCAATTGGATCAAATATAAGTTGGATTTCTCCTATAGGACCAATGTCATTTGTTTTTTCAAAAAATATTACTAAAGCTGACACAGATAGAACGGAAGGATTTACTTTTAGGTTGGGTACAACATTTTAATTATGAACAAACTATTCAAATTATTAATATCAATATTTTTATTTTCTTTATTTTCAACAACAAATATTTATTCAGACACTCCAAGCTATTTAGATTTCAAAACTGTATTAAATAAAAGTAAAGCCGGCGCTGGCGCTCAAAAATACCTTAAAGATAAATTTAACTCTGAAGCAAAAAAATTTAATGATAAAGAAAAGAAATTAAAAAAAGAAGAAACTGAATTAATCGCTCAAAAAAAATTAATTACAAATGATGAATATCAAAAAAAAGTGCAAGCCTTACGAAAAAAAGTTTCTGAATTAAACAAAAACAAACAAGACTCGTTTAACAAATTAGCAAAACAAAGAAATAAAGCTAAAGCCGAATTGTTAAAAAAATTAAATCCCATCATTAAAAAATATATGGCTGACAATAAAATAAATTTAGTAATAGATAAAAATTCAATTTTATTAGGTGATATAGCGTTAGACATAACAAAACCAATAATAGAATTGCTAAACAAAGAACTTACAAGTTTAAAAATAGATTAGAAGTTAATGGTTAATAGTTTCTTTAAAAATGAAGGACCTTTTTATATAAAAGATTTAATCAAAGACATTCCAGTAGCAAAAAATGAAAAAATATACGATGTAAAAAAGTTAAGTTCTGCAAAAAAATCAGATATAAGTTTTTATGACTCTTTAAAATACAAAAAAGATGCTTCACAAACAAAAGCAGGTTTTTGTATAACTACTGAAAAATTACAAGATCATCTACCAAACTCATGTATAAAAATTCTTGTCAAAAATGTTCTTTTTACATTAGCAAAGGTAACTAAAAAATTTTACTCAAAAGCCGATATTGATTTTCCGGATTTATCTACTAAAAAACCTAACAAATCAAAATTTCCTGGCGTAAAATTTGGTAACAATGTTTTAATTGGAAAAAATGTGAGAATTGGTAAAAACACTATTATTGGAAATAATTCAATAATTGAGCAAAGTGTAAATATTGGTAAAAACTGTGTTATTGGTTCTCAAGTATCAATTAAAAACACAATTTTAGGAGATAATGTTGTGATTCAAGATGGATGTAAAATTGGCCTCAAGGGATTTGGTTTTATACCTTTAAAAGGATCAAATTTAAAATTTGCCCACATAGGGAAGGTAATAATTGAAAAAAATGTTGAAATAGCCGCATCATGTACAATTGATAGAGGTTCCATTGACGACACAATTATTGGTGAAAATAGCTATTTGGACAATCAAGTCCATATTGCGCATAATGTTAAAATTGGAAAAAATTGTATGATAGCTGGACAGGTTGGTTTTGCTGGAAGCACAACAATAGGCAACAATGTATCTATCGGTGGTCAAGCTGGGATCTCGGGTCATTTAAATATAGGAAATAATGTTAAAATTGGTGGTGGAAGTGGTGTAGTTAAGGATATAGAAGATAATTCAGTTGTCATGGGATATCCCGCAATACCTTTTAAAAATTTTATTAAAAATTGGAAAAAGAAATGAGCGAAAAGTCAATTGACAGAAAAAAAATAGAGGAACTGTTACCTCACAGAGAACCGATGTTATTGATTGATAAATTAATTAATATAGTTCCTTTGAAGTCAGCAACAGCGATAATGTATGTAAAAAAAAATGGGTTTTATGTTCAAGGTCATTTTCCTGGCCAACCTGTTATGCCAGGTGTTCTTATAGTAGAAGCTTTTGGTCAAGCAGCAGCAGCATTAACAGCACTTGGGATTGATCCGAAAGAATATGCAAATAAATTAGTTTATTTAATGAGTGTTGATAAAGCCAGATTTAGAAGCCCAGTAATACCAGATTGCGAGTTACATTTGGAAATCGAAGCAATTAGATCACACGGTAGAGTTTGGAAATATAAAGGTGTTGCAAAGGTTAATGAAAAAAAAATGGCGGACGCTGAATGGTCAGCAACTATAGTCGATAGAAAAGAATGATACATAAATCGAGCATAATTGATGCTAAAGCAAAAATAGGTAAAGACGTAAAAATTGGACCATTTTGCTTTATAGGACCAGAAGTAGAATTAAGAGAGGGTGTTGAACTAATTTCTAACGTGCATATTGAAGGAAATACAATAATAGGCAAAGGGACTAAAATCTTTCCATTCGCCAGTATCGGTACTCAACCCCAAGATTTAAAGTTTAATAATGAAAAAAACAGTTTGTTAATTGGGGAAAATAATCTCATTAGAGAATACGTTACTATAAACCCAGGTACTGCAGGTGGAGGTTCAAAGACCATAATAGGAAACAACTGTCTTTTCATGATCTCATCACATATTGCACATGATTGTAAAATTGGAAATAACGTTATAATAGCGAATAATGTTCCTTTAGGCGGACATGTAATAATTGAAGACTCAGTTGTTATCGGTGGAAATTCAGCAGTGCAGCAATTTACTAGAATTGGAAGATTGGCGATGATTGGTGGTATGACGGGAGTTCTCAAGGATGTAATTCCATTTGGTTTATCAATAGGTAACAGAAATTATCTTCAAGGTTTAAACCTTATTGGACTTAGAAGAAAAAAATATGAAAATCAAAAAATTATGGGACTAGATAAAGCTTATAAAGAAATATTTGCTTCAAAAAATTTACATGAAAATCTTTCGAAAATTAATGGTGAGCATAAAGGAAATGAACTTGTTAATGAAGTTATTGCTTTTATAGAAAAAGATAAAAAAAGACCTATTTGTTTACCACAGAATTAATTTAATTATGATTGGGCTTATATTTGGAGATACGGATTTTCCAAAAAAAATATTAAAAAAAGTTAAAACTTATAAAAAATTTTTAATAATTGATCTTACTAAAAATAAAAAGTTTAAAAATAATCCAAATTCATATTCAGTTTCTTTGGGTCAATTTGGTAAAATTATTAAGATTTTAAAAGAAAATAATTGTAAAAAAGTCTTATTTGCAGGCAAGGTTAAAAAACCTAAATTTTCAAAAATTCGTTTAGATTTGAAAGGTGTTTATTATTTACCTAAAATTATAAAAGCTTCTAAACTTGGAGATGCAGCTATTTTAAAAGAAATAATAGATATTTTAAAAAAAGAGAAAATAAATACAATCAGTTCAATATTTTTTAATCCAGAATTGTCATTAAAAAAGGGAAATTATTCAAAAATTAAGCCTGATCGAGAAGATATAAACGATATAAAAAAAGCAATATCAACTTTAAACAAGTTAGGAAAATATAATTATAGTCAAGGAGTAGTAGTTAGAAATAAAAAAGTAATTGCTATAGAGGGAAAAGGGGGAACAAAAAAAATGCTTAGCAAATGCAGAGGTAAAAGAAATTTCAATAATGGAGTGCTAGTAAAATTTCCTAAAAAAAAACAAGATCTAAGAATTGATCTACCAACTATCGGCTTAAATACGTTAAAACAATGTAGGGCAGCAGGTTTAAAAGGAATTGTATTAAAAAATAAAACAAATGTTTTTTTAGATCAGAAACAAAGCATTAAGTTTGCGAACAAAAATAAAATGTTTATTACAGTAAAATGAAAAAAATTTTTATATTAACCGGAGAACCTTCAGGGGATAAACTTGCTTCAAAAGTAATATCCAATCTTAAACAAATTAATCCAAATATAAATTACTTATCAGTTGGTGGTGAAAATCTCAAATCTCTAGGAGTTAAATCTATATTTAGTCTTAATGAAATCACTTACTTGGGTTTTACAAATGTGATCTTAAATCTATTTAAAATTAATAAAAAGATAAATCAAACTGTTAAGTCAATTATAGATTTTGATCCTGACATATTATTCACTGTTGATAGTCCTGATTTTACTTTAAGAGTAGCAAAAAAAGTGAAAAATATTAATTCAAAAATTAAAACTATTCATTATGTAGCACCACAAGTTTGGATTTGGCGAGAAGGAAGAGTAAAAAAAATTAAAAATTTTATTGATCATATTTTTTTATTATTCGACTTCGAAAAAAAATATTTTGAAAAAGAGAAAGTAAGTTGTGAATTTGTTGGACATCCTTTATTAGACAATACTGATCAAATTGAAACTGATATTTCTAAAATTGCTCATAAAAATAAAAGAATAATTTCAATATTTGCTGGTAGTAGAAAATCTGAATTAACTGTGCTTACTCCAATATTATTAAATTTTATTAAATTAATGAATGAAAAACATAATGATATCATTTATTTTTTCCACTCAACAAAAGATTATTCTGATTTATTAAATTCTTTTATCGATAAAAGTGATCTACCTAATTGTAAAATTATTAGTAACGATGAAATTAAAGCTAGTATTTTAAAAAAATCTATATTTGCAGTGGCAAAATCAGGAACAGTTTCTTTAGAAATTTGCAATGCAAAAATTCCATCTATCATTCTTTATAAAATGAATTTTTTAAATTTT